>Ga0315899_10006612_pt1 | contig 12498 bp, 12 predicted proteins | sample LakEriMetagenome_2_FD_203518 | JGI IMG/M metagenome (GOLD analysis project Ga0315899, IMG submission 203518) | Freshwater fungal communities from buoy surface, Lake Erie, Ohio, United States - Buoy 4 MA112 | ecosystem: Environmental > Aquatic > Freshwater > Lake | place: USA: Lake Erie, Ohio... | reverse complement strand
TACTTCAGGTCCGTTAATAAATTGAGCATTGGTAATAACAGATTGAATTGCTGCATCTACCGAGGGTTTAATTCGCTCATATTGAGCCATCAAATCAACCATTTGAATTTTATTCATGCACTTTGTTTTGAACTACAAAAGTAGGTAAAATCATCCGTTTATTCCCTGTTAGCGCGTGATGATTCCATAGTAAAACCACAGATTATTCCGTATCTTTGCTTTATGTGGAAAGCTTTAATCCCCGTATTATTCATTTCATTTTTTGCCCAAGGCCAAGTCACACCGATCGATACGGCAGCAGATGCTCGTGTTATGGTGAGTATTCACTACGCTACCGGATGGACCGGAGGCGACTTAGTGCATCGGTATGGGTACTTAAACCTTGTGGGATTTAGTGCCGGCTATAAGTTTCGAAATAATTGGTTCGTACTCGGTGATGCAAATTTTATATTTGGAAGTGAGGTTAAGATTCCCACCTTGCTGGATCAACTTAGAGACTCTTTTGGAAACATTACGGACGTCAATGGGGATCCCGCTACAGTGAGTGTGCTCGCAAGAGGGGTTGGCGCCACGGCGCAAATCGGAAAAATATTCCCCTTGAATAAACGCAATCAAAATTCAGGCATCATGGTGCATGTTGGGCTTGGCTACATGAATCACCGGATAAAAATCGAAACACAAACACAGGTGGTTCCTTTAATCGAATTAGATTATAAAAAAGGGTATGACCGACTCACTACAGGGGTTAATGCCATGCAATTTTTAGGATATTCCTACATGCCAAGGAATGGGTTTTATAATTTCTATGGCGGAATTTATGCGATGGAAGGATTTACAAAAAACCGCAGAACCATCTTTTTTGATCAACCGGATGTACCGGTATCATCAAAGACCCGTTTAGATGTTATTGTTGGACTAAAATTTGGGTGGTACATTCCATTTTATTCTACCCAAAAAGACTATTATATCGAATATTAATGCGGGGATTGTATGATATTTCAATCATGTTGTTTGGACTTGGCATCTATGTAGCCAGTTTTTTCAATAAAAAAGCTAAACAACGAATTAGAACCGCGGATGCTTGGAAAACCACTGTGCCTTCGGGGCCTTACGACCTTTGGATGCATTGTGCTTCACTGGGAGAATTCGACCAAGGGCTACCCGTTCTTTGGGAATTTAAATCCACCTACCCAGAGGCCAAAATTCTGGTAACCTTTTTCTCTCCTTCGGGATTAAATCACTATCACAAACGGGTGCATTGCGTTGACCAAGCATGCCTTATCCCCTTAGATCGGAGAAAAAACGTTCGCGATTTTCTAACTCATGTTAACCCGAAAACCGTAGTTTTTGTTAAGTATGAGTTTTGGTTGAATTTTATTTTTGGAATATCGAAACGGAACATACCCCTCTTTAGCATCTCAACCTTGCTGCGAAAAAATCAGTTTATTTTTAAGCCCTTGGGAGCAATATTCCGAAATGGATTAAAACGATTCACGCATTTTTACGCGCAAAACGAAGAAACAAAATTGCTCTTATCCAATATAGGTATAAAAGAAGTAACAATTAGTGGGGATACGCGATATGACCATGTATTAAATCAACAGCGCAATGCCATACAAAACCAAGGTAATCATCCTGAATTAGCTCAATTACAAAACTATTGTGAAGGGAAAACCGTATTTATTCTTGGGAGTAGTTGGTTGGTGGAAGAAGAAATGGTGCATTCCATTCACCAAAGCATACCACTTGACCTCACGATTATTGCCCCGCATGACATTTCTGAGAAACACTTGTATGAAATCGAAGCCATGTTTGGCGATGAGTGCATTCGTTTGAGTGAAATTGAGAGCCTTACCCATGAAAGCGTTGTTCTTATTGATTGCATTGGACTCTTGCATCAATTGTATCAATTAGCGAATATTGCCTTTATTGGTGGGGGATTTACAGGGAAATTACACAACATTTTGGAACCGGCGGTCTACGGAATTCCGGTAGTTTTTGGCCCGTCACATGAAAAGTTCCCTGAAGCCAAGGAATTCATTTCCAAAGGGCTTGCCAGTGAGGTTATGACACCACAAGATGTACTCGATAAAATTCAATTATTCATGCGAAATCATGAAGTAACTAAAGGTAAAATTATTGGATTTGTTCATGAAAAATCAGGGGCCACTCAACGGATAACCAGCCACTTATTTAGTACGCTCGCTCATTCCGATTTTCCTTCCAATTAATAAAGGATTTGTTCACTACTTTATTTCCCCCTGGGGTAGGATAATTCCCGGTAAAATACCAGTCGCCGGTATGACCGGGACAAGCTTTATGCAGGTTACCAACGGTTTGAAAGACAATTGTAACTTCCGATTTAACTTCAGCCGGACGCAACAACGTAGCAATTCTATCAGAGATTTCCTGATCGGTAAACGGCTCATAAATGCGTTTAACCTCATTTTTAACATCTTCCTTAGGTACTGTTAATTGATTCAAACAGGCCTGATAAACCTCTTCAATGATATGATCCAAATTGCGCTCTTTCAATAAAGAAATTGCCGCCTCAAAGGCAATGAAGTCACCCATCTTCGCCATGTCAATCCCGTAACAATCGGGAAAACGAATTTGTGGTGCAGAGGAAACGATTACAATGCGTTTAGGCTCCAAACGACTTAACATTCGTAAAATACTTTTTTTCAAGGTCGTTCCACGAACAATGCTATCATCAATCACCACAATATTATCGCGATGTGGAACAATGCAACCATAAGTAATGTCATACACATGCGTAACCAAATCATCTCGAGAATCATCTTGGGTAATGAAGGTTCTCAATTTTGCATCTTTGATTGCGATCTTCTCAATCCGAGCCCTGCCTTCAATAATTTCGGTAATAGATTCTGAACTTGGATTTGGGCCTAAGGCCAATATTGCATTTGCTTTTTCAAGGTTGTGGTAATCCTCAACCCCTTTCATCATTCCATAAAATGACACTTCTGCCGTATTCGGAATAAACGAAAACACCGTATGCTCAATATCGCCTTGGATGGCATCCATTACTTGTGGAACAATATTTCTACCTAAGTTTTTGCGCTCTTTATAGATATCAGCATCTGACCCTCTAGAAAAATAAATGCGCTCAAACGAACATTTCTTAATGGTAAGCTGCGGTAAAATTTCTTTTTCAGAAACTTGACCCTGCTTAGGAATGATTAAGGCACTCCCTGGCTCCAATTCCTTTACTTGATGTTCTTTTAAGTTAAATACCGTTTGTATAACCGGGCGTTCTGACGCAACCACAACAACCTCATCATCCTCATAATAAAACGCCGGACGAATACCTGCTGGATCGCGCAAAACAAAGGCGTCACCATGACCGATTAAGCCAGCCATCACATAACCTCCGTCCCATTTATTAGCCGACTTTTGTAATACAGAAACTAAATCTAACTGTTCGCTAATTTTTGTTGAGATCTCAGGTTTTGAAAATCCTTCAGATTTAAATTTAGCATATAGGCGGTCATTTTCTACATCTAAAAAATGTCCGATTTTCTCTAGAACGGTGACCGTGTCGGATTTCTCTTTTGGATGCTGACCAATGGCCAATAACGAATCAAACAATTCATCAACATTCGTTAAATTGAAATTGCCCGCAAGTACTAAATTCCTCGTCATCCAATTATTCTGCCGCAAGAAGGGGTGACAACTTTCAATCGAATTCCGACCAAAGGTGCCATATCGTAAATGACCCAGAAATAACTCTCCGGTAAATCCTGTATGTTTCTTTAAATATGCAACATCCTTTAATTTATCCGGGGCTTCCGCAGCAAGCTGATTAAATCTGCTGCCAATTTGACCAAATAAATCTTGAATGGGATTCGAATCTATTGAACGTGCACGACTGATGTATCGTTCACCCGGCTGCATGTCTAATTTAATGTTTGCTATCCCAGCGCCGTCTTGCCCACGGTTGTGCTGTTTTTCCATTAATAACTGCATTTTATTTAATCCATAGAATGCCGTTCCATACTTTTCAAGATAAAAAGATAGGTCCTTCTTTAGGCGCAGGAGGGCGATCCCGCATTCGTGTTGTATTGCATCGCTCATCGCGCTGCGAAGTTACTCAATGTCTACCCGATTTCAGCGGAATTGTTAATTAAATTGGGTAAACGTGTATAACTTAATGCCCACCCGGCTGGCAACACTTCGGTAATAATTTCACTGCTTCAGGATCCGCTTTCATTTCATCTGCATCATACCCTACACGCACCAGTGCAAGACGAAGTTCATTCAAGCTTACTTTGGAAGGTTTATAAACACAAGTAGCAATTTTTGTTTCTAAATTCAACGCTGCATATTTCACACCCTTTTGAAAGTTCAAGGCAGACTCAATACGTTCTGTACAATCGCCACAGAGCGCAGATGTCTTAATATATACCGTATCGATTGTGCTCTTTTTCTGTTGAGCGAACATGGTTAGTGAGCACATTAGCACACCTATGAATAGTACGTTTTTCATTTTTTCTTTTGTTTTAAATTATACGTTAAGCCTCCGTAAATATTTATCCCGGTTATAGGACCCCAAACCATGGTGGCATCAAAGTTTGGGTCTTGTGGATTCGAAGCGGATATGATCGGATTAGGTTGTTTAACATTAAGTAAATTCTCTACCCCAATGTATACTTTAACCTTCTTCCATTGATGGGCCACTTGTCCAAACAGGTAGGGGTACCATGGAGAATAGTGTGTTTCATGAACTGTACCCGAACTGGAATGGAGGTCGGGCATGCGCATTGCACCCACCACATTGGCAGTTAAATCGGCTTGCCAGCGCTTGTTTCTTGAATTCCACGACACCGTATATAACATGCGATGCATCGGAATCATGGGTTGCTGTTGCATTATGCCATTATAAATCGATTCTACCTGAAGGAATTTATACGCCGCTCTTACGCTGAACTGTTTAGAGATAATCCAATCCAATTCAGCTTGACAGGCTAAAGCGGTCGATTGGTTCTCTATATATCGGAACACCAAACTGTATGCAGAAACATCGCGATCAACCGTCAATTGACGTTCAAACCAGGTATAATATCCATCTACTGTTAGGGTTGCTTTTCGGTCTAAAATGACCAACTCTGAAGCCACGGATGCTCCAATATTCCAAGATATTTCTGGCAACACGCCTTCGCTGGGAAGCACCCATGACTTATTGCTTGCCATAAGCACATTGTTTTCCATTAGAAAGTTAGGAACCCTCCAACCCTTACCACCGCTTAGGCGGATATCCGTTTTTGGAGTCAGGGCAAATTTTGCGTGAAGCCTTGGTACGAAAAACCAACCAAACAAGGTGTGATAATCAGATCGCGCACCCAGCTGTAACGACAAGCGATTTAAGCGCATGGCATACTCTGCAAAGGGACCAACCGTAACTTCTCTTCGGTTTAGAACATTTAGACCTGTTTGTTGGTTAATTTCAAGGAGAGTTAATGAAGTGCCTGCTTTGAGTTGATGTGCTCCATCGGCGCTTGAACGGTCGTAATTTAACGATACAAAATACCGTTTTTCTTCTCCTTGACACATTCGCTGTCCTCCGATGGCATTTCCACCAAAAAACCCCTCAGTTCGATGCAGTTTAACATGGTTAATAATCCCAAGTGATTCCCCGGGGTGTTTTCCGAAAAAACCAGTTTTGGCAGTTGCCTCCAGGTGTTGATTCGACAAGACCATGTGAAAAGGGAATAAAGCGGGGGAAAAAGGGGACTGTCCAGCAAATCGGTCATCGTAATAGCCATAAACAGAACATTGTGCCTCCATGCGTTCTCCGTTAAATTGCCATTTGTTTAATGCCGAAACATTCTTAAAGCGGGGTAAATCCAAAAACCCATCGCTATTTTCATCTATATTGGTTTGATTCAAGGCACCATTTAACAGTAAGGAAGTAGCCCATCGTTCATTGATTCGATGGCTAAGAATAACATTAGATTCAGCTCTTCCAAAGCGGTTCCCATAAACATTAACGAGTAAACGCTCCGCATCAAAAGGATTTTTCACACTCAAATTTATTAAGCCTGCCATGGATTCATGTCCATTAACAACCGAGCCTGTACCCTTTGAAATCTGAATCCCATCGAGCCATATTCCTGAAAAGGACTGCATGCCAAAGGCAGTTTCTAGGCCCCGAAGAAAGGGGACGTTTTCCAATTGAAATTGTGTGTATACGCCATCCAAGCCTAATAATTGAATTTTACGAGCACCCGTAACAGCATCCGTTAAATTGACATCTACCGAGGCATTGGTTTCAAACGATTCCGATAAATTACAACATGCTGCGCGTTTTAATTCTCCATGACTAATGCGCTCTACTTGAGCAATGCTAATTTTCATGGTACCATTTCCTGCCTTTCGTTCAACTAAAACTTCTGGTTGCAATTGATCACTAAACAAAACAATTGAGATTGCTCCGAATCGGTCTTTTTCGGAAAGTAAGATGGTGTCTGGCCGGTACCCCGTACTGAGTATCACCAAGGTATCAGGAAATCGTTTTCCAAGATATAATTCGAACTTGCCTTCCGAATCACTAAAAGTGGCCTTTTTAGCATGTAGCAGTTTGATTTTTGCGCCATTCAAGGCCAGGGTATCAGACAAATTCACCCCGCGAACAAAGCCATGTAGTTGCGCAACTGATGGAGTTAAAAGGACTACAGCAAAAAGGAAAAATAATAAATATTTAATTTTCATGAGTTTTTAAATTATACGTTCAACACTAAATATGTCGAATCCTATAATCTAAAACGTTGAATAAATTTCAATAAGGAGACCCCTGAACGGATCAGCGGTGGGGGAAATACTCGGTTAACTATCGGCTGACTTAAAATGCATAAAAAATCGCGGGAATAGGTGTATGCTGGAATTGTAACGAAATCTAGCGCTATCGATAACCTAGGAAGGAAGGTTGAATTCTCCTGATCTACTTTGAGTGCAATGATTGTGCTATTTACTGAACAACAATCGGTTTGATCTATTTTACAGCACGGTGATTTTGGCTCATCTTCGCAATGTGATTCCGCATATGAAAACCATGTCGTATCATGTGAATTTGTTTCTCTACAACTGTGTTGAAATATTGGAACACCTACTGTGACCAAGAACAATACAAGAGCTAATCCAATAAGAACGAATCGCTTAATCATAGTCAAAATTAAGAATTAATTACCTTGGGCGTTCGACTTAACCAAGCATTTACTAACAAAACTCCAATGATTAACACGGCACTCACATAAAATTCAATCGAAAGTACTTTATGTTCATTAAGCATCAGAACTGCCAAGATAATGGTGTAAATTGGTTCCAAATTGATGGTTAAAGACACCGTATAAGCACCTAACTTCTTAACTAAATTAATGGCTGCAATAAATGCAAAGGAGGTACAGACAAGTCCTAGAAAAAGCAACCAAAGTGCATCAACCCAAGAAAGCTTAAACAAGGAAATCGGGGCCTTAGTCACAAGGAGATACGCTGAAATACCCACCCACCCTGTTGTCAATTCGTAAAACGAAAGGATCGGCGAAGGAATGGTTTGAGAAAGTTTGGCGTTAGAGACTGAAAAGACTGCCGCAAGCAAGGCACTCATCAATCCGATTATGGTTGCTAACAACACATTGCCTTTAAAATCTCGTGCAATAAAAGCAACACCGGCCACCACCAATAAACTAAACAGTAACTTCCTCCATTGAAACGGGGTCTTCATCAGAATCGGCTCTAACCAAACCACATGTACCGTTGTAGTCGCTAAACATAAAATACCTAAAGATGCTGTTGAAATATGAATGGCAAAATAAAAGGTAATCCAATGCATTGCGACCGCAAAGCCTACTAAAATCACCGGTAAAATTTGGCTGCGATTTAGCCTGAAGCTTGCCTTTGAAAACCACAAATACACCAATAAACCAATGGATGCAATCAGAATTCTATACCAGACAATGATGAATGGTTCCTGATGTAACAACTTACCAATAATGCCTGTGAATCCCCAGAGAAAAACAATTACATGTAATAACAGAAATTCTTTGAGTCTTGGCATCTATTATTTAATCTTTTTCCATGCTTGAATGGAATTCTTACATTGATTTACATAGGAAGAATCTCCATCTGCTTCTGCCAATTTCATGCACTGCTCGGCTGTTTTTATTGCGTCTGTATAAAGCCCTAATTCCGCTTGAATTAGTGATTTTGTTCGAAGCATCCAATAGGCTTCTGGCCTAAGCACAACCGCTTTATCAACCCATTCTAGGGCTTGTTTATTGTTGATTTTTTCATCTAAATAGAATTTTGCCGCCGTATGATAATCATTAGCACTTGGGCCGTTCATCGTTTTTTGAATCGATGCCAATACTTTGTCTTTCGTATTCATGGTAAACGGGAATTTAACCGATACATGGTCCCACGTGATGAATAACTCCGCCCCACTGTTTTCCAATTGATCTAAGCCGATGGTTAAATTCTCTGTTAGATCGACGCGTGACGAAACGGATGATTTAAGCTCGAGCGCAACCTTTTTCTGCTCCCAAACTGGCGGCATGCCCCAATTACCAAACTCCGTGTAGAAGGCTAACTTCCACGAGGTTTTTCCGGGCATCGCGAAGAGTGCATAGGTACCTGCGGGCAAGGTGTCTTTTCCAAAAAACAAGGCATCAGACGTTGTAAATTTAGTGTTCTCATTTGCACCAAGTCTCCAATATGCATCAAAAGGAATTAAATCACCGAAGATTGTACGACCATTTACTGCGGGGCGCGAATAACTAATGCTGATATCGGTTAAGCCTACTCGTTGTTCAAGTTTACAAGCTGGACTTGCCTTTGGCGCGTTAATTTGTGCAAATACACCGGATAAACCGATGCTTAACATGCTTAAAAAAAGTATTTTTTTCATTGTTTTATGTTGTTTTTAAAAGTTGACTTACTTCATTAAATTCCTGTTCATTAGCGCGCTCAAACCCTTGTTGAAGCAAGGCGAACACTTCAGATTCTCGGTTGTTTCCCCAGTGTTTATTTGCCTTGTGGAAGACCCACCCGTTTGGGTTTTGTTGTCCAATGAGTAATATCCCTTGTTCTTCACCTAAAAACCCGAATACACGTTCAGTTTCACTGACTCGTTTTACATGCCTCGTCTCTTTAAGCACCTTTTCCCAAACCACTTGACTAAACAAATTAGCTAATTCTTGTGCTTTTGAAGGATTCGTTTCGTTTAACGTTTTCCAAGTTTCTCCCTCAACCCCATTCACAATTAAAAAAGCCACGAAATCGGTTTCAAGTGCCTCCAATTGCGCCAAGGTTAAACACGGATAGTGCATTATTGTTTATTTTCGGCGGTATAAACGTCCAAGGTTACATCCACCACTTCAGCTAATGTTTTCTGGGTTGTAGCTTGTTCAAAGCTCAAGGTATAGGTGCCTTTTTTCGGGAATCGATCGTGCATGAATAATTTAGAGAACGAAACCAATGAACCGCTTTTATCCCCGGTCCATTTACCCGTAGCATCCGCCGTAACAATTTCTAAAGGGAATCGTTGCGACTTTCCCATAGGGCCATTTATTGTTAAGTATAACCACAAATTTGAATAGGGATAGTCAACCGTAGTCCTTACGGTAAGCACGAAATCATGCGTACTCACTGTATCTGTGATTTCAACCTTAAAGGTTGGGTGGAACTTCTCTTTCCAAGCGTGTCCTGAAATCGGAATCGACTGATTGAAAACGGCATCAGAGCCGCATGAAAGCAGTAAAAAAACTGCGCTAAAAAAAACAGCAATCAATCTAAATAAGCTCCTATGCATTGGGTACAGGTTGATTTGGATTTCTAGGTTTTTTCTTCTTTTTCTTTCTCGGCTTCTGCTTATTCTCAAAGCGATTGAGGCTATCTTGTCCGACTACGTTATCAAATCCAATCTCTACTTCCTTCTCTACTTCAAACGCAAATTCCTTCAAGTCTCTTGGGGTATTTCCGTTTTTATTCATTTGTTGAACTTTACGGACTTGTTCGGGGGTTAACACCACCAGCGCGCCCTCTCCCGGATAGGCATACCACATCAAGTGTTTAAAGACATCCGTTTTAACGTGATAGGCGTCCCCTTTCTCAGTTTTTAACTTAATGTCAGCTCTGGGTAAGGCTTTCATTGCCTCGGTATACATGTCTAACTCATAATTCAAGCAACACTTTAATTTACCGCACTGTCCTGCCAATTTCTGTGGATTCAATGACAATTGTTGGTATCGTGCAGCTGCCGTTGAAACGGATCTAAAATCAGACAACCATGTTGAGCAGCACAATTCTCTACCGCATGAACCAATACCACCCAATCGGGCAGATTCTTGACGAGAACCAATTTGACGCATTTCAATTCTTACTTTGAATGCATCGGCCATATCTTTGATAAGTTGTCGGAAATCAACACGACCTTCTGCGGTATAATAAAATGTCGCTTTCGATAAATCGGCTTGGTACTCGACATCTGAAATCTTCATTTCTAATTTCAAATTCATAGCAAGCGTCCGCGATTTATGCATGATGTCTTTCTCTAGCGAACGCCCTTTTATCCAAAGGTCAATTTCAGCTTGAGTGGCCACATGCATGATTTTCCGAGCCTCCACGTGTTTAAACGTTGGGGCTTTTCGCTTAACTTGTATACGTGCTAATTCTCCAACTACCGAAATAACTCCGATGTCGTAACCCGAAGAAGCCTCAACAACCACAACGTCCCCGGCCTGAAGTCCCAAGCCATTTACGTTTCTATAAAATCCTTTGCGCGCGTTCTTAAAACGCACCTCTACAATTTCATAAGGTTTTTGATTTTCAGGAAGGGCAACATTGCTAAGCCAGTCGTATACTTCTAATTTATCACAACCACCACTGCTACACAGCCCGTTATTCTTACACCCGTTAGGGGTTCCTCCTGATCCACATGATGCGCAGCCCATTTCTTTTTTTTGGTAAAAATAAACAATTAAGCGCGATGAATGAACCTCATCGACTGAAAACTCATTTGAGTAAAAAGGATTTTCGTGTTGGCGTTGCGTTCTATGTGATAATGCGCTGCGTCAAGGTCATCGATAAACAAGCGGATATTGTTTCCGGTGATGTAAGGCGAGAATTTATCAATGAAATTAAATTCCTCAGCAGTTAATCTTACATGGTCTGGCCCCAGGTAATTAAGCATTAAACTTTGACGAAGCATGTGCAAGGCGTATAGAATAAATACTTTTTGACGTTCCTTGGTGAGGGAAGAAACCTCATCGGCCCAATCCATCATTTGTATCACATCCTTTTTGTAGCTGCTACGCATCATTTTTATAAATAAATCTCGATACATGGCCGTAGTTTCACCCTCGTTCAATAATTCGAATGCGGCACATAAATCCCCATCGGCAAAGGAAGCCAAGCCATCAGCAATCGATGCCTCCATTTGACGCTCCTTTTGTAAATACGTTGATATCTCAAAAGAATTTAGTCGAGTCACTTGCAAAGCCTGAGTTCTTGAGCGTATCGTAGGTAAGATCGCTTGAGGCTTACTTGAAAGCAGAATAAACACGGTTTGAAGGGGCGGCTCTTCTAAAATTTTCAAGATTTTATTTGAAGCTTGAATATTCATTTCATCCGCAGCAAATATGATCATTACTTTATACCCGCCCTGAAACGATTTTAAACTAATTTTCCTAACAATTTCTTTACTCTCCTCACTGCCAATAATTGGCTGACGTTCTTTGTCATCCATATATTTCACCCAATCAAATAATGAGAAATATGGAGATGACAACACAAATTCCCGCCATTTAGGGTATAAGTTATCGGAGGTTTTAGTAAGAGATTGTACTACTGGAAAAACAAAATGTAAATCGGGATGCTGTAATTCATTTACCTGAAGACAGGAACTGCATTGACCGCAGGCGTCCTGATCGTTCGGATTTTCACAAAGCAAATACCGACTAAATGCAAGTGCCAAGGGCAGGGTTCCATAGCCCTCATTCCCGATAAATAACTGTCCATGTGCAACCTTACCAGATTTAGCCTCTCCTAATAAATCAGCAATTCGTTCTTTTTGCCCAACAATATCCTTAAAAAACATAGGTAAAATTAAGCATTATCTGTGGCATTTACTGCGTGTGAATCTTTAGAGATGATCAATACAAACTCACCTTTAATCGCTACTGAATTAAAATGTTCAAGGGCTTGATTCACTGTGCCCCGAAAGTGGAATTCAAACATTTTTGAAATTTCTTTAGAGACACAAATCTTACGATCCCCTCCAACATGAGTGGCTAACTGTTCTAGCGTTTTAATTAAGCGATAGGGTGATTCGTACAAAACCACCGTACAGTCCATGGATGCAATATATTCTAAACGCGTTTGACGTCCTTTTTTATGGGGTAAAAATCCTTCGAAATAAAAGCGATCACAGGGTAAGCCGGAAGACACTAAGGCTGGAACAAAAGCGGTTGGTCCGGGAAGACATTC
>Ga0315899_10006609_pt1 | contig 12504 bp, 10 predicted proteins | sample LakEriMetagenome_2_FD_203518 | JGI IMG/M metagenome (GOLD analysis project Ga0315899, IMG submission 203518) | Freshwater fungal communities from buoy surface, Lake Erie, Ohio, United States - Buoy 4 MA112 | ecosystem: Environmental > Aquatic > Freshwater > Lake | place: USA: Lake Erie, Ohio... | reverse complement strand
GAGCACATCGGGGTCCATCAGTGCAATGGAATCAAGCAATCCTTTTTTAACAATGGCGCGCACACCATTTACATTGAACGATACGAGTTTCATGAAGTATTTTTGATCGTTCAAAGAAAGAAATAAAAAGTGAGAATGAAACTCGGACTTATGAGATTCGTGCTGTTTTTTCTGAGTGTTGTGTGCCTCGGGGCGTCAACCTATGCAAAAGAGCTAGAACCAAGGTCCTTGAGGATATATCCGGATTTGGAAAGCGGGTGGTTTCTGACCGGTCAACTTCACTTCGGGTGCGAAGTAACCTATGAAAATGGCGGAAAGAGACGCTCGACGGGATATCTAAACGGAAATTTGCCTTGGAGCGAATTTTTTGTTGAAAGCGAACAGGCTATTTCACATGGAGATTTCCTTCTCGTCGATTTATTCAAGGTTAGAAGTAATCAGCAAACACTTGTAATAAAAGTTCGGCTAAGGAATTTCCCCCGTGTTCAATCCACCTTTGAACTAAGAATTCCTCCGGTAGAGTCTGTAAACATTTTTCTTCCGAATGCTCATCGTGCCCGATTCGGAAGAAAAATTAAACCACATATACATGTGGAATGGGCAAATCGCTTTGGAGTCACGTTCAATACATGTAAACGCAATTCACTCGTTCCCATGGATAGTGTTCAAATCTATATCAATGAAACGAGGTCCCATGACTGCAAAGTAACGCTACCGGAAAAATCGGATTCGGTTTCTCAGAAGTTCTCTCTTTCTGTCATTTGGTCTTCTAAGCCATGGATTAATTACACGCAGGGTTATTCTATGCGTAGTTCCAGTTTTTCATTAATGGGAATGCTTTACAGACGAAAACCAGACAATATGAATGGCGATTAATCAGATGTCGGCAAGTCAATTATTACAGCAAGCGATTAAATCGAATCGTCTTTCTTTCACTTAATGTGGCCAGCGAAATCAAACGGCTTGAATTTCGCAGACAGCTTTTCATAGTAGCAGTGGCGACCAGACCTTCAGCTATTTTGAGGGGAGGGAAGATTTCCCCATTTTCATAAAAAAAATCTCAAAGTATGTGTAAACGAAATAGGAGAGGATAAGTGTCAAAGTTATGGGGACGATCGCTTTCACCCAGATGTGTATTTCAAATCCAAGTTGAGAGAGACGATTAAGTAGAAACGCCCAAACTGAAAAGACCAGGCCATGCAGGAGATAAACAGAGTAGCTGCTTTCGCCCAGGAGCTTCAGTGCAGAATGAAGTTTACCTGGCAGAGGGGCCTTAAGCTTGTAAGCTCCAAGGCAAATCAGAAGGCATGCTGTGGTGAAAATCCAACGATTCCATCCGGTCACAAGACAGATGTTATTTCCGACTGCAGGAGTGATAACGAAAATTGCCAAGCCAATGAATAAAATAGATGCACTTAATGCATTGGACAAATTGTGTTGCTTGGTAAGGAAGCCAATAACGCATCCGGCGATGAAGAAGAAAATTTGGTTCAGTGGGTTGACGTAATCATGCCACTGATCGGCTAAGGTATTGTTTGTATCTAGAACATGAAACCCGAAATAATGATGCAGCGCAGCTGCAGATAAAACCAATGCTACCAGGAGTAGATGCCTTCGAATGCAGGCATATAGTATTAAAGGGAAAACAGTGTAAAAGACTAACTCATTTCCAATAGACCATGCACCAGTTGTGAATGTAACATCCCATCTTATGAATCCGAACATTCCGGTTAGGTTGAGCAAAAGATCAAGAGGATTGGGTTGTTTTCGTGATAAGATGATGGCACAAATAGTTGCTAGCCACAACAAAGGAAAAATTCGGTAAAAACGTTTTTTGAAAAAGGTCGACCAAGAAAATTCATGACCAATATTGGCATAATCATATACGTGATAGAGTGTTAGTCCACTCAATACATAGAATAGAGCTACACCATAGACCCCAACTCTACCTAGAAACTGGTTTGCCGAGAACGGACCTTGCAACCAATATAAAAAGTGATAAACCATGATGCCAAAGGCCGATAATCCTCGCAAGTAATCGAGAGTATACAACCTTGAATTCATCCCTGTTTTCTAAAGGCAACACGGGCTATTGCTTCGCGTGAAGTTTCTGCCCAGTCCATATCAAAGAGAGTGGATGGCGTAGGAGATGGTTTTGGTTTTCTACCACTAAGGTGATATTCTTTTATAGCCGGGTGATACATTTCATCAAATGTCTCGGGCTTAACTCCACCTCCAGGCATGATTAGAATTTTACCTTCGGCAGCTTCATGCATGGCGAGAATCATTTCTCTTCCTTCCGGTCCAGAATTTTTACCGCCTGAAGTCAGAATTCGTTCGCAACCGCAAGCTGCAATTTCTTTAACTGATTCTATGAGATTTCTACTGCAGTCAATGGCGCGATGAAACGTAACCGGTATGGTACCGCAATACGTCACTAATTGGCGTGTCATTTCGGTATCGACAGTATAGTCTGGTTTCAAGATACCGAAAACAAAGCCGTCAGCACCAGAAGCCCCCAACAAATCGATTTCCCGTTTCATCACATCAATTTCTGATTCACTGTAGGTGAAATCTCCTTCACGAGGACGGATCATCACATAAACCGGAATCGAAATGTGACGTTTCACAACCTCAAGAAGGCCAGAGCTTGGTGTAATACCGGCAGCACCTAAAGCTGAGCATAATTCGATTCTTTCGGCGCCTCCAATTTCTGCCTCTACGCACGAATGAACAGTTGAAGCAACGACTTCTATAAGATATGGTTCGCGTTGCATTTACTAGGATTTACGGTCATCGTTACGAAGAGCGTATATGCGCTCTATGATGTCAACCACCTTCAGTCCCTCCAAGGCATTCGTTGTGATGGTAGAGTGGCCATTGATAGTGTCAACTACATTTTGTATAACGTAATGGTGATTGTTAGCCGATCCCTTGTAGTGTCCGTAATCATTGGCCGGGTTAGTTGGAGCTAATTCAGGCATTGCATATCCTTCGATATGGCAGTGCTCAACTTTGTCCATGTATTGTCCACCAACCTTCACGCTTCCTTTGCTTCCAATGATAGTGAGGCTACTTTCCAGGTTGCTGTCCCAAACAGCCGTGGAATAATTGATCGCGCCCATCCCACCGTTGATGAACCGGAAGTTCACAAATCCGCTATCCTCGAATTCTGTTGAGTGCGCATGGGTGAAATCGTTGAACTTGGCCTGGATATCAGTTATATCACCGAATAACCAATACATGATGTCGATGAAATGCGAAAACTGAGTGAAAAGGGTGCCACCATCAAGCTGCTGATTTCCTTTCCAACCTCCCTTCTTATAGTAGCGGTCGTCACGATTCCAATAGCAGTTGAGTTGAACCATATAAATATCGCCAATGATTTTCTCCGAAACAATCTTCTTTAACCACTCTGACGGAGGGGAAAACCGGTTTTGCATAACACAAAACACCTGACGATGCATTTGAAGTGCTTTATAAATGATAGACTCACAATCTTGCTTGTGCAAAGCCATTGGCTTCTCACAAACGATATGTTTACCGTGCTCCAGTGCTGCCATTGCATGTTCGGCATGAAATCCATTTGGCGAACAAACATTGATGACGTCTATATCCGGATGCGCCGCCAACATTTCCTGATGGCTGCTATATAATGGCACGTCTAATTCCATCAGCCCCAACTTTTCCTTGTCGAGTACATCGCATACAGCCACCAACTGACAGGAATCGTTGCGACGCACCATTTCAGCATGGCGTTTACCGATATGCCCTTGTCCAATTACTGCAAATTTTACCTTATTCATAAAAATCTTCTTATTCGTTTACGCTTCCCTAAAACACAAAGTAGTTTTCTTACCTAACGCTGTTTAATTGCAAACAAGGTCTGTGATTATCCAAGCTTGTTCACTCTACCATCTTTCAATTCGTAGCGCTCTCCTGATTCAGGGCAAACGGCATTACCCTCTTCATTAAACGATAGTTGGTGTCCATACTCGCTCATCCAACCGCGTTGGCGTGCAGGATTTCCAACCCAAAGACTATATGCAGGAATATTCTTTGTTACAACTGCTCCGGCTCCGATAAACGCATAGGGTCCAATATCATGGCCACATACGATGGTTGCATTAGCTCCTATCGTGGCACCTTTTCCCACATGAGTCTTGGCATATTCACTTTTTCGATTTACAGCACTTCTCGGATTAATCACATTGGTGAAAACCATAGAAGGCCCCAAAAAGACATCATCATCACAGGTTACTCCGGTATAAACCGAAACGTTGTTTTGGATTTTGACATTTTTGCCCAGTACCACACCCGGCGACACAACAACGTTTTGTCCGATGTTGCAGCGTTCTCCGATTGTGCAATTGGACATGATATGCGTGAAGTGCCAAATTTTTGTGTCTTTCCCTACCTTACATCCTTCATCTATGATTGCTGATGGATGTGCGTAATAATCCGTGTTTTCCATTGATGGGAGCAAAATTAGTCAGTTCAAATAAAACAAAGTTCTATTTTTTCAGATCGAGGCTCGCGAAGTTGCTATTGCTACTTATGTATTCAGGAACTAGTTGTTTCAGCAAGCGCACCATTTCTATATTGTCCTGAGTGTCGAACAATGAAATCAATTCATGGATACTGGTGCTGATTTTTTCGAATTCATATTCACGCACTTTGGCTCGAAGTATCTTCGGGTGATGCGTCGGAACTGAAACTTCTGAGTCATTCAATACCTCTTCAAATAATTTTTCTCCGGGTCTCAAACCTGTATAAACAATCTCGATGTCGCGCCCAACTTCAAGGCCCGATAGTCGAATCATGTTTTTGGCGAGATCCGAAATTTTAATACTCTCTCCCATATCGAAAGCAAAGATTTCACCTCCGCTGCTCATCGCTCCGGCTTCAAGAACTAATCGTGATGCTTCCGGAATCGTCATGAAATAGCGAGTCACCTCCGGGTGTGTTACGGTGATTGGTCCTCCCTTTTCAATTTGCTGCTTAAATGTGGGTATAACAGAGCCGTTAGATCCAAGCACATTCCCAAAGCGCGTTGTCACATATGCGGTATTGCTGACTTTGTCTTTTGACTGAATGTATATTTCAGCAGCTCGCTTGCTGGCCCCCATAACATTTGTCGGGTTGACGGCTTTGTCGGTCGAAATTAGTACGAAGGTCTCGATACCAAGTTCATCGGACAAATCCGCCATGACACGTGTACCGTGAACGTTGGTAAGAATCGCCACGCTTGGGTTTTCTTCCATGAGCGGCACATGCTTATAAGCCGCTGCATGGTAAACGATGTTCGGACGAAAATGCAGCATCATGCGGCGCATCCTGTCGGTGTTGCAAACATCCCCTAGCACTACTTCGAATTTTCCTTCATAACCCAGTGCGAGCAATTCGTTTTCCAAAAGGAATACGGGTGTTTCGGCCTGATCTAAAATAATGACTTTTTTAGGTGTGCAACGTAATAACTGACGAACTAATTCACTTCCGATACTCCCTGCAGCCCCCGTTATGAGTATGATTTTATCGTTTACTTGATTTAATACAGCTTCACTTTCGAGTATAATTGTTTCTCTCCCCAACAGCTCTTCGATGCGAATCTCACGAATTTGCTTTGCCGTAAGTTGTCCGCCGGTCCATTGATTAATGGGAGGGATATTGGAAATATGAACACCGTATTTCAGCACCTCCGAGATAAATTCTGATTTCTTCTGTATTTCCAGATTGGGTATGGCAATTATGACCTCGTCAACATTTTTCAAGGAGATAAATTCGCTTAGTTTGGCTTTGGAATAAATCGATTTGCCATCCAGCGTTTTCCCGTGTTTGCGCTGATCATCATCGATAAAAGCAATAACTTCTATTTTTGATCTGGGGTCACGATCAATGGCTTGCTTGGTTATTAAACCGCTCTCTCCGGCCCCATATATGACGACTCGCTTGTTTACCTTATCAGGGTTTTTCAGTTCCATGTAAAGCAACTTCACGGCCATACGCAATACAATCATGCTAAAGAGGGTAATCAGATATTCGAGCACCACTATGGAGAATGGAATGAAAAAGCTATGGTCTCCGAAGAAAAATTTCGACAGGTTGAGCAAGGCAATTCCAACCGTTCCAAGAGTAACCACTTTAAAAATGCGAAATGTGTCCTGAGAACTCGTGAATCGAATAATGCCTGTGTACGTTTTTCCTAGGAAGAAAGTTGAAACACGCATGAGTAGAAAAAGAGGTAGGAAGGACTTAGCCAATTCGATTTCAATCGCTGGAGGGGCGAATTCAAAACGAACTAGATACGAAACTGCATAGGCAATTACACAGATTGTAATATCTAGTAACAATATAAGCCACCGCGGTGTATTGCGTTTAGGAATGAACACGCACAAATGTAGGAAGAGAATTGAAAGGCAAAAGAAGCGAGCTAGGGCGATTTATCGGTCGTATGTGCAGTCCATACAGGATGTTTTGGCTTTAAGAAGCCCGAAATTCGATTACAGACCAAAATTTAACACAAAAGATTTTACTTGGGGTCTCCCTCTGTAACGGGTAACGAAACTTCTAATCGGAAGAAGCCGAAATGCTTATCAATCGAATCAAGATTGAAGTTAACTTTATTCTCGGCACGCTTCAAAATAGTAACTAGGCCAAGACCCGCACCACCTCGGCTACTGAATTCTTCGTTACACAAAATGTCAATGTAAAGTTTCCTCAAGGCTGTAATATCCATCTTGAGAAGTTGTGTAATTCGCTCGCGCATGGGAGAAACCATTTCAGACAAAACCAGATTTCCCGTGTAAAGTCGATATTCATTTTCAACCTTCGCAACAATTAAGTAGGCATGCATATGACCTTTTCCATCTCGGGCACCATGATTTGAGATATTTTGCAATAACTCGATGAGCATTCCACACGCTCGTTTCATGGTAGCTCGCTTGTCGCCATTTTCTATGATACCGCTTTCTATCAACTTAAGTGTATTTTCAACTTTAGCAGAATCGAAATCACCGAAGTGAGAAAATAGGAGAGTTGCATTTTCTCCGGAGGAAACCACGCGCGAAACCAAGTCATGGTATATTGACTTTAGAGCCTCTAATTTATATCCCTCCAAAATTGTAGTCACTTTTTTCCGCAGGTGTTTGTAAGGTTCTATGCTCTAGAATCTTCAGTTGAAGTAGTTCTACAGGTTCACAAATATACATGGGATTTAGATGAATCCTATTTTTATCACGACCAATTTTGGATAAACCTGCTTTTTTTCAAGTTGGATCATTGTCAATTGCATAATGGCTTTCTCGATATAAGTATATTCCAGGGGCTCCGCCTATTCTTTCGAAAAGAAATTCTGCATTGTAAATTCATTACAATCTGAGTCTCATCCTTTGTTCTTTCTAAAACAAAAACAAAAAAAACGATGAGTACGAACACAATGCCGGAGGCCAGAAAGTACGTTGAAAGTTTTTCACGTCCAGAAGGATACAACAATTACGCGTGGGAAGTAACAAAGAAGCTAGCTCTCGAGGCTTGGGAAAGTTACTTGGAAAAACGTCCCTTTCATAGACAAATCAACTACATGTGCAAAGAGTTCTATGCCATGATTCGTCGCCCGGAGGATGGCGAATACATTGTACCACGCAACAAAATCAGAATGCTCGGTAATTGTTAATTCAGAAGGAATTCTATCCTTTCAACTCTTCCTTTAAAAACTTACCTGTCCAACTTCGTTTTACCTTGCATACAGCCTCCGGGGTGCCTACTGCGATTATTTCTCCGCCCGCATGCCCACCTTCAGGGCCTACATCGACTAGGTAATCGGCTACCTTAATGACATCCATATTGTGCTCGATCACTAAAACGGTATTTCCCCTGTCGACTAAGCGGTTCAATACGTTGATGAGCATTTGAACATCCTGAAAGTGCAGTCCTGTAGTTGGCTCATCCAATATGTAGAGTGTGTTTCCGGTGTCTCGCTTACCCAATTCGGTCGAAAGCTTTACTCGCTGTGCCTCGCCACCACTGAGTGTAGTTGAGTGCTGCCCAAGCGTTATATAACCCAACCCTACGTCTTGTAGTGTCTTGACAACATGTTTAATACGCGGATGTGCGTCAAAAAAATCGACAGCTTGGTCAACCGTCATATCCAATACATCAGAAATGCTCTTGCCTTTGTAACGGATTTCCAATGTTTCTCGGTTGTAACGCTTGCCTGAGCATATTTCACAGCCAACCAATACATCGGGAAGAAAATTCATCTCGATTGTTTTCACGCCAGCTCCCTTACAAACTTCACATCGTCCGCCACTCACGTTAAATGAAAAACGACCCGGTTGATACCCTCTGATTTTAGCTTCTGGAAGTGATGCGTAGAGATTCCGTATGTCGGAGAAAATACCTGTGTATGTTGACGGGTTGCTTCGCGGCGTGCGTCCTATCGGGCTTTGGTCGATTTCAATTACTTTGTCGAGATGCTCCAACCCTTCAATGGATTTAAAAGGCAGCGGTTTCTTGACTCCGTTGTAAAAGTGATTGTTTAGAATGGGGTAGAGCGTGTGCTCTATAAGTGATGACTTTCCACTTCCGCTTACGCCGGTTATACCCACAAACATTCCAAGCGGAATTTCGAGGGTCACATTCTTCAAATTATGGCCTGTTGCACCGCGAAGAATGAGCTTTTTCTTGTTGCCTTTGCACCTCTCTTTCGGAACCTCAATTCGCAATTCACCTCTTAGGTATTGGGCCGTAATGCTGCTTTGCGACTTAATGTCGTTTGGGTGGCCTTCCGTCATTATCCGCCCTCCATGAATTCCTGCACCGGGTCCGATATCGATCAGAAAGTCGCTTTGCAACATCATGTCCCGATCGTGCTCAACTACAATGACACTATTGCCCCCGTCTCGCAGAGCCTGCAAGGACGAAATCAACTTCTGATTATCGCGCTGATGCAAGCCGATACTTGGTTCATCGAGTATATACAAAACACCCACGAGTTGAGAGCCGATTTGAGTGGCCAGTCGTATGCGCTGGGCTTCGCCACCACTTAATGTGCGCGCGCTTCGGTGCAAAGTGAGATAATCCAGCCCTACGTCGACGAGGAATCGCAATCTGTTTCGAATCTCCTTCAAAGGTTCCTGTGCAATGGCCAATTGGCGCTCTGATAATTTGGCTTCAACTCCATTAAACCAACCAATGAGCTCATGAAGCCCCATCGATGATAACTCCGCTATATTCTTCTCTCCAATCCGAAAAAACAGAGCCTCTTTTTTTAGGCGGGCCCCCTTGCATTCGGGGCATGGCATTTTATTCATGAAACTCTCCGCCCAACGGCGCAACGCAGGCGAACTATCCTCATCAATTTGTTTCTCAATTTGAGCGATAATGCCTTCGTACTTCACTTGATAGGTCGCATTGCCTCCCGTGGTCACTTCGAATAACTCTTCCGAACCATAGAGCAGTACATTGATAACATCTTCATCTATATCAGAAATAGGAGTGCTCAGGTCATAACCATAATGTTTCACTACGGCTTCCACTTGCTGAAACCACCAATTGTTTTTGCCCTCACCCAAGGGAGCAATTCCACCCTTTTTAATGGAGCGTGAAGTGTCGGGAATAATCTTCTCCATATCGATTTCTGCCACTTCACCGATTCCACTGCAATGAGGGCAAGCGCCATAGGGAGAGTTGAAAGAGAAGAGATTGGGCTCGGGCTCCGCGTATGAAACACCCGAAGTCGGACACATTAAATGTCTGCTGAAGTGTTTGACAGGTTGTAAAGTGTTTTTCTTTTTTGATTTTGATGAAGTCTCATCTACATGATTTATAACCATGAGCGAACCCTTGCCTAGTTTCAATGCGGTATTCACCGTTTGTCGCAGTCTAGTTAATTCAGCCGATGAAAGTTCTTCTTTCGTGCTTCCTTTATTCGTGCCGACAGACAGGCGGTCAATCACTATTTCAATGTCGTGAATCTTATAGCGATCTACCTTGTATCCTTTCGATAGTTCTATGATTTCTCCGTCAATTCGCGCGCGCAAATAGCCTTGTTTCATAATGGACTCAAACAACTCGCGGTAATGTCCTTTACGGCCCTTGACCAATGGAGCTAGAATGACAATTTTCTGATTTGCATGTTCTTCACGAATGAGTTGAATTATTTGGTCGTCGGTATAGCGAACCATATGTTCGCCCGTAGCATAACTGTACGCGTCTGCTGCCCTTGCGAAAAGCAATCGAAGGAAGTCATATATTTCTGTGATGGTGCCAACGGTGGATCGTGGATTACGACTCACGGTTTTCTGCTCAATGGAAATGACTGGAGATAGACCATTAATCTTGTCGACATCCGGTCGTTCCATTTCACCGATAAACTGACGAGCATAGGCCCCGAATGTTTCAATATATCGGCGTTGTCCTTCTGCATATATAGTATCGAATGCCAATGATGACTTTCCACTTCCGCTAAGCCCAGTGATTACAACTAATTGATTTCGTGGAATCGTGATGTCTATATTCTTCAGGTTGTGTTCGCGGGCACCAATGACTTCGATGTTTTCTTGACCTAATTGCATCATGCAAAGATGTATACTGCGTTGCCAAACAATAATTGAAAATTCAATTATTCTTGTTAAGACCTGCCTGGCATCGATAATCTCATCAACCTTGTATTGCTTCAAACCTCGAAGCGTTACTTATTCGTTGCAGTTCCTATATTCGCGAACGATTTTCATACATGGCAACAAGTTCCAATCGACTCATCGGTATTGACGTTACGTATGCTTTTGCATTGATAGGATGCGTCGTTTTTGGCTATACCTATACCATTGGTGATTTGGTTCAAAGCTCCCTGACGCACACGAAATTCAACGTGTTTTTCGATGTCTTTCCTGCTTTGTTTTTCTTTTTGAATGGGTTCACGGTAACGCTTACCATGAGGGATCGTCGCATTAGCAATCGGAAGTTATTGACTTATTCAGGAAAGCGCGGTTCAGTTCTATTATTGGTTGGCCTATTGTTTTGTGCGGTATGGCCTATGAATATTTTCATTGCATCAGGAATGATGTTTCTAATCGTTCCCTTTATCGCTCAATGGAACACAATTATTCTGAGAATTATAGCATTACTTATCGTCGTGCTTGGAGTTGCATTGCTATTTCTAGATGTTCCAAGCCATACTGTCTACTCAGTCCCTGCTCTGGGGGGAGGGGAGATATACAACGGTCTTGGTTTTTTGTTTTTTAATGGTTACTACTCGCTATTGCCTTGGTCTGTTTTCTTCACAGCAGGTTTAATTTTTGGTCGCTCTGAAATTCGTCCCAGAGGTATTCTGCCTCCTTCTAGCGTTGTTGGATTAGCTTTGATAGGTCTTGCTTTCATTACGAACCGCTATGCAAAGGTGTTGGATACCGATGCGCTTTTGCTGAGGCGGTCTGATTTGTTTATCATGAACATTCGGCTACTTTTTCCAGCTTTTTGTTTATACGGAATCGGACTTTCTGTAATTGTTCTAAACGCATTCATTTTTGTATTTAGAAAGCTTCAGTCGAGTTCTTTGTTGAAGTTTTTTCAGACCATTTCTTCGATGAAGTATAGCGTAATCTTGTTTTACACGCTCATAGGCTTTATAACCATCTCGGCAACAAACGTTGAGTTTTTATCGAAACGGGCCATACTAGTTGTATATGTTTTATTGGCTACAGTCTTGACTTTTTACCTGCCTTTTTTGTGGCGCAAAAAGGTCACCGAGCAAGGTCCTATGGAATACTTGATTAAGCGTATTTCAGGCTCTGCCAAGAAATGAGTTTCCGATTCCAGCATCATATACTTTTTTTCCGAAAACCCGCAATTACCTCGCGAGATGTACTGACAAACCGCGATGTTTACTTCCTGCTCGCCAGGTCTGCGGATCAAGAGAATTTTGGGATAGGCGAGTGCGCCCCGATTTGGGGCTTGAGTCCGGAGACCCAAGCAGAAATAGAACGCACCATTGCCCATTGGTCCGAAATAGTAAATCAGCCGAAACTATTGTGGGAATCATTGACCAAATTCTCCTCACTGCGATTTGCACTTGAAGCGGCACTTCGTGATCTCGCCAATGGCGGTCTGATGAATCCTTTTGATGCAGACTTGAAGAAGTCTATTCCTATAAACGGTCTTGTCTGGATGTCGGATTCAAATTCGATGTTCGAAGAATGCCGCGCCAAGATAGAATCCGGCTTTCATACAGTTAAGTTCAAGGTTGGCGCTCTGCGATTCGACGAAGAGCTTGATTTGCTTTCGAAAGTTCGTCGGGAGTTCGCGGAGAGCGATCTGGAAATTCGCTTGGATGCCAATGGCGCTTTTGCAGTCGATAACGCCTTGGAAAAGCTCGATTCACTTTCGCGCTTTCGAATACACTCCATCGAACAACCGATTCGCGCGGGCACGTGGCAGGAAATGGCCAAACTTGTAGAAAAATCACCCATTGCCATTGCTCTCGACGAGGAATTGATTGGCGTACAT
>Ga0315899_10006608_pt1 | contig 12504 bp, 8 predicted proteins | sample LakEriMetagenome_2_FD_203518 | JGI IMG/M metagenome (GOLD analysis project Ga0315899, IMG submission 203518) | Freshwater fungal communities from buoy surface, Lake Erie, Ohio, United States - Buoy 4 MA112 | ecosystem: Environmental > Aquatic > Freshwater > Lake | place: USA: Lake Erie, Ohio... | reverse complement strand
CATATATATATACACACACAGGGACTTGCGCAACGCACACTCGCCCGCGCGCGTGCTCACTGGGCACAGCCGCGGCATTCTCGACATGTCTTGGTGTCCGTTTGACAGTTCCATGTTGCTCACGTGCGGCAAAGACAACCGCACCATCTGCTGGTTTATATATATATATATATATATATATATTCATCTTTCCGGCAAAAAGATGTCCGCACCATCTGCTGCTTTGTTTTTCCTGCTGGTGTTTTTTATTTTTTACTCGGGTCAGATGATGTGTGTGCGCACGCGCGTGTATGGATATATGTATATGTATATGTATATACACCTATAAATGTGCATAAGCATATGTATGTGTATGTAGGCATATGCATATGTATATGTATATGTATATACACCTATAAATGTGCATAAGCATATGTATGTGTATATGTGCATAGGCATATGTATGTGTATATAGGCATATGTATGTGTATGTAGGCATATGCATATGTATGTGTATGTAGGCATATGCATATGTATGTGTATATAGGAATCCCACCTCAGGGCAGATCATGTGTGACCTGCCCTCGGGCAACAACTGGAACTTTGACGCGCGGTGGTCTCCCAAGTTGCCTGCCATCCTCGCCACCGCCTCCTTCGACGGATCTGTCAACGTTTACTCGCTCACCGACACTGGAAGCGGGACGTCGGGGGGCGCCAAGCAGGTACTGAATGTGTATAGAATGTATTCTCTAGAATATGTTCAGGTACTGAATGTGTATAGAATGTATTCTCTAGAATATGTTCTCTATAGAATTTGATCTATATATTAGTCACCGACACTGGGAAGCGGGATGTCGCAAGGCACCAATGTGGCATAGAATGTGTTCTCTATAGAATGTGTTCTCTAAAGAATTTGTATGGAATGCGTTCTCTAGAATGTGTTCTCTGTAGAATTTGGTGTGCATATTAGTCACAGACTGCACCGAGGCCACGCCCGGTGTTTCTATGCCTTTTTGCCCCTATATGGGTCTCTTTTGACGTGTCCATACTATGCGCCGGGCTGGCTGAAGCGCCCTTCCAGCAAAATAATAATAATAGTAATAATAGAAATAATAATAATAATAAAACAGGCGCCGGGCTGGCTGAAGCGCCCGTCGGGCGCCACCTTTGGCTTCGGCGGCCAGCTGGCGACATTCAATAAGAAGCTTGCCCCCGATGGGAACCCGGGCGTGGCCTCGGTGCAGGTATAGAATGTGTTCTCTATAGAATGTTTTTTAGAATGTGTTCTAGATGGTGTCATCTATAGATTGTGAACGCGGGTGTGGCCTGGGTGCAGCTGCGCAGGCCGGGCACGGACAGGGAATTGGTGCAACGGGCGGACGAGCTCAACACCGCCATTCAGCAGGGCACCCTTAAGGAGTTTTGCGATAAGAAAATGAGTGAGAACACTGGCGCCGAAGAATGGCAGTTGATGTCCATTCTGTTTGACGAAGACACGCGACGCCGCCTCACCAGCTTCGTGGGCTTCTCGCGCGAAGATATTGCTGCCGAGGTGCTCTCGCTCAAGCTGGCCGACCTCAAGCTCGACGATCCCCTCAACAAGCCCACGAACTCGTCCCCGAAGAAGGACAAGAAGAACACCCCCAAGTCGCCAAAAAGGGAGCCCGAGGCCACCAAGGAGGAGGCGGTACCTGCCGCAGACGGTGGCGACAGTTGCAACGCCGTGGACTCTCTCTTCGGCGAATCGGCCGGCGCCGACGACTTTCTCGGTGGCGTGGCCGCGCCGCCCCCGGCTCCCCCGGCACCCGCAGCACCCGCAGCGCCCGCGCCCGCGTCTGCGCCGCTTGTGGGGGAGGCAGTGGGGCCCAACGCGGTGCTGGATGCAGCGATCAAGCGCGCTGTGATTTGCGGCGAGTTCGAGGGCGCTGTGGATTGCTGTTTCCGTTTCGGTCGCCTCGCAGATGCCCTGCTGCTGGCGGCTACGGGAGGACGTGAGCTCTTTCAGCGCACGCAGGAGCGGTACCTGGCGCTCAATGCCTCGCAGCCGTTTGTCAAAGTTACGCGAAGCATTGTCAACCATCAGCTCCAGACGCTGGTGGACGAGTCAGACCCCGCGGCGTGGAAGGAGACACTGGCAATCCTTGTCACTTACGCTACAGCCGACGAGTTTGCGTCCCTCTGTGACTCACTCGCCACGCGCCTTAAGGAGGTGGGCAGGGACCCGAAGGCTGCGACCTTGTGTTTCATCTGCGCAGGCAACGTGGACAGGACAGTGCAGATCTGGCTGGAGGAGGACGCAAAGACCCCGGGCGCTCCCTCATTGAAACTGCAGGCTCTGATCGAGAAGATCAGCGTACTGCTAGTGCTCGATGTGTGCAAGCAAGAGGTGGTACCTGGTGTGGTCGGGGACAAGTACGCGGAGTACGCAGAGGTGCTGGCGTCGCAGGTAATTTGAAATAAGGGAATATTTAATATTTGCAAACAACGATTTGATAATATTATAATATGTACTTTATACAAATTTGCTGTTATGGCGTCGCAGGGGCGTCTCACAATGTCGATGGAGTATCTCCTGCGAGCCAACGCGTCCAATAGTATGGCGGCCGCCGTGCTTCGCGAGCGCATCTTCAACAGCGACGCGCGCAATGCGTACTCGGTGCCGCAGGTCTCTTTTCCCTCTGTTCTGGGTCTCTTTCGCCTCTACACTAGACCTCGTTTACCTCTATACCAGGTCTCTTTTACCTCTGTGTAGGTCTCTATTACCTTGATACTAGGTCTCTTCTGACACTTATAATGCCAACTCGGTGTCGCAGAACCAGCACCCTCCCTTCCCCTTCGAGTTTCAGCAAGTGGGCGTGGCGCCAGCACGTCCAAAGGTCCAGCAGCCCCTTTCCAACGGCTCAGCGCCGCAGGCTCAGGTTTACAACGCAGTCGCAGATGCCTTTGGCGACGCCTTTGGCGCGCCTGCGCAGCCTGCTGCTGCTCCTCCTCCTGCGGCAGCGCAAGTGCAGCCACAGCAGCCCGCGCCGCCAGCGTACGCCGTCGCCCAGCAGGCCTACAACCAACAGCAGCAGCCGCAGCAGCAGCAGCCCCAGGCTACAAACTACGGCGCCGCCCCCCAACCCACAAACTACGGTGCTGCGCCCCAGGCCACAAACTATGGCGCCGCCCCCCAAGCGACCAACTACGGTGCCGCCCCGCAGCAGGCGCCGCCGGCGACCAACTACGGCGCCGCCCCGCAGCAGCCGCAAGCCACCAACTACGGCGCCGCCCCGCAGGCGACCAGCTATGCCGCTGCCCCCCAGCAGATGCAGCCGATGAACTATGCTGCGGCACCGACGCCGTCACCCGCGCCCGCACCGCAGCAGCACGCGGCCCCGCAAAACATGGCCACCAACTACGGCGCTGCCCCCGCAGCTGCCCCGCCCCCGCAGCCCGCGGCACAGCAGGCAGCACCGCAGGCAGCGCCGCCGGCACCTGCGCAGCACACGTTGACGCAGGAGGAGACGTATGTGCTGGGGTCCCTTGCCAATCACCAGGCACGCCTGTGTGCGCAGATGCAGAAGAAGATGGCAGAGGATGTTGCCAAGAAGATGCAGGTGTACATATAGGTGTACATATCTTGTCCAATCCATGCGCTGCCAATGTCTCCCGACCCGAAACGTTCCTCATGTGTGTGGTGTGTGTGTTTGTATGAGGGTGTTTGTGTTTGTGTTTGTGTTTGTGTGTGTATTGGCGCTGTGCCCCAAGGGTCTAGGGTCCACACCGCGTGATTTCTCGTGGCAACAGCAACTGCCGCCCTGGTCCGAGAGAGAGAGAGAGAGAGAGAGAGAGAGAGCAGTGAAATAGTACCTACATGTCTAGGACAGACATAGCTGAATTTCAGCCTTCTTCAATCTCAAAAAAACCCCACGACCTCCTGTCCAAACCCTAAATCCCAAACCATAAAACCCCATTGCAACTCCCACGACCTCCTCACACACACGCAGGTGCTAGATATCAAGATGAAAAGCGGTCAGGTTGAACGTGACATTTTTTTTAAACGTGACTTTTTTCTTTTTTCACGCAGGTGCTAGATGGTAAGATGAAAAGCGGTCAGGTTGCTCGCGAAGTCACTGCGCAAATGGTTCAATGGTGTCAGGCAAGATCTCCCCCAACCCCCACCCCACACACACACACGTCAGCGCATCCTGTCCCCGCTATCACTTATAGGGGTTCTACGCCGCACTATCATACAAGTCTATGTGTGTCTGTGTCTGTGTGTGTCTGTGTCTGTGTGTGTATTACCCATAAAATCAACATACAAAGTAAAACCTTCTAGGACATGGCGCCGAAGAATTCCACTCGACTCTTTGAGTCTGTCTCATCGCTTGCAATCGCTTCTGGACGCGATTGCTTCCAGTATGAGGAGATACAAGGATATAGCCTAATAAAAACAATGATAAAGCCCTAAAAAAAAAAAAGTTAATTCTATCAAATTTCATGTATTATAGGACGTGTTCACTGCTTATGGAAGCGGTTGGATGGCTTGCAATGGCCTGAAATCGCTTCCAAAGGCGATTGGAAGCCATTGGAGGGGGGGGAGAGCTTCGAGGACTCATACGAACCAGAAGCATCCAGCCTAAACCCTAAACCCTGAACCCTAAACCCTAAACCCTGAACCCTAGTATGGACCAGAAGCATCCTCTCTGAAACGTTCCTCTCTCCCCTCCCCTTTTCCTCCCCCCCTCCCCCCTCCCTTCCTCCCTCCGCCCCTTCCTCCGTCGGTCGGTCCGTCCGTTCGTCCTTCCCACCTCCCTCCCTCCCTCTCCCGCAGGCGCTCGACAGCAACAATGTGGCAGGTGCCGCAAGTATCCAGACGGCGCTCACCGCCTCTGTGTGGGATGAACACGGGCAGTGGCTGCAAGCCACCAAGCGCCTTGTGGATCAAGCAAAGAAGAAGTGATGATCTTTCTAGTGGTTAGCTGTTGGTGACACTGTCACCGTGACAGGCTAAGGTTGCAGGCACGTGACGTGGAAACACATCACTTGGACACGCATCACTGCCCTAGCTCTTGGTGAAGGGACACCTGTCTCTTGGCGAAGAGACATCACTTGGACGCACATGACTTGGACACACATCACGTGGACATAACATAGCCATTTGATCAAGCAAAGAATACGTCATGAACTTTCTTTCGCGGCTTTGGCGGGAAACTGGCTGGCGTGGCCACGTGCGTAAATCCGTGTTTACGTACGGACTAGGTTCTCACACACACTGCATACATATAAGTATGTATATAGACGCGTCGTCGGGTGAGGTTGCACAGTGTTCTGTTGCCTTGTGTGCCACACTGTCAAGGTACAGAGGCTTGGGGAAGGCGCAGAGTATGCAGGGTAAGGCGCGTGCTGGAGCAGGGTTGAAAGCAACAGTTGAGGGTGTAGCACCTCCTCGCAGGCGCGATTAACCAGCGCTGCGGGGGGGGCTCGAGCAGCACAGAGTTCTCACGCATCTTCGCATTTACAACTCCGGTGATTCGATCCAATAAATTTTTTTGACTCTCATCGCAGCGTACTAATTGTGCAGTCCATCCCCGCAGACATGAGACTCCGGACGTTCGATTCCCGACTTTGGACTTTGGACTTTGATGCTTGATGCAGGTCTCTTTTTGGTTCTACAAGGCAAAAGAGCCTCTGCGAAAGTCCGAAGTCCAACCTCGGGAATCCAAGTCCGGAGTCTCAAGTCTGCGGGAACGGGCTGTACGTGCGGTTACTAGTTGAGACTGTCCCGCGGCGTCAGCTTTTGCCTGAGTGTGCTCCTACTAGACCAAGAAGACTTGCAGCTGAGGTATGCAAGGCAGCGTCGCGAGCCGCCCACTGAATCTTGCGCTCACAGTTTCGCGTCTTCATTTCGGCGACTTCCTTGAGGGTGTAGTAGAGATTGGGCACTTTTTGTACCACAGCCCATGCGTCGTCAAACGAGATTTCCAACAGCTCCGTGAGCTCGCATGGTATCACGTCTGCCGTCCGCAAGGCTGTCTCCTGAGCCTCACGCAAGCTCGTGCCGCTCGACACCAACATCGACACACTTATGAACGACATCTCCCCGATGCACTGTCCGGCCCCCAGCGTCTGCAACTCGATCCCGTCGACCTCGCACCTCAGCGAGCCCGAGGCCACAAACCAGATCACGTCGCAGCTGTCCCCCTTCCTCGCAACCACCTGTCCCTTCTCGACCTCCACAGGCCGCATCTTTTCCGCAATCCTCGTCATTTGGCTCCTGTCCACCACCCGCATCTTGAACGCCGTGCATGTCTGCCAACCAGCACCACCACCACACACAAAGAGTCAGCAGTCAGAATCTGGCAAGATCGCACCCGCAACGCCGCAGCACACCTCAACACCGGCTCATGACGTGCGGAGGAGCATGACAGCACAAACAATTGCACGCCCCGACCCATCAGCATCAACGGCATCTGCCCACCCTTACCGCCAGCACTGCCAAGCGGTCCTCTATGCTCTGCAGCCGCGGCTGATCCGCGACGTTGCCCCCCAGCCACGACGGAAGCGGAGCTGCCAGAATGGCCGTCACCTTGTCTCCATACTCCCGCAGCTTCTCGCACTCTTCCGCTCCGAACCTCTCCCGCGGCTTCTCATCATGCACGCACAGCGTCCCCACCACATGTCCCGCTCCCCCCTCGGTGGCTGCATAGCGGATGAGAGTCCCTGCATAGAACCCTTTATTCATCACGCGATCCCGGTACTTATCGCTCTTCGCAACATCCATCACCACCAACACCCCGCACGTCTCCGCCAGCGCCTCGGGGTCAGCTATGGCGTCCGAGCACAGTGAACAGCTGCGCTTTACCGACGTCAGAGGTGTAGACCCCGAAGAGGCCTGCCAGTGGTGCCGCACTTCTTCTGCGTCGACGAGATTGATGCCGACGTGTTGGCTGTTGAAGTGCTCCTGGACCTCATCGCACAGCGCCTGCAGAGGTGGTATAACCAGCTTCCAGAGCACGCGCACGGCCCAGATACGAGCGGCCTCGTCGAGAGTAGATAGAGTCTGCTGCGCTGCAGGCTGCTTGCCTTGCTCAGCATCCCTCGCAGGACTTTCATCGCGCGCGCTTCTCAAAGGGCTGCGGTGCCGAGGACTTGATGTGCGTTGCAGCGCCCTGGACCTCAAACCAGCGACTTCCTTGAGGCTGTAGAAAAAGTTGGGCACTCTCTGCACCACAGCCCATGCGTCGTCGAACGAGAGCTCTAGAAGCTCCGTGCGCTCGCACGCTATCACGTCTGCCGTCCGCAAGGCTGTCTCCCGCGCCTCACGCAAGCTCGTGCCTCTCGACACCAGCTCTGAAATCTGAACGAACGACACCTCCCCGATGCACGCCCCGGGCCCCAGCGTCTGTGACCTTGGTTCCAAACCGCACGGGCGAGTAATCTCGACCCGGTCCACCTCGCACTGCAGCGAGCCCGAGGCCACAAACCAGATCACGTCGCAGCTGTCCCCCTGCCGCGCAACCACCTGTCCCTTCTCGACCTCCACAGGCCGCATCTTTTCCGCAATCCTCGTCATTTGGCTCCTGTCCACCACCCGCATCTTGAACACCGTACATTTCTGCCAACCAGCACCACCACCACACACAAAGAGTCAGCAGTCAGAATCTGGCAAGATCGCACCCGCAACGCCGCAGCACGCCTCAACACCGGCTCATGACGTGCGGAGGAGCATGACAGCACAAACAATTGCACGCCCCGACCCATCAGCATCAACGCTTACCGCCAGCACTGCCAAGCGGTCCTCTATGCTCTGCAGCCGCGGCTGATCCGCGACGTTGCCCCCCAGCCACGACGGAAGCGGAGCTGCCAGAATGGCCGTCGCCTTGTCTCCATACTCCCGCAGCTTCTCGCACTCTTCCGCTCCGAACCTCTCCCGCGGCTTCTCATCATGCACGCACAGCGTCCCCACCACATGTCCCGCTGCCCCCTCGGTGGCTGCATAGCGGATGAGAGTCCCTGCATAGAACCCTTTATTCATCACGGTATCCTGGTACTTGCCACTCTCTTCGGCATCGAGCACCACCAGCACCGCCCCCGCCAGCGCCTCAGGGTCAGCTACCGCGTCACCGCACAGCGTCGTGCGGCACGGCACGGAAATCCCTGCCCCGGCGCCCTCCAGGGCGCCAGAAAGCACCTCAAAGCGCATTTCCTCGTCGGTCACGAGATGTATGCCGGCGTACCCGACACCGAAGTGCGCTTGGACTTCATCGCACAGCGCCTGCAGGAGCGGAGATTCGGAGAGGCTGCCGAGCATATGCACGGCGCGCAGACGCTCCTCCGCCTCGCAGGGGGTGGCGATGTCCTCAGACTCCGCTGCGACTGAGCTGTCATCCTCGCGGTAAACGCGACTGCGCGGCATTGCGCAGGGCCCCGTGCTTACCTGCAACGCAGCGCGCTTAAGGTCGGATTTTTCAGAGAAAGTACAGGGTGTACCCATGTTTGATTCAACTTGACGATGGGCGATCTCGCAGTGCTCCCGCTCTCTGGAGGAGCAACAAGCTCGCACCTCCTTACCCTTGAAGATCCGCATTTGCGCGGTGCTAGCCCACTTCTTCATCGCCCATCTTCGGCGCGGTGCTAGCCCACGAAAGATGGGCGATGAAGAAGCTCGCCGAGCCCGCATAGAGGCACGGCGGAGGCGGCTAACCGCGCGGGAGGCACAGGAGGGGGAACCGGGGGAGGTGACAGGATGTGACAGCGCGCCCGCTGCCGTGGGTGGGGAGCCGCCCACCCGCCTGCAGGCGCAAGCGTCAGCGCACAGCGGTCGCGCCCCGCTGTCCCCAGTAGGCGAGGACGACGATGAGGTGCGACCGCCCAAGCCGCACGCACAGAACCAAAAGGAAGTTTTCGGGAAGCGTTCCTTTGCAGCCGAAGGCTTGGTGGACCCCGCCTGGAAGCCCAAGTCGCTTCCCGACACGGTGGGGTCCACGGCAAGCAGTCTCGATTTGGATTTTGCGAGTGTCGAGCGAGCAAGCGCCAGGATGAGCCGCATGAGTGTGGAGCGAGCAAGCGCCAGGATGAACCGACACGACGCTGCCGCTGCAGCCGAGGCCGACGCGGCCCATCTCGCACACCGGGCTGCCGTCCTCGCAGCCGACGCAGCCAATCGCCCAAGTGGCGGGCGGGCTCCTCTTGCCGCGGGAGCTGCGGGGGCGCTTACTGCCGGCAAGGCCCGGATCAGCGACGACGAGGAGAGGGCGTTGCAGAGACTGATGGTTGGGCCGCGAGAGGAAGCCGACGGCGCCACGGGCTCTGGCGACATCGTGGCAGGAGGAAAAGGCAACGCCAAAGATGGCGTTATTGGCGAGGACGGCATAAATGCCATCGATGCCAAGGCGATGGATAGGCTCGCGCGCCAAAATGATGAGCTGCGCAAGCTTGCCAAGGCGCAGCGCCTCGAGCTCCAGGCATGTGCTGCGCGCATCTTTAACATGCTGTTCCTCTTTGCCTCCTCGAGCAATGAGCCCTCAACATCCCCAGCGAAAGCGTGCACCTCGTGCATCTGTGGCGTTGATGAAAACTGACACAGGGGGAGCTTCGCGTGTTGCTGCCCGTGTGTGGGGAATGCAGCGCTTGCAAAATGCGGCACAGAAGGAGCAAGTTATGAGCATTGCACACACACAATCGCCAGTGTCGCGTTCCTTAAGAGTCATAGGAGACCCGTGGCAAGGAGGGCTCAAGGAGAGAGGAGTCCGGAAATACTTGGACGCGGTGGCCAAAGTGCAGGCTGGTGGTGGCATGGGAGCAGGTGCCGCTGTGGTGGGGGTCGGCAGCCCCTCGGCTGCACTGGACGACAGCACGGACGGCGCCAAGCGCGACGAGGAGTTCGAGGCATACATGCAGCAGCTGCAGTGGCAGCGCATTGGGCGAGTCACTGCCAAGCTGCCGCATGCGCAGCCTGACACCAAACAAGATGCCGAGGGTGGCGTGCAGCAGGTGAGCACTGCGCTGCGCCGCGTAGTGGGCGCCAGTAGCAAGATGACGGACGAGGAGGAAGACGCCTATCGTCAGCACCGTCGCCAAGAGGAGATGAGAGCGTTGGGTCTTGACCCAACTGTCGCCGCGTCGGACTTGTCGCGCGCCGCTGCCGCAAAGATTAGTGAGCTCGAGCAGGAATTGGAACGTCTCAAGCAGCAAGAGGAGGATGAGGAGCAGGAGGAGGACGTGGATGCGAGGTCTGCGGCAGCGGCTGTGGCCAGTGGTGAAGGGGCATGGAAGCGAGGAAGCAGCAAGCATGCTGCCATGATTGACGTCAGTTCATCTGATGATGAAGATGACGGGGTGGTGGACGACATTCTTGCGCACGACCAGCAGGCGGGACAAGCCGGGCTGGGCCCGGACGAGGCGGCGCGACTGGCGCACGAGCTAAATAGGCTCAAGGCTCAGCTGCAGGACGCGGATGACGGCGATGGTGAGGCATATCCCAGTACTTATCCCAAGGGTGCTGCGGTGCTGCGCGGCGCCACGGGTGGAAACGCCAAAACTACACTAGCCACTGCAGGCGTTGCAGGTGCCGCAGGAGTGCACGGCGTCGAGTCTGGCAGCGCGGCTGCAGGTACCAAGGCTGCCCAGGGATCCCAGGGATGGGGCTCCAAGCTCAAGAATTTCTTCTTTGGCAACGGCTCCGGAAGCATCGCTCAAGGCCAGGGCGTTGATCAAGGCAACGTGGCGCAAGTCGAGTCATCGACGGCCAGCGGCAAGACCCCTGAACCCCCCAGCATGGCCATGGTGAGGCCGCCCATGGCCACACCATCAGTGCAGGGAAACATAAAGCTGGCGATCAAAGTGGGCGGTGGTGGCCGCAGTGGCGGCGGCATGCAGGGGGCAGGAAACGGAGGCGAGTATGGAGTGCATGCCACGCCGCGCATGATGACTGCCCTGCCCGAGGATGCCGACGACTTGCATGATGATTCTCTGTGGTTGGATGATGACCAACTGAACCCAGACGCAGAGCCAGCTGTAGCAGCGAGGGTGGCGGCGGCAGCCCAAGGCGATGCTGCTGGGCAGCAGCGCGCCGAGCGCGCTGACGGTATGTTTCAAGAAGAGGAAGGAGGCAAGAAGCGAACGAAACAGCAGCCTGCCGCCCTTCAAATCGCTCCGGCAGCACCGCCGTCGGCTCGTAGCGCAGAAAACATGGAGGACGCCATGATGGAAGCCGATGCCATGCTAAGCACGTTTGCCCCGCCGCCTCGTCAGCCTGTTGCCGCACTCAAGGCAACAGCACGTGTGCCCAAAGGGGCAGTAGGCAGCGAAGATCACGCCGCCGTGCCGGCGATAGCAGACGTCGAAGCGCTGATGATGCAAGTAAAGGACAAGCTGCAACAGATCGAGGGAGATGACGACGACGCAAAGACATTCGAAGAGGTGAAGCTACTCAAGGCCCAGGTGGCGCGAGCGCTGGCGGCGATAGAGGCGGACGAAGAGGAGGCGCGCCCGAACGCCAACAATGGTGGCATCCCTAACATGTCTCAGCAAGGTCGCAACTCAATTGGAGTCCGGACATTGAACGCGGCACTAACTGCTCATAACGAGGACGCCACGCCGCGGATGCCCGAGCGCAGCACGAGCACTCCGCGTCTTGGGAGTATGGAAGCCCACGTGACGCAACAGCGCGTGGCAGCTAAAGCGCCTGGTGCGTTGCCTCCAATGCTGAGCTCGTTTTTCGAAACGATGGACGAGGCAGAGCCGCTGCCTCCGCCTTCGCAGAGGGGCGAGTACCCCGACGAGATGGACGCGAGTTATGATGATGACAAGACCGAGACCATGTCCATCATGTCAATGGCGACGGCTGTAATTGATAGAGGCGAGCTGGAACACCGCAGAAATGCTCGCCCAGCCCCTCGCCATCAACGTCCGGTCAATGTGTCCTCTGCCATCACACCAGCGGTTGGCTTTTCTGGGGAATCGCCCTCTGCATACTGTGAGGGAGGACAGCAGAACCGGTGGCTCAATGACGATGACACCCCACGGAGCCATGTCGCTGCGTCGGTGGCCGCGTCGGAGCGGACTGAAGTGCTTGCCAGTGCCAAAGCTCGCTTCTCATCCGGCGCCGTAGCGCTTGCTTCTGCGGAAGCAAGCGCCAAGCCCTCGTTGCAAGAGCATGCCAGCTCAGGGGCAAACGGCGCCAGGGAGCAGGAGGCTGCTGCTCGGGGTACGGGGCCGGGGAGCGCCCAATCTGTTGATGGCAATGATGATGCCCATGAACAGGAGCAACAGAAGCAACAGCAGATGCAGATGCACCGACAGGCGCAAAAGGAGCAGCTGCAGCACCTGCAGGCCAAGCTACAGGCGGCGGCGGCGGCGGCACCTAAGACCGCCGCCTCGAATGCCTCCTTTCACACGGAGTACTCCGACGAAACAAATTCGGTGCGATCTCGGGATCTGCTGCAGTCTCCAAAATCTGAACGCACGGTGAGTTCTCGCCCAGCACCAGGCCAGCTCGCGCCCGCGCATGATGCAAGGGATCTCGCAGCGAGAAGCCCA
>Ga0315899_10006607_pt1 | contig 12505 bp, 12 predicted proteins | sample LakEriMetagenome_2_FD_203518 | JGI IMG/M metagenome (GOLD analysis project Ga0315899, IMG submission 203518) | Freshwater fungal communities from buoy surface, Lake Erie, Ohio, United States - Buoy 4 MA112 | ecosystem: Environmental > Aquatic > Freshwater > Lake | place: USA: Lake Erie, Ohio... | reverse complement strand
AACCTAGAACTTATAGGTCGCACCAATGAGGTAGTTGGACAAGCTAGTGTGCCAGACCCTGGATTCTACAGAGTTGTTTTTTCGTATAACCCAAATGCCTCCACTGACAAAGTAACCGTTTCATACAAGGCAGGAGACTCTGACCAAGTTATTGAAACACTAACTCTCGATGAGGCCCTACCTGCTGGTCCTTACCGAATTGGTTTTGCAGCAGACCAGAACTCTTCAAGCGTAAAAACCTACATGACTTACATGTCAATCGATGTTGCAGGTGGCAGTAGCTACGGCTCTGACCTAGATTATGGCAACTCTGGAACTACATCAGATGCAGACCTTGTTCTCCCAGTAGCCATCAAGGACGGCGATGGCGATGACTTCATCACCTTCACAAGAACTTCAAACAACACTGCTCGCATTGCAACTCCACAAGACGACCTTTCACTTCGCTCTGCAAGAGATATCACCCTGATTGCTGGAAGCGATGGTCCAGGAAATGTCTACATCGGCTGGGGCGATGCAACAATCAGCCCTAACGCAAGCAACAGAGTTGCAACTATTGGCGACATCCCAAACGCTGAACTGGTTAGCACTGCCAATAACAGTGCTAGTTATGGAATTTATCAGGCAGCTGGATTTACAGAAGTGACAACTGAAGCGTCTACATCTTTAACTGGTGTTATCTACACATTAGGAGCAGCTTCAAACGTTGACTCTGTTAATTTTAGTATAGGCGGGGAACAGCACAACCTACTTAATGGAAGCCCTTACCTAAGACGAATCTACATAACTGATGAGTCCAATACTGTAAGGATTTTAAGAAGCCCTAGTTATGTAGGAACTACTGAAGGTGGTTTCGAGTGGAGCTTTGAGTGTGACCTATCTCTAGAGCTTCTTAACGCCACTAACTATAATATGACTATTGAATATGCTGGTGCACCAACTGTTTGGTGGGATTCAGATGTTGTCAATCCTTCAGGAGTGGGGTCTTTCTCAAACGGAAACTTCCGTGGAGCAAAGATTGAGTACCACGCTTATGTATCTGACTCAGGAACCCACATCGGAACTATCTACATAGCAAATGATTCTGACGATAACAACGTCACTCACATTGAAACCTCAAGTGGTGGAAGTGATGTCGGAACTGCCGTTTTCTGGGATAGAAGTAGTGGCAACGAAACACAGCTTTCTCTATACAGAATTGATGGTGAATCAGTTATCCACAAGATACAGTGGACTGCCCAGATGTATTACTCAACTGAAGTTTACAACGACTAGGAGATAGAAAATGGCAAAGCTGAATAAAATTGTAACTAGTCAGATTGAAAGCAGTACTGGCGCTAGACACGAAACAAATACCTACTCCTATGATTCAGATGGCATACTTGTCCGACACGACAATGACCGTGTAGGCCAGCCAGTAGTGGGTCCTGGTGTTGTCTATGGTGCTAACAAAGACAGTGCAGACGAAAGCGGTCTTAACACAATTAAGCTCGTTCCAAACGAAGAACTTGTATCTACTACAAACCAATACCTAGTCATCGAGCCAACTCTGCCTAACCACATCCACATTCGTGCTGGTGGTACGCAAGATGATTCCAATGCAACTCTTTATCTTGGTGCGGAAAGAAACGCTGTTGTAGTATCTGATGACCAAAGAGCAGTTGAAATCACAACAAGACCAGCAAGACGAACTGAAACTTACACAAACGTAGCTGGGACTGGTGGTGCACAGTTTATAGCAGCATATCAAGCAGGATATCAACTAACTGTTGGCTGGAAGGTGCTTATTGAAAACACTGAGTACACCGTATCAGTAGTTGAAAGCGATACTCCTTCTGAAGGTTATCTAACTCTCACACTAGAGGGAGTAAACAATATTGCAGATGGTGTATACACATTCACTTATGAGGAAACATATAACAATACTTGGACATTTACCAACGACGGTTATCTATCTGGCCCAGCAATGGGTGGCTTATTTGCTACAGGAATTATGAATTTCCAAAGTGATTTGTACCTTCAGTCAAACAATAACGTCAATATCCAAAGCGGTGATGACCATAACATCTACCTAAGCCCAGGCAGTGGCGGAAAAATCTTCCTTGAGCCAGCAGTAGACCATGTATATGTTGGAACCGAATTCCCAGCGAACAAGGTTGTAACAGTTGGAGCTATGCCATACCTTGCTGCTGCAGTGCCAACATCTTCTCTCGGTGAAGAAGGAGATAAAGTGGGTCTTGTTGCAGATGATGCAAACTACCACTACTACTGCACAGGAACCTATAACGGAACTACCCACATCTGGAAGCGCATCGCTTGGGACGCTGGAACTTGGGGAGACTAACCCCCTCCCCTAAAACCCCTCTCATCCTCGGATGCGGGGGGTTTTTCTTTTAACGGAACGGGAGCCCGGAAAATAGGGTTTTTATGCTAGCCTCATTCCATGATTGAATTCCTTAAAAAGCTTTTCTGTAAACACCCAATCACCACTCAAAGCTCCTGCCCTTTCACCATGAAGGATTACGACATCTGCATCGCATGCGGAAAGGTTTCAGAACGGAACGGGAGCCCGGAAAATTGATTTCCGAGCCATATAAGGACATTCCTAAAGAGATAGTGAATGTTCTTGAAGACCTTATTACCCCTGAAGACTCATACCATCAGGGGCATAAGCGTCGTATGGCTCGCACCCTTGATGTACTTCTCAAAGAGAAACCAAAAGGCAAGCTACTAGAGCTCGGAACTTCAAAAGTTATTCCGTTGTCACTTCAGCAGCTAGCTCCAGATTTAGAAGTTCATGTTACCGATTTTGATAAAAACCTGCCTTTAAGTGGTACTTCAACTATCTCAATCAAGGATAAAACCCTCAAAGCAACGACATACAGGGTTGACTTGGAGACAGAGGCTGTCCCTGTTGAAGATGCCACTTTTGATGTAGTTATCTGCTGCGAAGTCATAGAACACATGGAGTTAGACCCCATGTTTATGTTGGCTGAGATAAATCGAGTTTTGAAGCCAAATGGAAAGCTGATCCTCACCACACCAAACATCACCAGCTCACGGGCCCTATACAAGATGCTTCGAGGAACAGATCCATACTTTTACATGCAATACCGACACAAGCCAGCTTTGTATCGCCACAACTACGAATACAGCGAATACTCACTACGCCAAGTAGTCAAGGCAGCAGGGTTCTCAGGTCAAGTATGGACAGAGGATTCTTTTGAAGATGGAGTGACGGAAGATATCACCCGCCTACGACAGCTTGGCTACCCACTTACCTCAATCGGGGACAACATCTTTGCAACCCTCACCAAAACTCGTGGAGTTGTAAATCGTTATCCCTCAGTAATCTACGCAGACTAATAACGGAACGGGAGCCCGGAAAAATGACTAAATGCACAAAGAAAGGTTTTCAAAGCAGGGAGCTGGCTGACAGGATGGTTCAAATGAAGAACTACTCTGAAACCAAAAAAGGAAGGCCAGCCAAGTACTTTTTGCACCCCTGCGATGCCTGTAACCATTGGCATGTCTTAAAAGCACGCTCAGCTCGTACTATCTGAACTTGACTATTTTGTTGAAGGTTTTGCTTTTTTAAGCCTTAGTCCTTTTAGTTTCAAGATTGCAGGTTTTTCTGAATACTTAACCCACTCATAGACAAAGATGCATCCAGCGATTAAGAAGCCCAAGGATTCTGCTTGAACTATGTAATAGGTGGTTGGGTCTACTAGGTAGGTTTCCCAAGGGAAGGTGTATGCAACTACAGGAAATGCAATTGCATTTCCAAACACCACAGCCGAGACGATGCTTTTATATACGTTTGTCATTGTGTCTTTTTCCTCTACTAATTGTTAGTTTCAACAATTCGAGTATAGGTAATTACAACGTCTCCATTACCTTTACCCCATTTGCTGATAGATGTAATTTCTGTCTTGTCACCTCTTTTACCGCCAGAGTGGAGCATCTCATCTGGTCCAGTGTAAATGGCAGTATGGAAGGCTCCGCTAGAGCCTTTGTAGGTGAATGCGACTATGTCTCCGATTTTAGGCTCATCAACAAAGGTTCCCGCTTCTTTTTGAGCAGAAGCGCTGTGATAGAGGTTGATTCCCAAGTGGGCGTATGTCCAGAGCACAAGCCCCGAACAGTCCCAAGCATCAGGGGTAGAGCCACCTAGGGCGTACCATGTTTTACCGACATAGTTTTTGGTACGGGCGATTGCCGTATTGAGGTTCTTTGTGTCGTTAGCTATCTTTTCCAAGCGAGCAATCTCTGCCTCAAGTTCGGCTTGCTTGCGCTCAGCATCTGATTCAAGTTTGTCTTGTCTTGCTTTTTCTTGAGCCATCCAGTCAATAGAACCGATTTCAGGAGTTTCTATCCTGATAACGGGCCCACCTACTACGGATGACACTTTTACTGGCCCCGAAAGGATGTCTGTGACCTGCACAGGATTGACAATCTTTGGAGCTGGGATTGTTACTAGTTGTTCTTTTGTTACTTCTTGAATCTGTTCTGGTACCGCTTCTGCAAGAGCAAAAGCAGCACTTGTACCTGTAGTTATTACTAGTGCTGTCATTGCACCAGCTGTAATGAAACTTTTCCTTTTCATTTGGCGACCTACCTTTCCTTGGTAGTTAGTACTCGGTCGTTGAGTGTTGAGGTGTTCCTATTAAGTTGTTCGTCCACCATAGCATGTGACCCACGTCACATACAACCTCATTTGGCTTAAAATCTAAACTTTCTATAATAAATACCCCTTTTACTAGCAGGGATGTATGGGAAAAACGGGGAAAACCCATTTTGACTCTAAAAAAGCCAAATACACGCTCAGTTCGTACGATCTGAACTTTATCATACCTTTAAAAAACACCCCTCTTGGGTGTTGTAATTTAGAATTAAGTTACTATAAACTAATAGCGTGGTAGAACCTTACGAGAAGAGTACGGGCTTTTATTCAAGCTCAACGGCTATGTCATCCCTTGATGACACTTGGTCTACGCCAAGAAGTTACTATGCCAAGGTAGATGCAGAGTTCCACTTTGCATTAGATGCTGCAGCGTTGCAGTCATCTACTTTGGTGTTAGATAACTGGTACGGACCAGACCATCCTCAGATAGACAGACAAGACGCTTTCCAGCGTGATTGGACTGCTGATGCCCAAGGTGGTGCTATTTGGCTTAATCCTCCTTATGGCAAGACCATCAAGGACTGGATGAGAAAGGCTGATGCTGAATCTCAAAAAGGAGCCACGGTTGTGTGCCTAGTGCCAGCAAGAACTGACACTGCTTGGTTTCACGACTACGCAATACACCACGAAGTTCGTTTTATTCGTGGAAGGCTGAAGTTTGGTAACTCGACCAATGCAGCCCCCTTCCCCAGCGCTTTGGTGGTCATGAGACCACTAAACAGATAGAAAGGTAGTAATTATGAATATCGATTGGCAAGCACCTTTTAAGTTGGCCTTTGATTTAGGTCTTTTCCTTATTGGTTCACTTTTAGTAGTAATTATTGTTGGGTTCTGTCTTCTTTTGCTTTATGCAATTGTCAAGACCTTCTTCCAAGCTTTTACTCGTGCCAAGGCAAATGTTGAGGGTAAGCACTCGAAGCCTAAGAAAAAAGAAGAGCCAAAGCCAAACCATCTAAAGCCAGTTCAGTAGAAATGAAACCTGATTGCCCCCAATGCCACACAGGAAGGTGTTTACATATGTTGAGATTTAGCTCTGATGTTGAGGTCGAGCTAGTCAAATGCAGCGCAGAGGACATGGATGTCGTGTTCTCTGCCCGCGTTAGTACGGAAGGCGAGCGAACCCGTGACTATGGAGCATCTTTTGATGAAACCAACGAACTCTCAAAGAGAGAGCAAGGTCTAATCAACTTCTTGATGCGAGAGCGTCACGGTACTCCTTTTGAGCACTCCTACTTCACCTTTTATGTAAAGGCACCTATCTTTGTGTGGCGAGAGCATATGCGGCACCGTATTGCTTCTTATAACGAGGAAAGTGGTCGATATAGAGAGCTAGAGCCAGAGTTTTATATCCCTAACAAAGATAGAAAACTGATTCAGGTAGGTAAACCAGGAGCATATGTTTTTGAAGAAGGTAGTGAAGAGCAGTATCAGATAACTGTAAATAACTACAAGAAAGCATGTAGCGAGGCGTACTTTAACTATAAGGAGATGCTCTCCAACGGGGTAGCTCGAGAAGTCGCTCGAGGAGTCCTACCAGTGACTATCTACTCTTCTGCATACGTGACAATTAATGCTCGTTCTCTGATGAACTTTCTCAGTCTACGCAGAAACGTTGAGGGGCAGAGTTTTCCTTCTTACCCTCAAAGGGAGATTGAGATGGTTGCAGAACGGTATGAAGAGATTTTTGAATACCACATGCCAGTGACACACAAAGCATTTGTTGAAAACGGAAGAGTATCCCCTTGAGTGAAGGTATTGCTTATTGTTATGCACGTGTATCTACTCAGATGCAAGCAGAAGAAGGTGTCTCTCTTGATGCACAAGAAAGACAGTTAATTGCTGCTGCTGAATCTGCAGGGTATACGGCAGTAATTCTTCGTGAAGAAGGTAAGTCTGGTAAAAGTATTACTGGAAGACCTGTTTTGCGAAAAGCATTAGATGAATTAGACGAAGGAAAAGCGCAAGCACTTTTTGTTACACGCTTAGATAGACTTGCACGCTCTACTCGGGATTTTTTAAGTATTGTCGACCGTTCACATAAATACGAGTGGCGTTTAGCACTTCTTGATTTGGGATTGGACACTGGTACATACCAAGGACGTTTTGTTGTAACCATCATGTCTGCAATGGCAGAGATGGAGCGTGGAATGATTTCTATGCGTCAAAAAGACGTACACAAAGACCGTAGAGACGCTGGGAAGATTTGGGGTGTCACAATTGGCCCTAAATCACCTCTATCTGCAGAGATTAAAGAAAGAATCTATAGTCAGCGTTTAGCTGGACTTTCATACGGAAAAATTGCTGAAGGTTTAGAAAATGACAAAATAGAACCACCCCGTGGAGGAAACGGGTGGTACGCAGCCAACGTAAGACACATTTTTCTGGCGTATTCAAAAGAGAAAAGCATTTTAGGCGAAATCCAATAAGGTAAAATTACTACGTAGCCTTGTGTGGACAGCAAGCTACAACAGGCGGTTTGTTAACCGTTTGTATTGCCGTGCGTTGGAGGCAGTGCTTTGTTGCATACATTTTTTGGAAGAGCCGAACTTAATTTAAAAAGATTTTGGCTATCAGCTGCTGCCACCCCTTTTATAATTTTTCTCATCGGGGTTTTAACTCCACAAGCTGCACATGCTTCTGACGAACAGGGGGTCCAACCAACACCAGACCCAAACCAAGCGCCAAGTTCAAATGCGTCGTCGGGAGGTGATCCACAAGCTTCTTCCAGTGGCTCAGCGCAAGAGCAAATCACAGAAGTAGCAACCGCAGTAGCAACAGCGGAATCTGCAGTAACACAGTTGGAAACAAAAGTTGACCAGATTTTGGAGGTAGCAACATCAGTATCTCAACCTTCTACGCAAGTAACGGAATCAATATCTAATGCTCAGACTGCGGTAACAGAAGCTTCAAGTGCTACCCAACAAGCCAGTGAATCAGTACAAACAGCACAGACAGCAGTTACCGTATCGCAAATTGCCAATCAAACTTTGGCCCAAGCAACCTCCGCAGTTGAGGCCCAAACCGCAGTAGTAGAGCAAGCAACCACAGCTGTCTCTACAGCTGAAGCAGCATTAAATACTGCAACAACAACTTTTTATCAAGAGAATGCAAATCTAGGGACTGCAACTTCTACACTTTCCACTGCTCAAACTACAGCAGAAAATGCAGCAGCAGAGGCAGCAGCAACAAATACAACTACAACAGTCACAGAAACTTTTGCTAACAACACTACTAGCGTTGTAGCAATTACTACTGGTGGGGTTTCAGTCACAACAACACCAACCAGTAATGTATCAATTAGCGGACCTTGGAATACACCTCAAACAGCTGGTCCAGCTCTTGTTCTTATGAACCCAACTAATGATGTTGTTATCAATGTAAATCCTTCAGGTCAAGGAACTGTCACCTCTGTGACTATGGGCGTGTATGCCAAAAATGGCGATACAACTATGACTGCAACAAATGCAGATGGAACAACTAATACAGAAGTAGTCAACAATAACGTTTCTTCCCAGACACAAGCAGTTCAATATACTTCTACAGAGACTGTTACTGGAACAAACATCCAAACAGTTACTATCACAAAAGATAATGATTATTACGTTGTAGACAATATTGCTATAACAAAAACAACTTCCGACCCTGCTCTAGTAGCAGCGGCAGAAGCAGCAACTGCAGCTCTTGCTTCAGCACAGGCTGCCCACGATGCACAACTAGCAGTTCGTGATGCATCCCACGCTGCGTGGGGTGCAGCCCACGTTGCTGCTAATGCTGCTCAGGCAACTCTTTCTACAGAGCAAACAGCGCTTACACAAGCTCAGACAACTCAGGAGACGGCTCAGGATTTAGCTACAGTGTCCACTGCTGGCGCTGTTTCGGCAGTTGCAACAGCTCAGGCTTCAGTAGAGCCAGCGATGACCGCCGTTGTGGAAGCAGTTGTAGTAGTTGCTCAGACTCAGGTTGTTGTTGCTGAAGCAGCAGTTGAAACCGTATCTAACACACTTCAAACAGTTGTTGCTTCAGCAGACGCTCTTCCACTACAAAAACCAGAAGTTACTGCAGTAGTTGATGCTGCTGTTGATGCAGTAGTCGAAGCACAAGAAGCGGTTGAAGCAGCAAAGACTGCTATGGAGACTGCAGTGACACTGGCAGAGACAGCATTAACAGAACCAGAAGCAGCAGCAGTAGTTGCAGATAAAACAGAGGTTTTAACTCAAGCTCAAGCTGCAGTAGACGCTCAAGAAGTTGTGGTCGCTACTGCAACTACAACAGAAGCGACTGCTCAAGCTGTTGTGGACTCTGCTACAACTCCAGGATTGAAAGTACAGGTCTACAGCGTTAATGGGCAAAACAACGCTCCAACTCTTCCTACAAATGCTGTTCCTATTCACACCACTACAGATACAAACGGAATTAATGAGCAGTGGGGTAGCGGAACAGTTGCTGGCTCATACCGTAATGAAGATGTCATTGTTAAATACACAGGCAACTGGACTCCTCAAACAACTGGAACTCAATATCTGCATGCACCAGCAGATGATGGCACAAAGCTTTACCTAGATGGAGAGCTTGTTATAAATGACTGGTATGACAAAGGTGGTGGCGGTTCTACAGCCGATGTAGAAACAACCGCTGGAGTAGGAAAAGTTTTTGAGTTCTGGTATTACGAAAATGGTGGCGGAGCTGCTGTATCTTTATTGCGCTTTACAGATAATGGTTGGGAAGTTATTCCCGGTTCTGAGTTCACTCAATCAACAGCTACAACTCAACAGCTACAGGCACTAGCAACTGCCGAAGCAAATCTTGCAGCAGAGCAAACCGAACTTGAAGTTCTTGAGACAGTAGAAAATGTTGCCCAACAAAATTTAGCAAATGCTCAAGCAGATTTGCAAGAAGCTGAGAATGCTACAGCTGCTATGGAGACAGCCGTAGTTTTAGCTCAGACAGCAATTACAGAAACAGTTGAAGCAATACAAGCTGTTCAAACTGCTCAAACAACCGTAGCTCAGGAAGTTATTTTTCAGAGCCCTATAGCTGCCCCGTCAAACATTGCAGTTACACAGTTATCAAATGGAGATGTACAAGTTTCTTGGGACCCACCAACAGGTGTAATTTCTCCAGAACGTTATGCAATCTCTTGGTCAAATGGAAGTGGCGGATGGGGTGTAGCAACTGGTAATGCGGGAGACGCTAATGCTCTTAATACAAGCATTGTTCTTTCAGCATCTTTGTTTGAGTCAACTGGTGGACTAGACACTACTTATCAAATTAGTGTTCGCTCCGATAATGACTCACTTGCTAAATATTCAGATGTAGTTGCAACTCAAATGTTTATTTCAGATCCCACCCCGGCTCCAGAACCTCAACCGACTCCTCAGCCAGAACCAACTCCGAATCCAGAACCTCAACCAGAGCCGCAGCCTGAGCCCACACAGCCAGAACCGCAGCCAGAACCGCAGCCAGACCCACAACCAGAACCAGAGCCAGAACCCACCACACCTGAGCCAGAACCTGAAATACCTGTGACACCTGAACCTCCTCTACCTGAACCTGAACCTGAAACCCCTACTGAGCCTGAACCTGAGACTCCTGTAGAGCCTGAACCTGAGACTCCTGTAGAGCCTGAACCTGAGACTCCTGTAGAGCCTGAACCTGAGACTCCTGTAGAGCCTGAACCTGAGACTCCTGTAGAGCCCGAAACACCAGTGGACCCCGAGACTCCTGTGGAGCCAGAACCAGAATCGCCAGAGCAACCAACAGACCCAGAACCTGAACCAGAATCACCAGAGCAACCAACCGAACCCACAACACCTGAACCAACTCCTACCGAGCCTGAAGAAAAAGCTCCAGAAGCAATTATAGAAGATGCATTGGCGGATGGTGTTCTAACTGCTGAAGAAAAAGAAGCAGTGGTTGAAGCAATTTTGGAAGATCTAGCTCCAGGAGAAGCTGTAAGTTCAGAACAACTTGCTGAAGCTGGTATTACTTATGAAGATTTGCCACCAGAGACTCCAGTTGAAACTAGAACTGACGAGGATGGCAACCCTGTCATAATTACTGCTGAGGTTGCTGCCGCTTTAGTTTTGTTGGAGAACCCAGCAGAACTTATTGGCGAGATTTTTTCTGACCCAGGACAAGTGCTTCTAGCACTTGGAAGCATTGGTGCTGACATGTCAGAGGAAGAGCGAGAAGAGGCAGAAAAGATGGTTGTCGCAACTGTTGTTGCTGCTGGAGCTGCAATTAATGCTGCAGCTGCCGCAGCAGGAGCTGCTGGTTCTTCTAGCGGTGGAAGCGGTGGAAGCGGTGGAAGCGGTGGCGGTGGAGCGACTGGAAAAATGGATGGAACTAGAAGAAGAACTACTAGTGGAAAAGTTAGGAAGGTGAAATAAATGAAAAACTTCTTAAGAGATGTTCTAGACCAACTATGGACACTTTTGGGCATGTTTGTTGCTTGGATTGTTTTAGACGGCTCAGCAAAGACAATAGTTGGCTATGCAATTGTCTGGTCTACAGCCGTGTGGGTTATTACCTACAGACTAAGAAATCCAAAAGAAGAAGAGGGTGAAGAGTAAAAGTCAGGAAGATTAAACTGATGTCTTCCTGACTCAGATGGTTGATTTAAAGCTCTATCTATGATAGATTTACACAGGACGCGTTGGATACAATGACATAGATGGAGATATAAAGATGAGCAACGAGCTTGTAGAACAGTATGCCCAGCTTATTCAACCGCATCTCGAAGATGCAAAGAAGGCATATGGAGCAAGAACTCAAAACAGTCCAGCGCATAATGCAAGTCGTGAATACACACGACTATTGATTGAGTTTCGCAATAAAGGTGGAAGCCTCCCACTTCTAGCAAAGCGACTTAAGGTGGCATATGCAGGAGTTCGCCGCCGTGTTGTTATGAATGAAATAAATGTTTCTAATATCAAGCCTCAAACTAAGATTCGGGGAGAAGCAGTCAAAGAATCTGCTCAACGAGTAAGAACTGCTAAAGCACAAGGCACTGACCAGTACCACGATCAACTGGCAGATGAATACAAGTCAGGTATTTCTCTTTCTAATTTAGCAAAAGAGCTAGGTCTTAGCTCTGCTGCCCCGCTGTACTATGGAGTTCAGAGAAGTCTTCAAAGAAATAGATAGGTGTCGATATGGGAAAGAGCTTCATGGAGCAGCTCGCCATGCTATCGCAAGAAGAGCAAGCTGCGGTTCTTTCCAGTATTGACCCAGAATTACTTCAGTGGGATTGGCGTTCTTGGGGCAGACCAGAACAACTTCCTCCAGAAGGCGATGATTGGAATATTTGGCTTGTACTTGCAGGTCGTGGTTTTGGTAAAACAAGACTTGCGTCTGAATGGGTGAGAGAGCAAGCAAAATATACAACTGAAGGTCAAAGACGTTTTGCATTGGTGGCTCGTACTGCAGCCGATGTTCGTGACGTTATTGTTGAAGGTGAATCAGGGATTATTAATGTCTCTCCACCATCAGAGCGTCCACATTACGAGCCATCAAAACGTCGCTTAACTTGGCCTAACGGAAATACCGCAACACTTTTTACCGCAGATGAACCAGACTCTCTGCGTGGTCCTCAATTTACTCACGCATGGGGCGATGAGATTGCAGCTTGGCGTCAGACTCCAGATGCTGCAGGTATGACCGCATTTGACAACTTGCGTGTTGGCACTCGTCTTGGTGCAAAACCAAAAATTGTTTGTACAACTACTCCAAAGAGAGTTCCACTTCTTTATAAATTGATTGAAGAATCAACTAATTCAAAGAGCCTTTCAAAAGTTATTGTGACTAGAGGCTCCACAATGG
>Ga0315899_10006605_pt1 | contig 12505 bp, 6 predicted proteins | sample LakEriMetagenome_2_FD_203518 | JGI IMG/M metagenome (GOLD analysis project Ga0315899, IMG submission 203518) | Freshwater fungal communities from buoy surface, Lake Erie, Ohio, United States - Buoy 4 MA112 | ecosystem: Environmental > Aquatic > Freshwater > Lake | place: USA: Lake Erie, Ohio... | reverse complement strand
ATCAGCCTTTACGATACGGCCATTCGGGCCCGTGCCAGCGACTGAGGTTAGATCAAGACCCTTGTTGTTGGCTATCCGCTTGGCGAGTGGGCTCGCTTTCACGCGGTCATTGTTATCCGATGACGCAGGGCTCGCTGCGGTCGCCTGCGGACGGGGCGCTGTCGCGTTCGGCACTGCGGCTTGCGCGGTTGGAACAACTTTCTCCGCTGCCACAGGCGGGACGGGTTGGACCGGCGCAGCAGCAATAGAGGGCGCTGCTATATCATCCTCACCCTGAATCATCGCGATTACCGCGCCGACCTTCACGCCGTCAGTTCCTTCGGCGACCAATATCTGGGTCACGATACCCTCATCAACCGCTTCGAACTCCATTGTCGCCTTATCGGTCTCAATTTCAGCCAGCAAATCGCCGGAAGACACTTTGTCGCCTTCCTTGACCAGCCAACGGGCTAATGTGCCTTCTTCCATTGTGGGCGAAAGGGCGGGCATTTTGAGTTCTATGGGCATCGGGTACTGGCCTTTTATAGACGTCGTTAAAGGACTCCGAATAGCCAAGCTTTCCCAAGCGTCAAGCGTGATGAGGTTGCCAATCTATCAAATTTCGCGCAGGCTATACGAATTCATGAAATGCTGCGGGCAAAGTCAGCCCGGGGGGATACTATGCGGACATATTTGGTGGTAATCGACGAAACCGAGGAAGCCCGGCTTGCCTTGCGGTTTGCATCGCGCCGTGCCGCTAAAACTGCGGGCACCGTGCATATTTTGGCGTTTGTTGAACAAGCGGACTTTGTCGCATGGGGCGGTGTGCAGGCGACGATAGAGGCAGAGGCGCGCGATAGGGCCGAGCAACTTGTGACCGCGGCGGCAGGTTCAATCTTCGATGAGATGGGTGTTCGTCCGGCCATTACCGTTAAGCCAGGCGAGGCGATTGACGTTGTAAAAGCTATGTTGGAGGAACATCCCGGTATCGCCGCGCTCGTGCTAGGTGCCGCCGCACAAGGTGCGCCTGGGCCGCTCATTGCCCACTTTACGGGCGTAAATGCAGGGACATTGCCCTGCCCTGTCATGGTGATTCCCGGATCGCTCAGCGACGCACAATTGGATGAATTGAGTTAACGCTGCGGCACACTCCGTCGCTCTGAGCTTGCGTCAATTCCCTCCCCCTTCGTCATCCCGAACTTGTTTCGGGATAACGCGCAGCCTTGGTTTGTTATCCTGAAACAAGTTCGGGATGACGATAGGGGAAAAGGGCCTAACGCCTTTTCCCCTGATGTCGGATATTCCCCGGCCTGCCGCGTTTCCCCGCATCATATTTCCCCGCCTTGGGTTTGCCCTTATGCTTGAAACGGTCGGGGGCATAGCTTCCGCCCTCGGGCAATTCAAAGCGCAGCGACCCTGAAATCGGGTTTGCTTCGGCCAAGCGCAGTTCAAGGCACATGCCCGGCCGATATTCCTGACGCGTTTTTTCGCCAATCAGTGACTGGCTCGCCTCGTCATAATGGAAATAATCCTTACCCAAGGTTGAGACGGGGACTAATCCATCGCCGCCAACTCCTTGTACAGTCGCAAAAAATCCAAAATTCTGTACGCCTGTAATCCGCGCTTGAACGATTTCCCCGACATGCGCCGACAGATAGGCTGCAATGTAGCGATCTGTTGTCTCGCGCTCCGCCTCCATCGCGCGACGTTCGGTGCGGCTGATGGCTTCTGCGGTGGCGGCAAGCTTCGCAATCGCGGCCTCGGTCAAGCCGGTGATTGGCTCAACATCCTTGAGTTTTGGCTTTGGCATCTCAAGCCCATATGCGCTGACCAATGCCCGATGCACGATAAGATCCGCATAACGGCGGATCGGTGAGGTGAAATGGGCGTAGCTGCCTAAAGACAGGCCGAAATGCCCCACATTATTTGGCCCATAATAAGCTTGTGTCTGGCTGCGCAACACCGCTTCCATGATTTGCGGGCGCACCTCTTCGTCGATGATTTTTTCGAGGATATTGTTGAACGTCTCAGGCTTGACCACCTGACCCAGCGCAAATTCGATGTCAAAAGTCTTCAGATATTCCTTCAGCGCCACCAGCTTTTCACGGCTTGGCGGTTCATGCGCGCGATAAATTAGCGATGACTTTTTCGCCTCTAGCGCCTTGGCGGCGGCGACATTGGCGGCAATCATGAAATCTTCGACCAAACGATGCGCTTCCAGCTGCTCACGCTCCGCCACACCCGTGACGCGGCCTTGATCGTCCAGCGTAATGCGCTTTTCCGGTAGATTAAGTTCCAGCGGCCCGCGCTTGTTCCGTGCCTTAGAGAGCAATCTCCAGCACGCCCAAAGCGGCTTGAGCGCCGTTTCCAGCAATGGATTTTCCAACTGCCCATCGATAGCGGCTTGGGCATCTGGATACGGGATATTGGCGGCAATTCGCGCGATTGCGCGCGTGAAACGCCATGATGTCACTTGGCCAGTCTTGCTGATAGCGAGATGACAGGCGATCACAGCGCGATCTTCCCCTGCCCGCAGCGAACATTTGTCCGACGACAATGCATGCGGCAGCATAGGCACCACGAGGTCAGGAAAATAGACACTGTTCCCACGCTTCGACGCTTCATGGTCTAACGCGCTACCGGGACGGACATAATAGCTCACATCGGCAATTGCGACGATCGCGTCAAAACCGCCGGTATCGGCATTTGGGGTTGCCCAGATGGCGTCGTCAAAATCCCGTGCGTCGCGTGGATCAATAGCAATGATGGGTAAATGGCGCAGGTCTTCACGATGGTCGTCAGTGACCGGCAATTCCCTTACGCGTTCTGCCTCACGCTCCGCGGCCTCGGGCAGTTCAAACGGAATGCCAAATTTATGGATCGCTATGAGGCTGAAGCTTTTGGGCGCAAAGGGGTCGCCGAGAACTTGGGTCACACGCGCGGATTTCTTATGTGCGTTGCCCGTCAATTCGGCGAGCACCAACTCTCCTGCCTTGGCGTTGCCGACGTCACCAATTTGTGTATCAAACCGGGCTTTCTTGTCGACGGACTTCAGCCAGAAACGACCATTCTCGCCGCCTTCAACTACGCCCAAAATCTGCTCGCTTCCCTTGGCCAGCTTCTTCATGACGTACGCAACGTGGCCGCTGCCACGCTCTTCCGTGCGCGCCAATATGCGATCACCAATGCCCAAGGCACCACGCTTGCCTTTGGCTTCTATCACCCGAATTTTGGGCAATGGAATGCCTTCAGCTTCCCAATGTTCCGGTACTGCGATCGTATTATCGCCGTCTATCGCCACGATCTTAAGTACCGTGACCTTCGGCACGCCGCCCATTTTGTGAAAGGCACGGCCCGGGGCCATGTCGATCAGCCCTTCGTCCGTCATGTCCTTCAATAACGCCTTCAGCGCAATCTTCTCATTACCCCGTAAACCAAATTCCCGCGCAATTTCCCGTTTGCCCGCAGGGTCCTTTGATATCTTGATAAATTCAAGGATCTGATCTCGGGTGGGGAGGCCTTCAAACTGCGCATATTTGGTCATGCTCTAATAAGTCCGCCCGATTAATATCCGTTCCACCGCAGGATCACCGGTAAAGAAACACGGGCCATCGGCGGGAGCGGCATCGATGGGACTGTTGCGCATCGTGATTTTCAACGCCTTTAACTGCGCCACAATAGCGTCGAGCGCCGCGCCGCTGGGGCGCGACCATTGCACTTCAACCCAGCCTGCAAAGCCGGCTTCATCGCCAGCGAAATGCTTGGCAAGGTCCGTGACGTCGCGGTGAATATTGGCCTCTAAACGTGCATTTGCTTCGGTATAAAGATTGCTCTGGATATCCGTCAGCAACGCAGGCGCGGACGCTACGAATTCGGCGCGCGGCGTGAAGGCGGTCGCAAGCTTGCCGTCGTCCTTATACAGGCGATCACGGCGGATTACCGCGGCCTTGCCCTCACCCATGTCCCGTGGCCCCACCTCAACAATGATAGGCGCGCCTTTTTTGACCCAGGCCCAGCGCTTGTTCGACGCCTTTGTGGCTTTGGTATCCAGCAAAACGCGCAAAGGTTCGCCAAAGACGTTGAGCGCGAGCAATTCCGCGCGCAAGCTGCGGCAATATTCCAATACCGCTTCGTCTTCATCATTATCCCGCAACATGGGAATGATGACGATCTGATGCGGTGCAATTTGTGGCGGGCAGCGCAGGCCATCATCATCGCCATGCGTCATGATGACGCCGCCAATCATCCGCGTGGACACGCCCCAGCTTGTCGTATGCGCGAGCTGCTGATTGCCTTCTTTATCCTGATATTTGATGCCGGATGCTTCGGCAAAGCCAGTGCCTAGATAATGCGATGTGCCTGCTTGTAGCGCTTTTCCATCCTGCATCATCGCTTCGATGCTGTAGGTGGCCACCGCGCCGGGAAAGCGTTCATTCTCGGGCTTCTCACCCGCCACAACGGGCATAGCCAGCGGACCTTCGGCAAAGGCGCGGTACATTTCCAGCGCGCGCATCGTTTCCTGCATGGCATCTGCGCGGTCGGCGTGGGCGGTGTGCCCTTCCTGCCACAAAAATTCGCTGGTGCGCAGGAACATGCGGGTGCGCATTTCCCAACGAACGACGTTCGCCCATTGGTTGACCATCAAGGGCAAATCGCGCCAGCTTTGCACCCAGCGGCTCATCGCAGCGCCAATTACCGTTTCCGAAGTTGGACGAACGACCAGCGGTTCTTCTAACTTCGAGCCTGGATCAGGGATCAACTTACCATTGCCATCGCTGACAAGACGGTGATGCGTAACAACCGCCATTTCTTTGGCAAAGCCTTCGACATGGTCGGCCTCTTTTTCAAAGAAGGATAAGGGAATGAACAATGGGAAATAGCAGTTTTCAACGCCAGCAGCTTTAATCTCAGCATCCATAAGCTTTTGAATGCGTTCCCACATGCCATAGCCCCATGGCCGGATGACCATGCATCCACGCACACCGGATTCCTCAGCCAGATCGGCCTCTGAAATGACTTCCTGATACCAGCCAGCGAAATTTTGCGCCCGCGTGACGCTTAAAGCATGTTTTATCAAAATCTTACCTGTTTTGTTATAAGTTAATTATGAGGCGCGGTCTGCGGCCATTCTGTCAATCTGGGCCTGTAGCGCCGCGATTTGTTGTTTGAGTTCGGCAACAGTTTCATCGCGTTCCGGCTTTTTGCTGGTGAGATTGCCCAAATTCGGCATCAATGCTTCACGCGCAGAGCGCATGAATTCGATATTCTGCTTTGCCAAATGGCCAAAAGGACCAGAGGTAATCGCGGTTTCAATCACTTCTTGAACTTGCCGCTGGTTCTTGCGGAAATTGTCCATCGACGTTTCCAAAAACTGCGGCACCATCCCTTGCATGGAATCGCCATACATGGCGATCAATTGTTTCAGGAAACCAACCGGCAACATTTGCTGTCCGCTATTTTCCTCATCCATGATGATCTGTGTCAGGACGCCATGGGTGATATCCTCATTGGATTTGGCGTCGACAACCTTGAAATCAATGTCCTTGCGTGTGAGTTCGGCGAGGAAATCAAGCGTAATATATTTGGAAGACTGCGTGTTATACAGCCTGCGATTTGCATATTTTTTAATGATGATTGGGCCATCACCATTTTTATTGGCCGTGCGTGCCATTGTAGGTCCTTCCGGGAATGTTGAGCCCCGTTAGCACTATGTCATAGTGCACTGCAACATTGGTTAAGGGGTGGTTGCCTTACTTGCCGAACCCGCCATTCAGCGCGTCGATTACTGGCACCGAAACACAAGCCGACGTTTACGATCCGTTTGGCCGCAGGTTCTATGCGGGTATCCGCTTTAAGATATAATCTCATTCAAAGATTATAAATTACCAAGGGCCGTCTTCTATGGAAGGCGGCCCTTTCTTTATCTGCTGCTATTTTGAATTGGTGCTTTCATTTACAGTGCGACATATTCGATCTTGGTTTAGGTCGACAAAGCATTGTCGCAAGTTACGTAAGCTACTTTTATTGCTGTGCAGGCCTTATTGGGTCGATGCCAAATTCTCTGTATAGGAATCTTGAGAGCGTTCGTTTTTACGTAGGCTGCACGTGCCCTTTGGTTGCACACGACGAACCAGGGTACAGGAAATCAAACGCAACGATTGCTATAGCTATTCCCCAATAAAAATGCCCGAAAGCCGGGTAGGCTTTCGGGCAATATTATACAGCACCGCATTCTCAAGGGTTCGGAAAAGGCAAATCGATAAAGACGGTAACCCGCTTTAGCGAAAATTATAACCCGCCGGGACCGCAGTCCTTTTTAAGATAATCGAGCAATTTCGAATAAAGCGTTGTCTGATGATCGTACATTAATGTGCTGGAGAAGTGGTCTGCTCCCTCGAGTGTCACATACTGCGCGTTAGTTTTGCCTGCTTTTTCCATCGCTGCTTTATAATCAGTCATGTGATAATATAGCACACGTCGGTCCTGCCTTGGGTGGATCATCAATAAGGGAATATTAGACTTTGCGACATCCTTAATAGGATTGATACCAATCATACCCCGCCTCTTTGACCAATCATCCAATGCCTTTGGCGATGAAGGATTACGTCTACCGAAATATTGTTTTTCTGGATCTGCAACGGCCGCACCAGCAATGGCGCATTGATAGATGTTGTTATCTCTCTGAGTGGCGACAAGTGCAGCATAGCCACCATAAGACCAACCAAACATGGCCATACGGTTTTTGTCGACCAAGCCTTCCTTCACAAGGTACATCGCGCCATCATCTTTATCGTCTTGCATAGCCAGTCCGTGCTGACCGTAAGCGGAGTCAAAATGTTCCTGACCCCAGCCCACCGACATCCGGTACTGAGGCTGCAAGACCATATAACCGGCGTTTGCAAGGAACTGCCCCCATTCATCATAGCCGATGACTTCGTTCACCTGCGGTCCGCCGTGCGGGACCACGACCAAAGGAAAAGGACCTTTGCCCTTCGGCACGGTAATGTAGGCTGGTATCATTTTCCCGTCGCGTGCAGGGTATCTAAAAAACTCGACCTTGTTCAAATCTGCCGATCGCACAGAAGGATTTCTACTTGCCAGCTTAGCAACCTTACCGTCCTTCACTAACCAATATGATCCGGGGTCCTTAGGGCCGCTATTGTAAGCGACAATGGTTTTGCCATCTCGTGAACGGCTAGTAATCCGGATTTGATGCGCGTTTTGGATCTTAAGTTCAAGAGCATCGTAAAGCGCCTTTTCTTCCATATCGAACCAGTGACGCTCATATTTCGCACCGGAATAGATCGCAGCGACAATGTTGTTATTGCCCGCCCAACGCATCGAGTGACGTTGCACGCCAATAACATCGGCATCAGGGTTGGAATAGATTTTTTTACCGACTTTTCCTGTTGTAAAATCGAACTCGTACAATCCGACTTTGTCTTCACCGCGAGTATCAGTAATATAGCCCTTTGTTGGATCGCTACCATTGACACCTGCAAAGCCAGTGAGGCCACTCAAAACACGATATAGATTTTTGTGCTCGTTCAGATCATACCGTTCACCGAATTCTTTCCATGTACTGTCACCTGGCGCTCGATAATAGTCAACTTGCTCAAAGCCATCGAGGCCCGATGTGAAACGCGGATTGCCATCATCATCAAAATCTGCCGTCGGATATTTTTCGTTACCTCTCAATACTAGTGACTTCGTGCCTGTATTGAGGTTAAACCTGAAATATGATCTGGGACGAAATGCCTGATATGGGTCAACACCAGTTGCGTCTGCCACCGCGTTACCCTCGGCTATAAGGACCTCATCGGGTTCCTTCGGCAGTACTGATACCAAACGGAAAGAACCATCGATGTTAGAAAACTGATTCTTTTCAAGATTATACGAAAAGGATTTGTAGCTACGCACGTCTTCTTCAGGACCAGTTACCGATTTGCGAACAACCTTCCAAGCTGTACCATAGATGTGCTTGTCGCTCACCCAGCTCGCAGAAATCATCTCCATCGGATTAGAGTTCAAGCGTTTGATTGGCTTTGATAAATCACTTGTTTCGTAAATTTCAAGGATGTTCGCACCCAAATTGCCACCCTCGATCTTTAGTAACAATATGTGCTTTCCATCTGGTGACAATTCTAGTGTGCTGACTGCATCACGCTGGCCCCAAACACTAATGGGTACTGATGGGGTACCGTTTCCTACCTCCGTTTTGGGGGCAGTTACCACGATCGTTGCTTGCGCCATCGCGGTTGATGATATGCCCAGCGACAAAACTCCAACACTGACGGCGAAGGAAAACGATCCATATTTCTTCATGTTTGCTTTACTCTCATTTCGAATTTTTTGCTGTTTAAAAAAAAAGCGGCCTCGCGAAATTGCAAGGCCGCTTTTTATAATCCTTAAACCACCGTGTGTTTCCTAGAACTTCTTTTCTACAGAGAAAAAGAACTCACGGCCGTTGTAATCATAACCGTTTCCGATTGCGGTGTTGGCGATTGCAAATACTTCGTTGCTATCAACCATTGGTGGGTTCCGATCAAAGATGTTCGAAATACCGGCACGAAGTACCAAGCCGCTAGCGGCGTCACGATACCGAATGGATGCAGTGTGCGTGAAGTACTTACCGGCAAAGCCAACATCGCGGCAGAAGTATCCATCGCCAGATACAGCGCCGCTTCCGTTACCAAGGCATGTGTCACCAATGAACCCAGTCGCAACGCCTTCAGCGTTTCTGCCAAATGCGCTAGACAATGGATCGATACCATCAGCTTGCTGCTCGACGGGGCCTGTATACTCAACCTGCCATGTGAACCGGAACTTTTCGATATCAGCAGTAAAGCTCGTTTGACCAGTCCATTTTGGCAAACCAAATTCACCGGCATCATCATCGTAAGTGGAGTCACCATTATCATCGATAAACGTGGTACTGCGCTCAATCAAATGGTTGGCGCGAACATTTAGCCCAAGATCAATGTTCGTTCCCAAAAATTGAACTTCCTTACCAAAATCAACATTGAAATCTATGCCACGGACAGATTCGCTATTGAGATTGATAAATCCTGATGAAACCTTTTTAACAAGGAAACGTTCCGATTGAAGGCTGCTTGCCGTGATACGATCACAAAATGGACTGCGCTTTCCATCCTGACGCGTGTAACAGTCGTTCAAAATGAACTGAGAGGATGGTTCTACGACTGCGCCCTTGACCTTGATATCAAAATAGCTGGCGCCAAGCGCAACACGAAAACCAGAGCCAATCGTCTGTTCAAAGGCAACACCTGCCGTTATTGCGGTAGATGTTTCTTCGTCTAGGTCAAGACTTCCGCCTGACAAGATTTCTGAACTTGATTGTTGGATTGTATTTCCAAGAACGGGGTCAAAACCAACTTTTGTTGGATCACGTCCCTCGCGCAAACAATTTTCAAGTGTCGTCTTTTCACGATCATCCAAGGCAGAACTATAGCTACCTGCGACAATCGAAGCCTCGGTCACTGCGCAAGGATCAAATAGAGTTGAAAATCCAGTCTGCCCAGCAAGGAAGTTTTCACGCAAGTTTGGCGCACGGAACGAAGTGCCATAGCTAAATTTGAACGCAATTGGATCAAACGGACGCCAACGGCCCTTAATCGAGTAAGTTCCTGCACTGCCGTAATATTCCTCGTCCGTGAAACGACCGGAGAGATTTAGTGACAGTTCGCGCACCAAAAATTCGTCCGCTTTCAGCGGCAGGCTAACCTCACCAAAGGCCTCCTTGATAACTTTACTGCCTACTGCACCGCGGTCGGCAAAGAAACCGAAGAACAAACCATTGGACGCCACAAGTGACGGCGTAGAATTGATCTTGTCCTTCCGATACTCGGCGCCCACACCTACAGTTACGTCGCCAGCTGGCAACGAGAACAGACTGCCGCCAACAAAGCCCGACAGCACCAGTTGCTCATAAGTTGTGTTGAACTCGCGCACGCCAAACAGATAATCACGTTCAGCTTGTGTGGCAAAGTTTCCGATTGGTGTATTGAGAAGGCTGGGAGCAAACATGTTCACTGGCACACAACCCTGTGTCAGATCGGCCATTGCCCCGCTTGGATTACGCAAGCCTGCTGCACTGCACGGTGCAGCTAAAGTTGGGCCACCACGGAACCCTCCGGTGGGCACAATTTGGTAGTCATCAGCAATGCCATCGCCATTGTTATCAAAAACACGGTCTCCATTGAAATCAGCGGTAGGATCTATGCCAAGAGCAAACGCCAACTTGTCCTCACGTATACCGTAGCGTGTCGATTTACCTATAGCTTTTGAATATACGCCTGACGCTTCAAAATCCCAGCCAGAACCCAAGAACGGCAAATCACCCTTTACACCCAAAACACCCCGATATTGCTCTTGGATGGTCGAATAATTATTTCTATCCCCCTCCACAGCAATAATCGATTGAACGGACAGATCAAAGCCAGTTGAAAGGCGTGATCCAAAAGCTGCATTCTGTGCAGCGCGACAATCTACACCACCAACGGCCAATCGATTACAAGGATTGAACGGGTTCGTCGCTGGTACATAAGGAAATAGCTGGTACGCTCCAGTATTATCTGCCTCAGCCTCGTTACGGCTATAATTAAACTCGAAAAACGGCGTTATATTAGCATCACCTTCAAAGGTATATTCACCAACCGCCATAATGTTGAGAAGTTGGCGACCGTTTTGGAAAACCTCATTCTTGTTTGCACCATTGGTGTTAACGTTTTGAAAATCAACGTCAACGATACCATCCCCGTTAGAATCTATGTCCCTGCCGCCAAAGGAATTTTCGTTATAATTTGGAATTCTAGTGTTGCCCGCACCTGGTGTATAATAGACGCTTCCATAGTTAGTTTGGTCAATGAAAATACGACCAGAAATACCTTCCACTTTACATTCATTTACAGATACTCTTAAGCCGGGCGTACGGGCGCCAACAATCGCGTTAGACGCAACGTCGATTGTCCGCGGGTTGCCATATTGATCAATTTCATAATGCTTATTGCAACCACGGAAAAACGCCCGATCTTTTAGACGGACTGTAGCGGTCTTGGCATATTCAACGCCTACACCTAAGAAGCCCCTGTCGTTATTGACGCCCCATGATCCGCTAATTGTATAATCTTCACCCGCGCCTTGTGGGTTGATGTTGCCGTTAGCGCGCAGTGTTAGGCCGTCAAAATTCTTGCGCAGAATAACGTTAACAACACCTGCCATAGCATCCGAGCCATAAACCGACGATGCGCCATCAAGCAGCAAGTCATAACGATCAACCAATGATGACGGGATTAAGTTAAGCGATGGGCTCGTTGGCGCGCCCTCGACACCCGCAGGTGCCATGCGGCGGCCATTGATGAGCAGTAGCGTGCGGTCAGCACCAAGACCGCGCAAGCTCAGGGTTTGAGAGCCAGGACCATTATCAAGAACGAAGCCATTAAATGTCCCGTCGATCTGTTGTCCAGATGCGGCTTCTGACTTCTGCAACAGCGAGGCTGCTTCAAACTCACCGGTATCCTCAGCCTCGTCATTTGTGATAACTTGAAGTGGCGAAATGCTGGTGAATGTAGTTTGACGGAGGCGCGAACCGGTTACAACGATACCGGCCTTTTCCTCTTCTGCGCTCTCAGTTTTAGTTTGATCGACGACGACAACTTCTTCCTCCGCAGGCTTTTCCTCGGCAGTGGTTTGCGCCAAAACCGGCGAAGCAGCGCTCATCAATAGGCTGATTGTCGAACCGGCGACCAATAATTGAAACTTCTTCATAGTAAATCCCCCAGCTACAAATGGCAGCAAATGTAAATTAGCATAAGCGATTGTAACTTGATATTTCAAGGGTATTTGAAAAAACAATTGCTAATCCGAAATACTGTGACAAATCGGCAACTATAAATTGTGTGTGACTTTTTTAATGTGGCAGCGATGCGCATTAATCGCGCCTGCTTTTTCGAGCGTGCTTATGTGTGCTGCGCTAAGTAGAAACATAGATGGCGGTAAAGAGTAGCTTAGGTGGTATCCCTAATGTGCAGGCCACATTACATCCAGAAGCGGCTAAAGCGGTCACCTAATAAAGTCAGCAATTCATATTGCGAAAGCCCGGTCAGCGCCGCGGCAGTGACAAGGTCATATTCGACATTGACCCAGTCACCTTCGCGCAATGCGGGTGCTGCATTCAGATCCAACGTCACAAGGTCCATCGACACGCGGCCGATAACGGGTAGCTCAAGTCCATCAACCCACGCCCTGCCCTTGCCCGAAAAAGCGCGCAAATATCCGTCGGCATAGCCAAGCGATATTGTGCCCACGCGGGTTTCTTCGCGACAAACATGGGTCGCATTATAACCGACGGTTGCGCCTGCGGGTAAGTCGCGCACTTGCAAAAGGCGCGCCGATAGCCGGACTACTGGCTTGATCCAATCAGCCATCTCGGGGCGGGCAATGCCGCCATAGAGGCTTAATCCCGGCCGTGTCAGATCAAAATGATACTCTGCGCCCAACATAATGC
>Ga0315899_10006604_pt1 | contig 12508 bp, 9 predicted proteins | sample LakEriMetagenome_2_FD_203518 | JGI IMG/M metagenome (GOLD analysis project Ga0315899, IMG submission 203518) | Freshwater fungal communities from buoy surface, Lake Erie, Ohio, United States - Buoy 4 MA112 | ecosystem: Environmental > Aquatic > Freshwater > Lake | place: USA: Lake Erie, Ohio... | reverse complement strand
TAACCACAATGTTGTTTGTTACATCAACAAATACAACCGCTGTGTCAGAACATCCCGCACCAGAAATACCAATAACAGTGTATGTAGTTGCTGTTGCAGGCGCAAATTCTACTACAGAACCATCAGTTTGCAGCAAGGTAGCTCCGGTTAATGGAGTCCAGGTGTAGTTTGTTGCACCGGAAACGGTTAAGGTATCGCTAGACGTAGGACAAATAAGTAATGAATCATCGGACAATGTCAATACCGGATTCGGATTGATCGTAACCGTAATAACGTCGTTGGATACACAACCCTGTGGTGAAGTGGAGGTTACATTATACGTTGTAGTTGTAAGCGGAGAAGCAGAAACCTGATCTCCCGATGGAGTTAATACTGACAGTGTACTGTTTGGTGTCCATACAAACGAGTTAGTGTCAGAGCCGGCATCCAGCGTAACGGAATTTCCTGCACAAATAGATGCGGAAGGAGGTGCAAAAGTTATCACAGGTAACTGATTAACAGTAACTGTAACCGTTTGGTTACCCGGACATAAACCACCGCTTGTCACGGTATAAGTTGCAGTGGCGTTTGGCGTAACCGTAACACTGGAACCGGAGGCCGAAAACGCATTAGGACCTATCCAAGTATATCCGGAAGATCCGGTAACGTTTAATGTTATGCTCTGCCCCACACATATTGCAGGCGCAGCAGGCGTAATCGTTAATACAGGAACTGGTGTAACTCCGACTGAAACCACGTTTGATGTTGCGGTTCCACAACCAGGAGCACCAATGATCTGTGCCCGGAAGAACATCGCCGCGGTAACAGGACAGAACTGATATGGATTCGTGGTTCCTCCAACAATATTGGTCCATGTGATGCCATTCGGTGATGATTGCCACTGTATAGTGCCGTTAGTAAAACTTGTAAGAGACAGATTCACACAACTTCCCGCACAAACAGTTGGAGGAGATACACTCGCGGTGCCCACCGTTGGAGGAGGATTTACCACAACCTGCACAGTAGCTGCCGGCACAGAATAACAATTCAAGTAGCCACCCGCCGCAGTTACGGTGTACGTCGTAGTAACAGAAGGAGAGACAGTAACCGTCTGACCTGTTAAATTACCGGGCTGCCAGGTAAATGTTGGTGTTCCATTTCCGCATCCACCACTTCCGGAAATAGTGGCGGACAACTGCACAGGTGTGGATGGACAAATTGGAGATACAGATGCGGCAGCACTCAAGCCAAACGTTGGCGCCAAGCCGGGCGTCGTAAAGGTGTAATTCTGCGTCCAAGGACCTGCACTACCTGAACCACACACCCGCTCGCGAGCACGCAAAACGTAAACAGTACCCGGACAGAGCTGAGTAAAAGGAATGGTAACCGGAAAATATGGCTCCAAAACGCAATTATCTGCCATGGGGTTTGGGATATTCAGTCCTGAACGGTAAAAAGGATAAGTATTCCAAGTAGTTGAATTGCAAGTTGGAATTACAGGCGCGTAGTTAGCAGCACTGAAACACGCCAATTGCACTTCCATGTAATATGGACCACACCCACATGTCGCCGGGTCTGAATTCCCACTAATGGTTACGCTTGATGATCCGACAGTAAAAACCGGACTAACTAATGCCACTCCGTGACACGCTTCTGCCGCGCGCTGAACGCCGAGAAATAGTAATACAATAATAAGTGCTCGTAGCATGTTTTGCATGTTACCGAAATTTAAGTGTTCCTATAAGTATGTTAAGCCGTTCGAAAGATACGCAAAACAGCGTCTAAATCGATTAGTCAGGAGCAAAAAATGTGGGAACTTTTGAACAAACCAACATGTATCGATGAAATGTTGAGATAAGCGGACAATTGAAATAAGCTTTTTCTCCTACAATTTTTCTAAAATTGAGTCGTCAAGCGGGGATACGGAAGAGTTAAAAAAGTGAATCAATTCACCTTTTTCGTTTAATAAATACTTGCAAAAATTCCAATTGGGCGAACTCTCATTCCAACCATTGGCTGCCGGTGATGTTAACCACTGATAAAGCGGATGTTGCTCGTCGCCAACAACTTTTATTTTTTCAGTTAAGGTGAATTTTATGCCATAATTACGTTCACAGAACGTTTGTATTTCGTTGTTCCCACCCGGTTCTTGCCCACCAAAATTATTCGCAGGAACACCAACAATCTCGAGCTTGTCTCCATGCAACTCATACAACTTCTGAAGCTCCGCATATTGAGGTGTATAACCGCATTCGGATGCGGTATTAACAATCAATAATTTTTTGCCTTTGAATTTACTCCAATCCAGAGGCAAACCGTTAATCAATTTGATTGATGGCGAAGCAGTATAAATCGTAGGTATGGGCATATTGTTTGTTGTCGTTTCAGGACGCTTAACTTCTGTTTTACAACCTGTTAGAGCTCCCCAAAACATGATTACAGGGTAAAATATTTTTTTCATTGCCGCTTTACATTTTGATAAATTCTGCACACTGAACTTCCAGAGCTCCAAGTACATTTTCATCCGTTAACTGATTATCTTGAATCAACTTCCCGACTCCGGAGATTATAACATGTTTAGGCAATACCATTATTCCCAAGTAATGGAATGCTCCGCTCAGTTGATCCAACCCGCGAAGATTTCCTCCGCGCCCGTCTGCAACACCAACCAATGCGGATTTCTTACCACGCAATAAACTTGGATGAATGGAATCGATGAACATTTTCAGAATTCCCGGATAGGAACCGTTGTATTCCGGGGCTACAAATACAAACTTATCAGCACCTCCAATCGTCGAAGAAATCCAGGTTTTGTAATCATCGCTCTGTTGGCTCCCGAAATACGTAAATGCAAAATCCAGGGGCAAATCTTCCAACGTAATGAACTGATGAGCTTCTCCCCGAGCCTTGAGCAAATTTCTGTAGTGTTCCGCTATAATGCGAGTGCGGCTTCCGACGCGGTTTGTTCCTGAAATAATTGTGATCATCAGTCGATTAAGTTTTTATCTGCGTTTTGTTCAAAATTCGTTCACATCCATTCCCTCTAATTTCCCTAACTTCACACGGTTTTTTACCGGCACAAAGAACGGTATTTGGTTTCAGATACTCATCCGAAACAAGTTGCGGTTAAAAAAGTTTAACAGTTTATGAAAATCACTTTTTACGGTCATTCATGCTTTGGTATTGAAGTGAAAGGAAAACATTTGTTGTTTGACCCGTTTATTTCACCAAATCCGTTGGCTGCACATATTGATGTGAATAGTGTAAAGGCTGATTTTATCCTGCAGTCACACGGTCACATGGATCATATCGCAGATACGGTTGCTATTGCCAAGCGAACGGGCGCTACAGTAATTTGTGCTTTCGAAATTCACGAGTGGTTAAACAATCAAGGTGTCACCACAACACATCCGATGAACACCGGTGGTAAATGGATGTTTGATTTCGGAAAAGTGAAGTGTGTTGCTGCGGTTCATTCCAGCAGCTTGCCGGACGGCTCGTATGGTGGCAATCCTATGGGATTTGTAATTGAAAGTGACGAAGGAAATTTTTATTACGCCGGAGACACTGCTTTAACGTACGACATGAAATTAATCGGTGAATACCGTAAAGTTGATTTTGCCTTGTTGCCATTGGGAGACAATTTTACCATGGGTGTGGACAATGCGATCATCTCGAGCGATTTCATCAAGTGCAATGATATCATCGGTATGCACTACGACACCTTTGGTTACATCAAGATTGATTCGTCGGAAGCCATTCAGAAATTTGAACGCTCGGGCAAAAAACTTACACTGATGAATATCGGTGATACGATCACTAAATAACACGTTGGAACGATAGTTACATGGGAAAAATAATTGCTATAGCAAATCAAAAAGGCGGTGTTGGTAAAACTACCACTGCAATAAATCTGGCAGCAAGTTTTGCAGTGTTGGAACATAAAACATTGCTTATTGATGCGGATCCGCAGGCGAATGCAACCTCGGGAGTCGGCTTCGACCCAAAGAATGTAAAAACCAGTATTTACGAGTGCATCATTGAAGGACGTAATCCGAAAGATATTATTCTTCAAACTTCAACACCTAATTTGGACTTACTTCCTGCTCACATCGATCTTGTAGGCGCTGAAATTGAGATGATCAATTTGCCGAATCGCGAAAAGATGATGAAGCAAGCGTTGGAAAAAGTTAAAGATGAATATGACTTTATCATCGTTGATTGTTCACCTTCGCTTGGTTTGATAACCGTTAACGCTCTAACTGCAGCAAATTCAGTTATAGTTCCTGTACAATGTGAATACTTCGCTTTGGAAGGATTGGGTAAATTATTGAACACCATTAAAATTGTTCAGAGTCGTTTGAATCCTGATTTAGCAATTGAAGGTATTCTGCTGACGATGTACGATATCCGCTTGCGTCTGAGCAATCAGGTGGTAGAAGAAGTGAAAACTCATTTTCAGTCGATGGTATTTGATACCATTATTCAACGCAATACAAAATTGGGAGAAGCGCCAAGTTTCGGCGAAACCATTATTATGCACGACGCCACCAGCAAAGGAGCCATCAATTATCTGAATCTTGCTCGTGAAGTGTTGCAGAAAAACAATTTGACACGCATGAGTGATGAACAGAAAATCATCAATATCACGCAAGGATAATACGGAACAAATAAATACTACCGCGAAGGAAGTCGGCGCCATGCCGACTTTGTCGTCCAAATACAGGAACACCATGAGTACGAAAAGAAACGCATTAGGAAAAGGACTGAGTGCATTGCTGGAAAATGCCAATACCGACATTACTTCTAATAATCGCCTTGGTGGTGAATTGGGCGCTGTCGCAGGATCTGTTTCCAACATTCCGATTGCACAAATTGAAACTAATCCGTTTCAACCGCGCACACATTTTGAAGAACAAGCTTTACAAGAACTTTCCGAATCAATTAAAGTGCATGGTATCATTCAACCCATTACTGTTCGAAAAATGGGTTACGACAAATATCAATTGATCAGTGGTGAACGTCGTTTTCGTGCATCGCAATTAGCTGGCTTGGAATCTATTCCTGCATACATTCGTGTTGCTAACGATCAGGCGATGCTGGAAATGGCCTTAGTTGAAAATATCCAGCGAGAAAATTTAGATGCAATTGAAATTGCGATCAGCTATAAACGATTGATAGATGAATGCAGTTTAACACAAGAGCAACTTGCAGAAAAAGTAAGCAAACAACGGGCAACGGTTACGAACTACTTACGCCTATTGAAACTACCGGCTGAAGTACAGAAAGGAATTCGCGAGAAGATGATCAGTATGGGGCATGCACGCGCATTGATTAATGTCGAAAAGCAAACCGACATGATCGATTTATACCATCGCACGGTGGAGGAAAATTTATCAGTGCGTGAAGTGGAAGAGTTGGCGCGCGATGTCAAGAAAATTGAGCCTCGCATTAAGCATAAGAATCTACAAGGCGATTTGGATGAATTATTCGCCGATAAACTGAAGAGTTTAAATAAGCAGTATAAAACGAAAATTCAGTTAAAGAGTAACGATGAGGGGCAAGGCAAGCTGATCATCCCGTTTAAAAATCAGGAAGACCTGGAGCGTTTGTTGGATGCTTTAGATATTTAGTGGAATGAGGATCAGTGTATTCATCGTTGCGCTTATTATTTCCTGTGAAATGCAGGCGCAATACATGATGCCGAAAAACCCGAACGATTCGTTACCGGTTAAAGTAAAGCCTGCACATTCTCCTAAAAAAGCTGCCATTTATAGTGCGTGCCTTCCCGGATTAGGTCAAATCTATAACAAGAAATATTGGAAAGTTCCTGTTATCTATGCAGGATTTGCAGGCCTGGGATATGGGTTTTATTTTAATCATCGCGAATATAAAACATACCGTAATGCGTTGCGTTATCGCTACGATGACGACCCTGCTACGATTGATAATTTCCCCCAATACGACGATGATAATCTGGTAACATTAAAAAACTTCTATCAGCGCTATCGTGATTTAACGGTTGTGGGCATGGCTGCATTATATACTTTGAACGTTGTAGATGCGGCTGTGGATGCACACTTGTTTACATTTGACGTAAGCGATGATTTGAGCATGCGTGTGCAACCTACAATAACGATGGATTTCACACCCGGGATACGCTGTGGTTTAACGATAAAATAACGCATGAAGAAATTACTATTTACAGCCCCCTTCTTGGTGGCACTTGTTACTATTGCACTGTCATCGTGTGGCAACGATAAACAAGAGTGGCAAACCGTAAAGGCGCTGAACTCATACAGTATTGATGTTCCTGCCGGAATGAAACCAACAACAGAATTAAATCCGGTTGCATCATTGCAATACGAATGGGAAGAAGAAGAATTATACACGATTTGTATTCGTGAGAACAAAGAAGAAATTAAACAAGTATTTCTTGAAAATGGATTTGACAGTGCTTCCAAAGAAGCGATTCCAGTTGAAACCTATGCACAACTTGTTTTAACAGCGTTCGAAAACAACATGCATGTTATTACGCATTCGCCTATGCAAAAAATAAAAAGCGCGGAAGGCTATGCAGGTGTGCAAACCGAAATCACCAGTGAAATCGACGGTAATGAAGGTTATTATATTTTCTCTGTATTAGAAACACCTGAAGATTATTATCAAATCGTTTCGTGGACATTGAATAAATTCAAATCCAAACATCGAGACTCTATGCTGCGAATGTGTAATTCGTTCCGGATTCTCAAGTGAAGTAAGCGATGAAAATATTACGAACCGGCAAATCTGTTGAAAAAGCAAGCTAATTTGTTTACAACATACTGCACTGAAAGCTACATTCCACGGGGCTTCTAAGTATCTTTAAGATCGCATTAGTAGTTTTCATTTAGTTGTGCAGCAGTATGCAATTCAACCATTTACACGTTCATACCCAATTCTCTTTACTCGACGGGGCAGCACCTATTGATGATTTATACAAAAAAGCCGTCGCAGATAAAATGCGCGGAATCGCGATTACGGATCACGGTAACATGTTCGGTGCATTCAAATTTGTTGCCGAAGCAGGTAAATACAACACGCCGGATAATCCGAATACGATTAAACCAATTGTGGGTTGTGAATTTTATTTGGTTGAAAACCGCGAGAAAAGACAATTTACGCGTGATGAACGCGACGTGCGTTACCACCAATTGTTCTTAGCTAAGAATGCGGAAGGTTATCGTAATCTGGTGAAACTTTGCTCGCTCGGCTACATTGAAGGTTTATATGGGAAGTATCCGCGAATTGATAAAGAACTGATTCTTCGCTATCACAAAGGACTTATTGCTACAACGTGTTGTCTTGCTGCAGAAGTGCCGCGTGCTATTATTCGCAAAGGCGAAGCAGAGGCGGAAAAGGTGTTCAAATGGTGGCTCGATTTATTCGGTGAAGATTATTACATCGAATTGCAACGCCATGATATTCCTGAACAGAATATCGTTAACGAAGTGTTGCTGAAATGGGCAAAAAAATACAATGTAAAAATTATCGCATCGAACGACTCGCATTATGTGGACGTGGAAGATGCTAACGCGCATGATATCTTATTGTGCATCAATACCGGTGAAAAACAAAGCACTCCTTCCGCTAAAGATTTTTCCGATGATGATTCGTCCATGAAAGGCAAACGATTCGCGTTCTGGAACGATCAATTTTATTTTAAGACTACACAGGAAATGAGTCAGCTGTTTGCTGATGTTCCTGAAGCTATCGACAACACCAATGAAATTGTAGATAAAGTAGAGCCGCTGAAACTGAAGCGCGACATACTTCTGCCCCACTACACTATTCCATCGGGGTTCATGGATCAGGATGACTACCTGCAACATTTAACATTCGAAGGAGCATACAAACGGTACCAAGAACTCACTCCCGAAATAGAAGAACGCATCAACTTCGAGTTGTTCACCATTAAAACAATGGGGTTTGCGGGATACTTTCTCATCGTTCAGGATTTCATCAATCATGGCAAAGATATCGGCGTATTCGTGGGTCCGGGACGCGGTTCTGCAGCGGGAAGTGCTGTTGCCTATTGTATCGGCATCACGAATATTGATCCGATCAAGTACAATTTGCTTTTCGAGCGATTCCTGAACCCGGATCGTAAGTCAATGCCCGATATTGATACGGACTTTGACGATGAAGGAAGACAAAAAGTAATTGACTACGTCGTTGAAAAATACGGTCAGCGTCAAGTTGCGCAAATTGTTACGTACGGAACCATGGCCGCGAAAATGTCTATTAAGGATGTTGCACGCGTACTTGATTTACCGTTAGATCAGTCGAATGCATTGGCAAAATTAGTTCCCGATAAACCGGGCATCGAATTGAATCGTGTCATCACCGCTCCTATTGACGGAGAAAAATCCTTGAAGGAGAAAGAAGGTTTAGGCGGTGAAGATTTGGACAATGTCAAGAAGTTGCGGGAGATTGCTGCAGGAAATGATCTTCAGGCTAAAGTAATTAAAGAAGCCTTAGTTCTGGAAGGCTCTGTTCGCGGCACGGGACTTCATGCGGCCGGAATCATCATTGCTCCATCCGACTTAACGGAAATTATTCCTGTCGCGACATCGAAGGACACCAACTTACTCATCACGCAATTCGAAGGAAAAGTTATCGAAGATGCGGGTGTTATTAAGATGGACTTTTTAGGTCTGAAAACATTAACGATTATTCGTGATGCATTACGAATGATTAAAATGAATCATGGAATTGACATTGATATTGATGCGATTCCGTTAGATGATTTGAAGACTTTCGAATTGTATCAACGCGGAGAAACAAACGGTACATTCCAGTTTGAATCTGCAGGTATGCAAAAGTATCTGAAAGATTTGCGTCCTGATAAATTCGAAGATCTGATTGCGATGAACGCCTTGTATCGTCCTGGTCCTATTGAATATATTCCGAATTTCATTGCGCGTAAACATGGACGCGAACCGATCAAATTTGACCTTCCTGAAATGGAAGAATTGTTGGCGGACACGTATGGTATTACGGTGTATCAGGAGCAAGTGATGTTGTTATCACAAAAGCTTGCCGGGTTCACAAAAGGTGATGCCGATGTCTTGCGTAAAGCGATGGGTAAAAAAGATCGTGCAACGCTGGACAAGATGAAAGGTAAGTTCATGGAAGGCATTAAGACGAAAGGACTTGATGAAAAAATTTGCGAAAAAGTGTGGACGGATTGGGAAGCCTTTGCGCAATATGCATTCAACAAATCGCATTCAACGTGTTATGCCTTCGTCGCCTATCAAACCGCATACTTGAAAGCACATTATCCGGCGGAATACATGGCGTCGGTGTTAACGCACAACCTTGGTAATATCGATAAGATTACTTTCTTCATGGAAGAATCGCGGCGCATGGGAATTCCGGTATTAGGTCCGGATGTGAATGAATCGTTAATACAGTTCAGCGTTAACCAACGAGGAAAAATTCGCTTCGGAATGGGCGCTATCAAAGGCGTGGGTGAAGCAGCAGCAGAAGCGATTATTAAAGAACGCAGCGAAAACGGGCCATACAAAACGGTGTTTGATTTAGTGCGTCGTGTCAATTTGCGCGCGGTAAATAAAAAGACGTTTGAAAATCTGATTTATGCAGGAGCCATGGATTCATTTTCCGGATTTCATCGTGCAACGTATTTCAAAGCGGAGCAAGATGGTCAGATGACGTTCCTCGAAAAAATTATTCGTTACGGGCAACAGCATCAGGAAGGACAAAACTCTTCGCAGGTTTCTTTATTTGACATGAGTGACGGCGATAGTGCACTCGAAATGCCCGAGCCTGCAATACCGGTTACAGAAGAATTTTTAACGCTCGAAAAATTAAAAGCCGAGCGAGATGTGATTGGCATTTTCTTGTCCGGTCATCCTTTGGATGATTTCAGAACTGAGATGACTACTTTCTGTAAACACAAAGTCAACGACATTAAAGATTTAAAACCGTTAAAAGGTCATGAAGTAACATTAGGCGGATTAATTACCGCAGTGAATCATCGCATGACGAAGACCGGCAAACCTTTTGGTACGTTTGTTTTGGAAGATTACGACGGCACGCATGAATTTGCGTTGTTTGGCGATGATTATGTGAAATACAAGCAGTTCATTCTGACATCTGGGCTATTTATTTACATCAAGGGAAAAGTTCATGAGCGCTTTCAGAATGCGGATAATCTCGAGGTGAAAATTGTAGCGATGGAGTTGCTGACAGAAATGTTAGAGAAAAAAGTAAAACAGATTATGTTAAATGTTTCATTGCCGCACGTTAACGATGACATGATAGATCGCTTGCATGGTGTGGTATTGAAATATCCGGGAAACACCGCTATACGATTTGCCGTTCATGATAACGTAGAACAATTACGCATTGAAATGCCTTCCCGTAAAATGCGTGTCCGACCCGACAATGAGTTTTTGAAAGAGCTGGAAGTTGTGGTTCCGGAAGTGAGCTGGAAATTGAATTAAAAAAGGCCTGCTTACGGCAGACCTTCTCTAAATATTTATGCGTACGAATTAGAATTTCTCCGTACCTGTAACAACACCGTAAGGCGAATAATACGTCCAGGTGCCCACTTTCGCGCCGGTGTTACCGTATGAACCGGTATAATTTACTGCACCGTTTTCGTGAAAACCTTTCCAGGTACCAATTCGACGTTGTTGCGAATCCATTGTTCCTTCTTCAGAAACTTTTCCATTCGGGTAATAATACTTCGCAACACCAGTTATATAGTTTACCTCAGTTGCAGCTGCGCCTGTATTGTAATACGTTTTCCACACTCCCGTTGGCTTTCCATTGTTATCATACGTTTCTTCAGCGGAAACTTGTCCATTATCGTACCAGTATTTCCAGGAACCCATTTTGTGAACTCCGGAAAGTTTCTGCGCTATGGTTTCTTTGCTATCACCAGCTTGAATCTTGGGATTCGCGTTGTATTGTCCCTGAGCAAGTTTATTCCCGTTAGGAGCGTAATCGGTATGTGTGTATTGTGCAAATGATACAACGAAAGAAAATGTTGCAATTGCGCTGATGATAAGTTTATTCATAATTGCCAATATTACTTACAAATATAGTTCCGGAATTGGAAATAAAAAAGAGGGACATAAATCCCTCCTTCAAAATGCTATCGTATCAGGTTAACGTGTCCAATGTATTTATGGCGTTTATTGAAGACATCCGTCAATACAACTTTCCATACATAAGTATCTATCTGACAAATTTCTCCGCTCTTACCTTGCACTGTTCCATCCCATCCTTTATTGATATCCGTAGTAGTAAATATCATATTACCCCAACGGTCGAAAATCCATATTTCATATGAGGTAATTCCAAATCCTTGACCGAAGAAAAAATCGTTGTTACCGTCACCGTTCGGCGTAAAGGTGTTTGGAATATAGAAGGCCCAATCCGGAGTAATTTCAACGTTGAGCGTTGTGTCATCAGTACATCCGTATTGATTAGTTACAGTTAACGTTACGGAATACATTGATCCATATTCGTTGCTGTATGTATAGGTTGGATTCTGCAAGTTGGATGTATCATTCGTAACAGACCCATCTCCGAAATTCCACGACCATGCAATAGGATTACCACCCGATAAATCCGTAAAGTTGATATTAGTCTGTAATACTGTTGTGACTTGCGGAGTTGCATTGAAACTTGCATTCGGCACAGGATACACAGTAATGTAACTTGGCAATGTCAATGACTGGACACAACCATTACCGGAAGTTACGCTCAAGGTAACATCATAAGTGCCCGGTTGCGAATAGCAATGATTCGGATTTTGTGCAAATGCAGTTGGCGAGCCGTCACCGAAATCCCACATCCATCCCGTAATTGCTCCTGTAGCAATTGTTGACATATCAGTAAAATTCACACAATGTGTCGGACAACCGATTAAGCTATCGCCAAGGAACTCTACGACAGGTTGTGGTGCTGTAACTACCGGCAATGTAACCGTGTCAATACAACCGTTAGCATTTTGAATAACCAGTGTCACATTGTATGTGGTATCATTTGCATAGGTATGCGTTGTATTTTGCATGTTGCCAAGAGGAGATCCGTCCCCAAAATCCCAAACCCAGTTGGTAATGTTACCCGATGCAGATGCGGACATATCTGTAAATGTTGTCGGATTACCAATACACACCGTTGTTGCCGTGAAATTCGCTGTTGGTGGCGGATTAACAGTTACAACTTGCGTATAAGTCGTAGAGCAACCGTTGTTAGATGTACAAGTCAACGTTACGGTATAGGAACCTGATGTAGGATACACAAATGTTGGACTCTGAATATTACTAGTGTCTGAAGTCATAGAACCAACACCAAAATCCCAAGACCAGTTAGTGATGTTTCCCGTAGTGATAGTTGACTGATCGGTAAACGTCGTAGTGAATGTTTCACAAACTGCAGGAGCTGCAAATAAAGCAGCAGGTCCCGGAGCAACGTTGACTAATAAAGTTGTCGTATCCGGACAGCCTGAACC
>Ga0315899_10006602_pt1 | contig 12508 bp, 10 predicted proteins | sample LakEriMetagenome_2_FD_203518 | JGI IMG/M metagenome (GOLD analysis project Ga0315899, IMG submission 203518) | Freshwater fungal communities from buoy surface, Lake Erie, Ohio, United States - Buoy 4 MA112 | ecosystem: Environmental > Aquatic > Freshwater > Lake | place: USA: Lake Erie, Ohio... | reverse complement strand
TCCCCTGCATCCCCCCATCCCCCCCCCCCCCCCCCCCCTCCCTCCCCTCCTCCCCCCCCTCTCCCTTCTGCGCCGATGATGACGAGGAGGTTGAAGTCGGCTGCACAGCAGTGGCAGGTGCCGGTGGCATCGCTGTCAGCACGCGACGAACGCTCGCGCTTGTTTGGATCCTGACAGGGTCTGGCGGGAGCAACACCTCCTGTTGCACCTGAGTCAAGCCGGCCTTGAAGGCCTCCGAAAACTCTGGCAGATCTAGCGTGCCATTGGCGTCCCTGTCAAATTGAAGCAATGCCTCGGCGACTCTGCGGTCAGGCTTGGAAGGCTGTGTCTCGGCCGCATGCATTCCAGTGCTCACTGCTCCAGCAGGTTGGGCATGCCCAAGAGCTTCTACCCTCCGCGTCTCGCTAGATACAAGTTGGAACTCCTGCTCGAGGAGCGCTACCTTGTCTTGCGCCTCTCTGGCCATGTCTTGCGCATTTCTGGCTCGCTCCTGGGAATGGGCCACCTCAAGCCTAATCTCAAGCTCGGCGATCCTGGCCTGCGCGGCCCGCTCGCGGTCTTGCTCGTTCACAGCAGAGGCGTTGCTGCGCGACGTGTCGAGCACGCGCGACAAGTCCAGCCCTGCATGCAAGCCGTTTGGCACGAGCTCTATGTTGATGGGAGAGGCAGCGCTGACGTGGTTGGCCGTGGGTACCTCGAGCGCACTGCCCTGCTGCGGTTGCTGCGTGTCTATAGCGTCGAGCACCCCGAGGCCCGCGAGAGACAGCAGCTTCATATCGTGCTCGTACTCCTGACGACTGGGCTGCTGCTGCTCCAGGCTCATAGTCTGCAGCTGTGAGCCAATCTGCTCGGCCGCCGACTGAGATCTGCTCGGCACGTTGGGGAGCGATTGAGCAAGTGTTGCAAACACTTGCTTTGCTGCTTGCTGCTCTTGCTGCAGCTGCTCCTGCGTGCGCCGCGGCGGCGATGGCTGCATTTGTTCCTCCTGCGACTGCCACATATTTGCAACAACAACATGCACACTCTCACGCGGCTGCGGCATCTTGGGAGGGCTTGCGGCTTCGAGCTGTGCTTCAACCGCCTGCAACCGGCGGGCGAGATCGACTTGCTTCTCTCTCTCCTGCTGCGCCTGGCTCTGCTGTATCCTCTGCTGCTCGTGCGACCGCTGCATCTGTGGCGGAGGCGCGTGGTGCTGCACAAACGTCTGAGGAGGCTGACGAGCAGCCGCCCACTGCCCCTGCTGCTGGTATGCCTGGTGGATAACTGTCAGATTTTGGGCGTTGGGCATCGTGCGCGCCGGCGGCCTCTGCGCCTGTGACCACCCAGCAGCCAACCACTGGTTGGGCACCACTGCCAACTGGTTGGGTAACACTGCCAGTGGCGGCGCTGCATAGGGCGCCAGCTTTCTGGAGTGAGCGACGGGAACGGCGAGGGCGCCAATGACGCTGTCACCTCCGGGGGCGCCATTGGACCCAGGGGCGGCAGTTGGTGCGGCCTCCTCTTTAGCCTTGGCAGCGTCGCGCTCGGCCTCGAGCTGCTCGCGCTCGCTGGCCAACAGAGCCTTGGCAGCATCGTGCTCGGCCTCCAGCTGCTTGCGCTCGCTGGCCAACAGGGTTCTCAGCGCCTCCTCGCACTCAGAGACGACCGAGTCCTGCATGGCTTTCAGTCTGGCCATGACCTCGTCTTGATGCTCACGAACCCTCTGCCCTAACGCCGCCGCCTCCCTCTCCACAGGCGGCGCCTTTACTGTTGCACACCCAACAACAATCTCGCTCCTGCACGGGCTGCCTCCGAGAATCTCGGACGCCCCCGAGCTGGAGATGACGGTATTTCGGTGCAGAAAGAATTCCTCCTCCCAGTCGCGGGGCTCAAGTTTCTCAAGACCGGATCTCAAGACCAAAGCCTCTTGCTTGCTCTTGCTGGCCACCGACCACCAAGATGAAGCAGCACCTTTGCGCGGCTCGGCGTTGTGCTCACTATCATCATCCGCATCATCGGTATCAATGACCTGGAGCCTTGAGGCAGCACTGGGATTGCCGCAGCGATACTTGAGGCAATTTCTCCTCTGGACTTCTGTGAGGTTTTGCTCGAGGCGAAGCACCATGGTAGCAAACGGAAATATCCACGTGCGATGCACGTCTGCCGACTCTGTGGCAAACGTCTTGGCCAGCATGGCAATGATCAAGTTGAGGCCCAGCACTCTGTAGATGAGCATAAACCACAAGTGAAAGAGCTGGGTAGCGGCCAAGTTTCTCGAGTACTCAAGCATTTCACCCATCCTGAGGTTATCGAGCCCCATCCAAAATTCGTGCAAAAGCATGCCCGGCACCGTGGAGGCATACGCAAAGTCAGTGGGCATGAGACCCTGCCAAAAATTCTCAAAAGTCAGTGCCCTGGTACATTTCCTATGGAAAGCCACTACATAGAGGACCTTTGAGAGATACTGGCCAAGGGACTCTTGACAAACATCAACGAGATCGCGAGGGAGAAAGCTAGGTCTAGAAGGGCGTAGATCAGAATGAAGAGCTGACCAACATTCTCAAACGTCAGTGCTCTGGTATATTTATTATACAAAGCCACCAAAGAGCATGCTTTTGAGAATGGAATGGACACCATGATGTCGTCAAGCATCATACGCCATAAGGCGATGACAATGAAGCCTAAGAACCTCACGGGAATGATCAAGACCAGCAACTGCAAGCAACACCAAATGCTCCCCAGCGCCCACACATTGCGCTCCATGACGTGCAGGTCCAAGCCCCGCGCTATCGCCGCCAACACCATGGAGATGCTGGTGAGGCAGCAGAGGATGAGCGTCAAGTTCTTGAACGCCCACCTCTTCCGCGCCTCGGAGTCTGTCCTCCGAGTCATTGAGCGGTAGCCTGTGTAGAGAAGCCATGGGAGCCAGACCACCATGAGCACCCCGTGCAGTACCAGCGAGCTGAATGACCGCCAGTTGACTGTCACCTGTGTGTGTGTGTGTGTGTGTGTGTGCGCGCGCGCGAGCTCGTGTGTGTGCGCGCGATTGTGTGTGTGCGATTGCGTGTGTGCGATTGTGTGTGTTGTGTGTGTGTGCGTTGGGAGTGTGTTTTGACTGTGTGTGTGTGTGTGTGTGTGTTGCTGGACAAAAGACAGCCAGTTGACACACACCTGAGTCAAGTCAACCCTACCACCACCGCACTAAAACCTAAAACCTAAACCCTAAACCCTAAGACACACACCTGAGTCAAGTCAACCCTACCGTCACCGCCGCTCAAAACGCTAGCGGTAGCATCGCTAACCAACGACATGGCCACATCGGCATCTAGCTGCTCCGTGCGCAGGACTAGCGTGGAGAAGTAGTTGCCGAGAAAGAGGAAGTACGGCCAACTAGCAACACATTAGCAACACATTAGCAACACATTAGCAACACATTAGCAACACATGCCGAGAAAGAGGAAGTACGGCCAACTGCCAAATAAAAAAACAATGCACCGCAATTCTCAGAAGTCAGCGCCCTACTATGCTGTCTCTATAAAGTGACTATACAGAGTACGTTTGAGACTGTCCACAGGTAATAGCGCAGGTAATTCCGCTTGGCAAACTTGTCCCACTTTTCTTGGAGCAACGCGACGACAAACTCGTCGTTGGCGAACTCCTCGCGTTCCGTTGAGATGATCACCTCCAATGCACTCTTCCATTTCTTGTGCCTGTGCAAGGCTGACCGCGTGGTGCGGTATGTGTCAAGCTGCGCCAGATTAACCATACTCATCTGCGTGGACCCGAACGTGTAGACTATCTGCGTCATGTGATTGCGGATGATGTGGTGGAACACTTCCACGTGGCCCAGCTGTGCCGCGAGCGTCAACGGCGTCATGCCGTCGGCGTTGAGCGTGTGGAGGGTTTCCTGGCCGTAGTGTGCCATAATCCAGTCGATGCACGCCTTCTGGTTGTATCGTACCGCCATGTGGAGCGCTGTGTTGCCGCGCGAGTCCTGCAGACCGACGAGCAGGCGCATGAACCCCCCCTTTTCCTTCACCACGATATCCTGCTCAGCGCCGAGGCTCGCGCGGATCTTTCGCTGCATCTGGAGCACTTCTATCAGCTCCTCCTTGGCGATGCCGCCTCTCTCTGCGTGTCTGGCGAGCATCTCCAGGATCTCTACGTTGCCCACACTTGCAGCGAACGAAAACGGAAATTCGCCGTAGTCACAGACAGAGTCCTCGTTTGTCAACGCTCGGATGGAGTTGGACCCCTGCGCCGACATGTTGACGGCCTGCAAGTCCTTGCCAAAATCCTCAAAGTCAGCGCCCTAGTGTATTTACTATGTAAAGCCACTATATGGAGGAATTTTGAGAAATGCTTGCCTGATCGGTGTAGGGCTTGAAGAAGACCCCATTCGCTCGCGACGTAATGCACGCGTACCGGTCGAGCATCCACCTGACCAGCTTCGGCTTTTGCTGCACAATAGCAATGTGCAGCACGGTTTCGCCCGAGTAAAGGCCGCCGTCATCGAACAAGTTGCTCACGAGCGGCTTCCATGCGTCGAGATCAGACACGTAGGGCGTGTTGATTCCGGAGTCGGGCTTTGGGAGGAACATGCTCCGTCCTTGCTTGTCCTGAAACTGGTTCCCGTCGTGATACTCCCGCATGTAAAAGCTCTCGACCAGCAACTTGCCCAGGTCGTCCAAACCCAGCAAAAAGGCCTGGTGGAGCGGAAGATCCCCCACAGGGCCACACTTGTACAGGATGCCATCAAATCCAGGAGCTGCGTGGTTTGCGTCATGCCGGCGGCCGTCTCGTTTGTCCTTGAGTTGCCGGAGGAAATCGTCCATGATCTTTTCCCTGTCCTCTTTCGACGGCGCCTCCGTCATTTGCATCATCATTTGCCAAGAGTAGGTGCCCAGCTGCAACTTCGCATTGTGCGTGCGCAGCAGACGCGTGCAGTACTGCTCCTTGCCGGCGCTGAGCAGCGCACACTGCTCGCGGATCTCCTGACAGTGCGGCACTTGGAGCCAGTATGGAATCAGCTCCTCGTCGAGGGGCGGCAAATGTGCCACCTTATTGCTGCGCTTGAAGGACATCGCCACGATATCGCTATCTGTCCTTGCCAGGTGCGTGCGTACGGCACGCCTATTCGATCCCACTCAGCATTCTGCTGCCCAGCACCATGCAGGCGGCGCTGGCCTCTCGCGTACACATCTTGTCGGTTTCGAGGTTGCTCTTTCAACGTTTTCAGTTAAATTTTACCCGCCTCAAACGGGGGGCCATGTCAACGACCGCTTACGGTGATGTATCCATATCGGGCGGTCCTGCCATGCCTAGCCGCGGTGCCGCTGGTGTTTGTCGAGCGCGGCGCCACTGACTGCAGCCGCACGCCGCGTGCCATGGCGGACCGACGGATCGTGCTGTTCGTGTGCACCTCCAACACGTGCCGAAGGTGCGACCCGCTTGGTTCCACCAGCGCACGCGAGCCCGGCGTCTCCCCGCTGCGCCGGCCCCGCCCGCCGCGTGGCACGTGCAGTGGACACAGTCTCACGCGCCTTGTGCAGCCCCATGGCAGAAGTTATCGCCAAACACTGGTTCGCTCAGCGCTGCGGCTGCGCGGTGGACCAGCTCGCGAACATGCACGGCTGGGACGTCCGGAGCGGCGGCCTGACCGATGAGGTGAGCCGGGCAGCAACTGCTGCGTGAGCACGAGAGCGTCCCGGCTTGGCGTGAGTGCTCCACCCTCACGAGCGTGTTGAGCCTTGCGCAGTACGAGAAGCCTGGGTCTCCGTCGTCTGGCAACAGCATCACTGCAATGGCGCGGAGTGGCATGGACCTCACGAGCCATCGCAGCACGCTCTTGACGCCTGATGCGATCAGGGAGGCACACAAAATTCTTTGCGTCTCTCAACTCCACGTGCAATGGATCGTGCGTATGGTTCCCGAGGCCGCAAGCAAGACCAGCACGCTGGGAGCGGATATTCCTGACCCATGGCACCAGGAGCAAGCAGCGTATGACCTTGTGGCCGAGACGATGCTCAAAGTGGTACCAGCGGCTTGCATGTGTCACTTTGGCCATCACTTCGACGCCAAGCGATGAGCCACGCCAAGCCAGAGGGTCGATGAGAGCGAGAGTGTGGAAGCGACAGGTTCGGGGCGCACAGAGAGAGAGAGAGAGAGAGAGAGAGAGAGAGAAGTTTATTGACAATCAAATAGATGACTGAAGGTCGGTAAGTACAACGCCTCTTCAGGGTGACACCGCCGCTGGGCGAGAGAGAGAGAGAGTGAAAGAGAGAGAGAGAGACCTTTATTAGGAACTTTTCATAGCGGGGTGTCTAAGGCGTCGCCCGCGAGAGAGAAAGAGAGAGAGAGACAGAGAGAGAAGGTCTTAGGTCTACTTCATGCGTCCACCTCTCTATCTCTCTATCTCTCTCTATCTCTCTCTCTCTCTCTCTCTCTCTCTCTCTCTCTCTCTCTGCCCTTGGGCTGCGCCAGGCGCGTGAGACGGTGTCCACTACACGTGCTGTCCTCTTTCGACGGCGCCTCCGTCATTTGCATCATCATTTGCCAAGAGTAGGTGCCCAGCTGCTGCTTCGCATTGTGCGCGCGCAGCAGCCACGAGCAGTACTGCTCCTTGCCGGCGCTGTAGGTGGAGAGTTTTTTATTTTTTTTCATATAAAGACTTCATGAATATGTAAAAAATCCGGCGAAGTGAAAGACATTGCAATTGTTCCCCCCTTTTTTTCTTCCACCCACTCCGCGCCTGAACTCAAACCCCACCCATGGGTGTTTGATATCGGTCAAACGTTGATACGTTGTACAATCATCATCCGGACAACTTTCCAAGGATAGAAGCCTATAGGTCAGGGCGATGTGAGAGAGAGAGAGTGAGTGAGTTTGTGTGTGTGTTCGTGTCTGTGAGAGTGAGTTGAGTGTGTGTGTTCGAGTCCAGCAGTCATCTTCGGCAGTATAAGCAGGCAAGCACGAGATTCTGGCACGAGATTTCGCGGGATTTAAAAAAAAAGAGCAAAAACAGCTTGAACGTGGATATATATATCGCAATCTCCTTACCGGTACACACACACACACACACACACACACACACACACACACACACACATGACATTCATGTATCCTGTTTTCATCTGGCTCCATGTATCATTCATTCCTCGCTGTGAATAAATTGTCAGATGTCAGATATGTTAAAGTGAATGATGCCCTATACACGCATGACCAAAGGTAATAAGCCCACGTCTCACCCACCCCTCGCCCATGTGCTAATTGAATGCAGCGGGGATAGCAATGATTAGGGCGGCTCATTTGGTTTGGCGGTATCGCATTGAAAGTTTGATTTCTAGTATCTGCGAAAGTTTCCTTTTCTAGTATCTGTTTGGTATCTGCCTTCGCACTCTAAGATCAAGTCTTCATGGGGGAAAAAAAACTTCACCTACCGGCGCGCGGCGCGCGGCTGCAGTGGCGCCGCGCTCGACCGCCACCAGCAGCACCGCGGCGAGGCAGGGCAGGAGCGCGCGCAGGGCCCGCGTCATGGATACATCACCACCGAGCCCAGGCCAACCGTTTTGACAGGCGGGCAGTTGGTGGCGAGTACAAATCATACGTTGAACACTGAACAGCAGCAACCGCGACGCGACAAGATGTGTACGCGAGAGGCCAGCGCCGCCTGCATGGTGCTGGGCAGCAGAATGACGTAGTGTGCTTCATCCCCCCATCGGCAGAACCTCATCGACCTTCTTGGATGTTGTAGATGTAATTGAATATGAATAAATCTTTCTCTCCCTCCCCTTGGGCGTACTGAGCACGTGAAACGCTAAGCGGTTCTTCTGTTTAATTATTTAATTGAAAACGCGACGTTGGGGGTCCTCATACTATGTGGTACATAGGACCTTCTGCGACACTGTTTACGAGCGCAAGTTATTGTGTATATACCGTACTTCTTGCAGCAGGGCTTCTTGACGTCTGGACTGACGCGTCTGCTCTGCCCTCAGTTTATGCAGCTCTTCCATGATTATTTGCAAGGCGGGGGAAGCGTGAGGATCGTTCCACATTGCACCTGCAGGCGAAAACTCTGCTTCAGGTTCGCTAGGGGGCATGGTTGTCTGGTCTTGATAATAATTCTCCTCTTCAAGCTGCTTCTGGTGCCCCAGAATACCGCCGTCGACTTTTGGGGGGGTTATGTTCTTTAATATGCCCATGTCGCCGTTGAGGTGGTCTTGATCAAATTTCTTCTCTGCAAGCAGCTTCTGGTGCCCCGGAATACCGCCGTCGACTTTGGTGGGGGTTATGTTCTTCAATATGGCCATGTTGCCGTTGGGGTAGCCGTTGAGGCCTTGAGGCCTAAAGCCGGGTGAGCGCGTGCTGTACATAATGCTCGCCCCGGTGCCCTCGCGCTGAGACTCAATCACATCTCTCAAATCTTGCAAAAAAGCTGCTGCCTTATCGGTGTCCTCCAACGTCGCTGTGACCTTACTGTAAGAATGGGATTCTCCTGGGACGGCAAGTAGGAATGATACGCCCCGTGTCTTGAGACTGTTTCCAGGAGACAAGCCGGCATCTGAGATGGAAATGTCGCCAGTCTCTGAATCAACGTCAAGAAGAATGCCCAAAGATGACAACTTGCCCCCCCGGAGCGACGGAAGGTCGTGCGCGATGTACAGCATTTGACCTGACGCAGTAAAGGTGCAAGAAACCTTGGTCCACGAGTCGCAATCGAATTGATCTTCAGCCTCGACACTCGCCAGACGTCTCCAGGCTGCTGTGTGTGTGTGTGTGTGTGTGTGTGTGTGTGTGTGTGTGTGTGTGTGTGTGTGTGTGTGTGTGTGTGGGATGACATACGTGTTCGAAGCGTCGTTGGCGGTGGGTCATCACCACTGATGCGATGTGATTTCAGCCAGACATCATACATCAATCCATTTTGCCGTGTTGACTGACGAAAGCCCATTCTCTGGAGTTTTGCTCCATATTCTGTAAGCAATTCGCTCTGGAGTTTATCAATTTTGAGGTCCATGCGGCTGAAACTACGATGGGCAGTTTTACTGGTTGCGAACTCCTCAAACGCCTCTTTCGAAAGGCCATAATGTACGGCTTTAATGCTGCATACTTCCTCCAGCTTTTGGGCGAAACCTGGCTGCAGTTTGGATAAATTCTCCATGTTCTCCCTCTTTAGCACGAAGCATGAGACACGAGTCTCAGCCAAGGCCGTGTCCGTTCTATAGCCGCAAATGTCAGGAAACATGCACATCTCTCCGAAGAAATCGTTCTCCGTGACCGTCTGCGTTGTTGTCCAAATGAATAGTTAGTGACTCGCCGGCCCAGGGCAATGCAGTGTGCTGCGGGCAGCGGCATGCACACGTGCGCTGATGAAGCAGCAGGCCTCATTACTGGAGCACGCATTGAGGCACGCGCACGTGTCCTCGCTTTGCAAGGTATGTGCAGGAGGCACCACCTGCATGGCAGGGCACTGCTTCGGATGCAGGCGGGTATCCTCGCACCCATAGCCTTCGGCGCCATGAAGGTGGACGGCGTGTAGCACCACTTTGCCTGAAGTCACGAAATACATTTCGTCCCCAGGCTCCCTGGCCGCATAGATTAAGCCCTCTTCGAAGCTTTGAGGGTACATGTTGACGTAAACTTCCGCCGCGCACACATCTTGCAATCCTTTGAGCATGGGAATACGCGAGACGGCCTCGACAGATATCTGCTGCATGACAATCGACCGCAGATTTGGTGGCAGGTCATCCAAGAGGCTATTTTCGTTATAGACCAAACCACTGCACTTCCAGCAGTTGCCGTAGTAGCTGTGCACCAGGCGGCGGATCGGTATCGAAATATTTCTGTACTTGAGATATTCATCAATCCCTCGTAGCTTCTCCTCGAATCTTAGTGCCGAATCCTGCCAGCCAGATTCCAGACCTCACCTCAGCTCCCTCCTTGGAAAGATCGTCCTCACTTTGCCGCAGAAATCCTTGCGGATGAGGAGTAGCATTCCGGACGCAGCTGGTGCAGGGGCGGCCGGGCACCCCTGCATCATGCTCTCAGCATGCCAGACTGTTTGTTTGGTGGGGGTCTCACGACTGCATTGCAAGATCATGGCACGATAGCCACAAACTCTTCAACGCACCTGGGTGGCGGCAATCAGGGACGTGATATTGCCCAGCGAAAATGCGAAGACGATGCCCCCCAAAAGGCCAACAACAATGACAAATACGCGTTCTTCGTGGTTCGCAGCGATAACGTCTCCATACCCAACGGTGGTAACTGTTACAATTGCCCTGCAAACAAGAATGGGCAAAAATAACGGGTGCTTAAGCCTTCTGCATCACAATGTGGTGTAGAGGTCACTGAATTGAGTCCCAATAAACAACTCTCTCTCTCTCAGGCGCAAACCCTGAGGTCTGAAAGTGCTCATTTTTTTTCGACAGCGGGGTCGCACGGACTCACCAGTACATGGCCGCAACATACTTGTATTCGTTCGGGGAATCCATGAGCGAAGCATCATACCGCGAGAGCCAGTTCACAGGGTCTCCAGTCCAATCAATCATCATCAAAAACACGCAGCCAAGCAGATGCGCGACAAAGACCATGACAAAAATTGAGCGGAAAATCTTGATCAGCGACTTCACCGCTCCCGAGGCATCCTGCACCACCAAAAACCGAAATAATTATTTACAGGGAGAACAGCCGACTGTCAGTGGCCGCCGGAAGCAACGTGGCGTTGCATGTTTCGTGCAGATCAAATAGAATTGAAAAAACGTCAAACAGGCCTATACCTTTTGTTCGAGTTCTTTGAGCTTGCTCAGGAACCGCACTGCACGGACCATCTTGAGGATTCGTGCAATCTTCATGATCTTCAGCGCCGAACCTTGACCACCAGCTCCTTGTATGGCACTCACAATCTTGTCAAACGGCACACTGCCGAAGAAGTCAAGAAAGAACCAAGTCTTCACGTAATGAAGGGCAATCTGACGCAAGCTCCTTTCGATTATGCCGTTTTGGATGTAGGCTGTGACAAATGACAGAATGATGTCTGTGCAGAACAGAGAGTCTAAGCATATGTCGTAGACTTCAAACCCACTCAGGGGTCGAGTTGGATCGATATCGCCTCCTAAGGCCAGTAAGTATGGCACGGAGAACGTTGTGTACAATAGGAAGAGCATGAGAATTGCATCCCAAATCTGCTTCCAGGTGCATTCTGGGTCGATGGGCAAATATCTTTTCCAGCATGGAACAGTAGCCGTGGTTGGTCGGAGGAAGTTGCTGATGACCAACACCTCGTGAAACTTGAGATGACGTCTGCTCCTAGCACAGGGTCTTGCCGTCAAATGTTTCTAGCGCGCGCAAGAGATTAGCACCAAACCAACGGCGCGACTCACCTGGGCGTTTGTCGTCGAAGGGACGGCCGAAAGGAATATTCCACACTTTGGGACCGATGTTCGATCGCATCAAACGCCGCAAAGGCCCTCTGCAGTTCTACGTCGTTGGGCGCTGTGGACGAGCTGGAGCCGCGAACCAGCAAATCTCTCATATTCCTCGAATCAATTGTGTCCGGGGGCTGCGCGTCTGCGGCGCCAGACCGCGCAGCTGAGGACCTGGCAATGTTGTCAAACTCCTGCTTCATTTCCCGTATCTCGTTTTTGTTGAACCTCCCGCTGTACGCGACCTCGAGCTGCGTCAACGTCATGGTGCGGGTCTTGTCCAAGAGGACGCGCATGTCGCACTTATTCAGCACGCTCGGCGAGCTCAGGAGGTCTGCTGCGCCCATTGTCTGCATTTCGCCGTTGCTGTCCGCGCCCGCCCCCGCTTCGCCTGAATCTCCGTGCCACCTGCCACTGAGCTTGGGCTGAGCCAAGCTCATATGTACGGGTGGGGTTCGATTCCCGTATTTTTGTTCCCTGGATGGCAGGTCACCCGTGTCTCACCCGTGCGAGGTCCCTTTCCCTCCAAGGAGATCCGGCGAATATCGGAAAGGGATGATCCCGGCCCGGGCTTTCCTCCGAGCCGCCCCAAACCAAAAGCGAAATTAGGATTACTACTTTACCAAGTAAATTCACAGAATTAACCTTGTGGTGTATGATTGTGTGTGTTTCTTTGTTTTATGTAATTCAGTAATCGACACCGGTTCCCGGTTCTTTCCCTATCGGGAACACCCGGGTACGGTGTTCTTTCCCTGGCGGGAACAAACGGTGTTCTTTCCCTTTCCCTGACGGTGTTCTTTCTATCGGCAACACCGGCTGAATTTGTCGAAATCGAAAAATGGCATAGTAGCACCCCCAATGCACGCTCCCTCTCGCACTCCCCTTCTGCTCCCCCTCCTTCTTTCCCACAATCTCCCTACCCCACGCGTTCGCTAGTGCGTGATGAGCGGACTCATCCACGCACTAAGCACTATCCACACAGTCCTCGGCTCGTCGTCCACTCTCCTCCTCCCCCCCCCGCGAACAGCTTTGTAATAGGTCCTGCAGTAATAAACACACACGCTCAGTACGAAAAATCGTTAACCACGGCGCTCCACGCCCAGACATCC
>Ga0315899_10006598_pt1 | contig 12511 bp, 8 predicted proteins | sample LakEriMetagenome_2_FD_203518 | JGI IMG/M metagenome (GOLD analysis project Ga0315899, IMG submission 203518) | Freshwater fungal communities from buoy surface, Lake Erie, Ohio, United States - Buoy 4 MA112 | ecosystem: Environmental > Aquatic > Freshwater > Lake | place: USA: Lake Erie, Ohio... | reverse complement strand
TTGCCGCTCCATCCGATTCCCGTCCCCGTTTCCGCCCGAACGCACGCATCAGGAACCATCCATGAACCTCACACCCAAGCAGCTGCGCATCTACGAACTGGTCCGTCAGTGGCGGAACGATCGGGGCTATTCCCCAACGATGCAGGAGCTGGCCGACGAGCTCGGCGTCAGCAAGGTCACGGTGTTCGAGCATGTCCAGGCGCTCGTGGAGAAGGGCGTGCTCTCACGCAACCCGAACAAGGCGCGCTCTTTGGCGCTGACCGTCGATGAGGAACCGCTCCCGATCCGCGGCGCTGCCGCCAATGACACACTGACCCTGCCGTTGCTCGGGCGCATCGCCGCCGGTCATCCGGTGGAGAAGTTCGAACAGGATGAGACCCTGAGCCTCGGCCAGGTGTTCGGGCCTGCGCGCGGTCGTCACAATGAAATGTTCGCCTTGCAGGTCGAGGGCATGAGCATGAAGGACGAGAGCATCCTCGATGGCGACTACGTCATCGTCGAACGTCGTTCCACGGCGCGCAACGGCGATCGCGTGGTGGCGCTACTCCCGAGCGGCGAAACCACGCTCAAGACCTTCTTCCGCGAGCGTGATGGCCGCATTCGCCTCCAGCCGGCCAATCCGGAATTCGAGCCGATCATCGTCGATGAGTGCCAGGTGCAGGGCATTGTCATCGGGGTCATGCGTCGGTACTGAGCCTCCTGCCCCAGAGCCTGCGGTCCGGGATGACGGTTGCTGCAATGCGGCGACCAGACCTTGAATGCCTTGAGGCGAACAACCCCATCCGTTCAAAGGTTGCGTGAGGCCATCAGCCTCGTGCAAACTGGCATGCCGCCATCAAGGGTCTGATGAATTCAGCGGCACGCTCATGCGCCGTGTCGACGTCGCCGTCCATGACACGAACCAGCGCGCTCCCGACGATGGCTGCATCGGCGTGCCGGACCACCATGCTCACGTGCTCTGCCGTCGAGATGCCGAAGCCGACCGCAACGGGCAGACCGGTCTCGGCGCGCAGCGCGGCCACCGTTCCTGCCACATCCGGCGGTGCATCGCTCGTTCCTGTCAGGCCGGCGCGGGCCAGCGCGTAGACGAAGCCCCGGCAACGGGCAGTGATGGCACGGATCCGCTCGGGCGTCGAGGTTGGTGCCACCAGCAGCGCCAGGCCCATGCCCAGGCGATCAACCGCCTCGAGCACCTGCTCGGCCGCATCGACATCCATGTCTGGGACGATCAGCGCGTCGAATCCAGCCTCATGGGCTTGCCGCACGAAATCGGGGCCCCCGTGGCGATGGACGATGCTCATCGAGACCATCGCGATGAGAGCGCAGCCCACGTCTGGTCGGACCGACTTGATCGCCTGCATCGTGCCGGCAACGGTCGTACCCGCTCGAAGCGCCCGATCCATGCTTGCCGCGATCACCGGTCCGTCGGCGATGGGGTCGCTGAACGGGAAGCCGACTTCCACGGCGGCCACGCCGAGGCGATCGAGCGCCAGGATCGTGGCCACAGTGGCTTCGATGGATGGCGAGCCGGCGGTCACGAACGGCATGAGGCTGCCGCGACCGTCCGCGCGATCCTGCTGGAGGCGTTGCATCATGCGGTGCATGGGTGTCAAGCGTAGTAGCCCAGCTCGGATTCGAACCGAGGTCGTATCGATTATGAGTCGACTGCTCTGGACCGCTGAGCTACTGGGCCGGAATCCAATGGGCCCATCCTAGCGAAGCCGTCGCGTGGTCCACTCCGTCCTCGATTCGACGGCGCACCGCCGCTGGCTCCTCGCCGCGGGGCTCTACAACCTGCTCTGGGGAGCGGTCGTGGTGCTGCTGCCCGACCTCATGCCCCGGCTGGCGGGCATGGATCCCTTCGTCGGGCCGGCGCGTGGGATCTGGCAGTGCCTGGGCATGGTGATCGGCGTCTTCGGCGTGGGCTACCTCTGCGCGAGCCTCGACCCCATTCGCCATTGGCCGATCACGTTGGTGGGGCTCCTGGGCAAGATTTTCGGCCCCATTGGCTTCGTGTGGTGCGCCAGCCGGGGTGAGATCCCCTGGAGCTTCGGCTGGACGATCTTGACCAATGATCTGCTGTGGTGGATCCCGTTCGGGCTTGTGTTGAGAGATGCGTGGCGCACCTCGACCCAGGACGATGCGCACCTCCCGGTGCTGACCCGTGGCGAAGCCATGGCGATCGCCGTGGACCAGCATGGCAACAATCTGATCGAGCTGAGCCGCTCGCAGCGCCTGTTGGTTGTCTTCCTGCGGCACTTCGGTTGCACCTTCTGCCGAGAGGCGATCGCCGATCTGGTTCGTGGCGAGGATGAGCTTCGACGCCGCGGCGTGACCATCGTGGTCGTCCACATGGCGAGCGAGGCCGAGGCTTCCGGCTTCCTCGCTGCGCACGGTGCGGGTCAATGGCACCGGGTGAGCGATCCGCGTCGCCGCATCCACGCAGCGTTCGGCCTCACCCGTGGTTCATTCGCCGGTCTCTTCGGACCGATGGTCTGGTGGCGAGGCACGCACGCCTTGGCCAAGGGCCATGGCGCGGGTCAGCCGATAGGCGATCCCCTGCAGATGCCCGGTGTGTTCGTGGTTCATCGAGGCCGGATCGAGGCGGAGTTCCGCCATCGATCGGCAGGCGATCGCCCGGACTACGGCAGCATGGTCGAAGCGGTCGCTTCATAACCCAGCCGGGGCGGTTGCAGGAGTTCCCGGCAGACGCCACACTATGTGACCGTGGTCACCGCTGTGCTCATCCAAGTCTTGGTGCTTGCGCTCACGCTCGCTGCCGCGGGCGGTGCAGTGCCGATGCCTGTCGAACGGCTCGACACGACCGCAATGGTCGATTCGGCCGCAGCGATTTCGGCACCAGCTTGTCGCGCCACCCGGGCGCAGGCCTTGGAGCCGACTGCCGATCGCGGAGCCTGCCCCAGCCTGACCGCCGGGCTCGTGGTGCGCTGGATCGATCAGGGGCGCGGCCCCTTGCCTCCGCCGATGGCCTGAGTGCCGTCGCGTCGATCCCCTGTCCCAACTCCATCATGAACACCGTGTCACCCGTCGCCCCGCGACGCGGTCCACGATCACCGCAAAGGACCCATCATGGCCGTTCCCGTCATCAGCTCCGTCATGCGTTCGCTCTTCGGCACCCGCAACCAGCGCATGGTCAAGCGCTACCTGCGCATCGTGGACCAGGTGAACGCCCTCGAGCCCTCGATCCGTGCCCTGACCGATGCCGAACTCCGTGAACGGACGGCTCAGTTCCGCGCGCGCGTGGCCAAGGGCGAGGATCCCCTGTCGTTTCGCCACGAGGTGTTCGCCGTGGCACGCGAAGCCATGGACCGCTCGGTCGGCATCCGCAACGTCCTGAACCCCGACCTCGCCTTCGATGCCTCGACCTTGACTGACGAAGCCCGCGCGATGCTCGAGGCTGCACGCGCCCAGGCCGCGCTGCTTCCTGATGCCCAAGCCGAGGGCGACCTGCTTGGCTGCGTCGCCCCGACGCCGGCGTGGGTCACGATGGACCTTCCCAACGCGCTCTACGAGGCCGTGCGTGCGGTGCTCCCGATGTCCAAGCCGCCGTTCCGGGCGCGCCCCTTCGACGTGCAGATCATCGGCGCCATCGTGCTCTCCGAGGGCAAGATCGCCGAGATGAAGACTGGTGAAGGCAAGACGATCGTGGCCCCCCTGGCGAGCTACCTCGCCGCAGTGAGCGGTCACCAGGTGCATGTCGTCACGGTCAACGACTACCTTGTCCAGCGCGACCGGGACTGGACCTTCCCGTTCTTCCGGGCGCTGGGCCTGACGGCGGGGGCAATCCACCCGGTCCACATGCAGTCGACCGACGGCAAGCAGGCCGCCTATCGCTGCGATGTCGTCTACGGAACCACCGCCGAGTTCGGCTTCGACTACCTCCGCGACAACATGAAGCAGCGCGCCGAGGACCAGGTCCAGAAGCGGCGCGACTTCGTGATCGTCGACGAAGTCGACTCGATCCTCATCGACGAGGCACGAACCCCGCTGATCATCAGCGGCCCGGCCTACAACAAGGCTCCTCGCTACGACCTGGCCGATCGCCTCGCACGTCATCTCGTGGAGCGGCAGCAGGCGTGGAACGAAGCGGATGAGACCGTGTCGAAGGCTCGGTCGCTGGCAGCCGGACTCGAGGGCGACCTTCGCAACGTCCGGGATGCATCGCAGAAGCCCGAGCTGCGCAAGAAGCTCGACGAGGCCCGGCGATCGATTCCGCGGCTCGAGGCCGAGCGCGACCTCCACGCCCAGTACTACGAGGTCGAGCTCGACAAGAAGCGCGCCACGATCACCAGCGCTGGCATCGCCGAAGCGCAGCGTGTCTCCGGAATCGGCTCGTTCTACGTCGGCGAGAACATGGACATGCCGCACCTGCTCGAGCAGTCAGTGCGCGCGCACACGGTGTACCAACGTGACCGCGACTACGTGATCGCCCAGGACGAGACTGGCCAGCTGGGCGTGGTCATCGTCGATCAGAACACCGGGCGCAAGATGGTCGGTCGCCAGTGGTCCGACGGCCTGCATCAGGCGGTCGAGGCGAAGGAAGGCGTTTCCATCAAGCAGGAAACGCAGACGATGGCCACGATCACGGTGCAGAACTACTTCAAGCTCTACGGCCATCGAGCCGGCATGACCGGGACCGCCGACACCGAGGCCGAGGAGTTCCACGAGATCTACCGGCTCGACGTCGTGAGCATTCCCACCAACTTGCCCATCGCGCGCGACGATCGGGACGACCAGGTCTACGTGAGCGTGAAGGACAAGTGGAGCGCGGTGATCGAGGAGATCCGCCGCCACCATGACCTCGGCCGCCCCGTGCTGGTCGGCACGACCAGCGTGGAGAAGAGCGAGTTCCTCGCGGCTGAGCTCCGCAAGCGCCACGGGATCCGGCACGAGGTGCTCAATGCCAAGCAGCACGAGCGTGAGGCCGAGATCGTTGCCGGTGCGGGCCAGCTGGGCGCCGTGATGATCGCGACCAACATGGCCGGCCGCGGCACCGACATCAAGCTCGGCCGCATCGGACGTGCCGATCTCATCGAGCACTGGAAGCGCCGCAACATCTGCCCGCGTGAAGCCACGGCCGAGCAGACCGACGAAGCCGTCCTGGAACTGTGCTGGCGCCACCTTGCTGCGACGCAGGCGGGTGTCGAGCGTGCAGAAGCGGCATCGCTCCCGATGGAGGAGATCCAGTTGCGCACGCTGCGCGCCTGGGCCATCGAGCACGCCGGCATGGACGAGGGTGATGCCCGCAAGGCCAAGTCGTCCACGCTCATGAAGGCGCTCGACGGCACGGGGTCGTTCCAGCTCCACCGGATCGGCTTCCACGCCACCGTCGAAGCGATGGGCGGTCTCCACATCATCGGGACCGAGCGGCACGAGAGCCGCCGCATCGACAACCAGCTGCGCGGCCGCGCGGGTCGCCAAGGCGATGCGGGCTCGAGCCGATTCCTGCTCTCGCTCGAGGACGACCTGATGAAGATGTTCGCGGGTCCGGCCACGCTGCGCGCGCTCAGCGTGCTCGGTATGCGCGAAGGCGATGCGATCGAGGCGCCGATGCTGACCCGGGCGGTTGCCCGTGCCCAGAAGAAGGTCGAGGAACGCAACTTCCAGATGCGCAAGAGCATCCTCGAGTACGACGAGCCGCTGAACGTCCAGCGCGGGAAGTTCTACGGCCTCCGGCAACGCATCCTCGAAGGCAAGGACCTCAGGTCGATCGTGCTGGAGTCGATCGACGCATCCGTCACCGATGCCGTGGCCACGTACCTCGATCCCCTGCACGCACCGCGGTGCGTGAGCGAGTGGGTCTGGGAGCACTACGGCGTACACGTCGAGGCAGAACGCTTCCGCGGCAGGGACCGGGACGGCATGCTGCGTGCGGTCCGCACCGACACCCACGAGGAGGCTCTCGCCTCGATCGACACGGCACTCAACGAGTTCCTGCCTGATGAGGATGCCGAGCACCTTGACCCGGCCCTGTTGCGCGAGTGGGCCCAGAAGACCTGGGGCTGCGAGCTCTCGGAAGCCTCGCTCAAGGGAGGCCGTCGCGATGTGCGCGCGGAGCTCGAAGCCGCGATGCGTGCGCGATTCGACGCCATCGACACCGCAGCGCTCGAGCCAATGGTCGCAGGCGACTGGAGCCGTTCCGAGCTCGCACGCTGGTGCAGCGCCAAGTGGAACCGCCCTGTGACCGTGGCCGATCTCGGCGCATCGCCCGATCCCAAGGAAGTCACTGCAGCACTGCAGCGGCTGGCGCGGTCGATCTATGCCGATCGTGAAGTGAGTTTCGCCATCGATGCGTGGGTCGAGCGTACGGGTGCCATGCTCTCGGCGCAGCAACCCGAGGCGTTGGAGCACTTCTGCGCCTGGGCACGTGAACGTCATGGCGTGGACTGGACACCCGCCACGCTGCCTTCCGCCGATCCGCGCGAGATCCGCGAGCGGCTGGTGACGATCGCGCGCGAGCGTGCGTCGACCGATCCGAAGCATCGCGAGGAACTCACGACCTTCGAGCAGATGGTGCTCGTGCAGGTGCTGGACGCCACGTGGAAGGATCACCTGCACGCGATGGACCAGCTCCGGGACTCGATCGGCTTCCGCAGCTTCAGCCAGAAGGACCCGCGCATCGAGTTCAAGCGCGAGTCGAGCCGGCTTTATGCCGAAATGGAACTGGCTGCGCGTGACCGCGTGACCGACTTGGTCTTCAAGGGCCGCCTGCAGCTGGCGATGCCGCGTCCGGCGCAGGCTCCGATGCCCGCCGACGGCGGCGTGCAGGAAGCCCCGTCACAGCCGCCTTCTGCGCCCGTCCCTGTCGGGCCGCGCAAGCCCGTCGACGGTGCCGCGATCGTCGGCCGCAATGAACCCTGTCCCTGCGGCAGCGGCAAGAAGTACGGCAAGTGCTGCGGTGCCCGGCAGAAGGCCGAGGCCTGAGCGCGCGTGCCGGTTGCCAACGGGGCGGGCAGTTCCTATACTTCCCGCCCCAACGCCTCGTTAGCTCAGTTGGTAGAGCAGCTGACTCTTAATCAGCGGGTCCAAGGTTCGAGTCCTTGACGAGGCATTCTCCGGCGCGCGCCGCTCACGAGCAGGCGCGCAGCAGCGGCAACAGGATCACAGTCAGGAGCACCAAGGCCAGCAGGACCCGGTGCTGCCGTCGCACATGGTGCGCCACGGGCGGTTCGCGCAGCGGGCTGCCGGCGATCCAGTGTCCGCAGCCTGGGCAGATGTCGGCGTCCTCGGCCACGGCACGGCCGCAATCGGGGCAGAATCCCGGCCGCGGCCGTTCCAGCCGGCGGATGTCGTCGCGGGACGGGCCCTCGTCTGGATCGATGCGGTGTGCCATGCAGCGCTCCGGGTATGACAACGCCCTCAATCGAGTGAACGATCGAGGGCGTTTGAACGAGGCGGACGGGACTCGAACCCGCAACCACCGGCGTGACAGGCCGGTACTCTAACCAATTGAGCTACCACCCCTAACCAGCGCCGAAGCGCCCCACGACCATCGCTGGCCGTGGACGGGAAAGTGTAGCGGCTTCCTTGCGTTCGTCAACCTGACCGAAGGGGGATGGCCTCCGGTGGGGACAGCCCGTTTATCCGGTACGGCCATTCACTTGGCATCGAGCCAGCGAGGTCCCCAGTGGCTGGAGACCAGGATCGGCACGCGCATGGGAATGGCCTGCTGCATGCATTCGCGCACCCACGGCTCGACCGTGGCCACCTCGGCCTCGGGTACCTCGAGCACGAGTTCGTCGTGGATCTGCAGGAGCAGCCGCGAGCCAGGAGAGACCGTCGACAAGCCGCGATGCACGGCAACCATGGCAACCTTGATCAGGTCGGCGGCGCTCCCCTGCACCACGGTGTTCACGGCGATGCGCTGCCCGAGCGCGCGCTCGTTGCCGTTGCGCGAGTGCAATTGCGGCACGGGGCGGCGGCGACCGAGGATCGTGGTCGACCAGCCTCGAGTGCGGGCATCGTCAATGCACTGCTGCAGGAACGACTCGAGCCCTGCGAAACGGGCCTTGTAGTCCTGGATGATCTCCTTGGCACGAGCCTGGGTCGTTCCGGATCCCATGCGCCGGGCGAGCCCGTGCGGCGTGATGCCGTAGACGATGCCGAAGTTGACCATCTTGGCCGCATTGCGCTGCTCGGGCGTGACCTGTGATGGCTCGATGCCGTTCACCTCGGCGGCGACGGCAGTGTGGATGTCCTGGCCGCTGGCGAAGGCCGCACAGAGCGCCGGATCGCCTGAGAGGTGCGCGAGCACGCGGAGCTCGACCTGCGAATAGTCGCACGCGAGCAGCACATGACCAGCTGGCGCCGTGAAGGCAGCGCGGATCTCGCGGCCCGCGGGAGTGCGGATCGGGATGTTCTGAAGGTTGGGATCGGAACTCGACAGGCGGCCCGTGGCGGCACCGGTCTGATGAAACGATGCGTGCACCCGACCGTCACGGGGATCGATCGCCTGCTCCAGTGCCACCAGATAGGTACCCACGAGCTTCGTCAGCTGTCTGTGCTCCACGATCAGCTGCGGAAGCGGACTGGTGACCGAAGGATCTTCGGCAAGCGTCTCCAGGACCTCGGCATCGGTACTCGCACCGGTCTTGGTCCGCTTGACGATCGGCAGCCCGAGTCCTGGCGTGGCGGCGTCGGGTGCATTGAAGAGGACCGCAGCAAGCTGCTTGGGACTGTCCGGATTGAAGGGCCACGGCGCTGCCGCAGCGATGCGTGCACGCAGATCGAGGATCAGGGCCTCGAGGCGAGCGCGCTGGCGCTGAAGTTCCTCGCGCTCGACACGGATCCCGTTCCACTCCATGTCGGCCAGCACCGTGACCAACGGAAGCTCGACCTCGTCGTGCAGCGAGCGGAGCCCCTGGGCATCGAGCTCGGGAGCCATCGCGCGGTGGAGCTTCAGCGTGAGGTCAGCATCCGTTGCTGCGTACGGCGCCGTGAGCGACGGATCGACGCGGTCGAGCGTGCGACGGTGCGGCCCAATGCCCGTGATCGCCTCCATCGAGAGCTTGCCCTGCCCGAGGCGCTGCTGCGCCACGTCACCGAGACCATGCGTGGAGCGCTCGGGCTCCAGCAGGAAGCTCTCGATCATGGTGTCGGCCAGAAGGCCAGCCACCGTGACGCCATGCGCGCGCAGCACCTGCAGGTCGAACTTGGCGTTGTGCGCAACCTTGCGCACGGCGGGGTCCTCAAGCAAGGGCCGAAGGATGGCGATCGCCCGTTCGTTGTCCAGGTGCGACAACGGCTCAGCGCTGCGAGTGGGCACGTAGACCGCCTTGCCCGGCTCGACGCTTGCGCTGAAGCCGACCATGCATGGCGTGCGTGGTGGCTGCTCGTCGGTTTCGGTGTCGAACGCAAGCACGGCGCCCTGCATGCAGGCCGCACGCGCAGCATCGACCCATGAGGACAGCGACGGCCCATCGACGAGCATGGTCCAGGCACAGCTGGCCTGTTGGGGCACCGCGAGCGGAGCAGGATCGCTGTCGAGGCCCGCGAAGAGCGTGCCTTCCGCGCTCTCCCCCCGCTGCGTCGGGCGCAACGCAGGGCGGCTCGGCGTCGATGCAGGCGGTGGCGTCGGGAGGCCCGGCGGCACCACCGCCCCATGGTCCCGAAGCCAGGTCATCCACTCCTGCCGCAATCGACCGAAGCCGAGCAACTCCAGGAGCGAGCCGAGCGCAGAGGCATCGACCGATGAGGGATCGACCCGGCTCTGCGGGAGCGACCAGTCGAGCGCGCAGTCATCCTTCAGCCTGACCAGGGTTCGTGCGAGTCCAAGCTGATCCCGATTCGCCTCGATCGACTCCCGGCGCTTGGGCGTCAGCTCAGCGAGGTGCGCCAGCACGCCCTCGATCGAGCCGTACTGGACCACCAGCTGTGCCGCGGTCTTGGGACCGATGCCGGGAATGCCAGGCACGTTGTCGACCGCATCGCCCATCAGGGCCAGCATGTCGACGACATGTTCGGGACGGACGCCCTTGCTGTCGAAGAGTCCGTCGGCCGTGAGTTCCGCGCCGGTCTGCACGTCGTAGAGCACGGTGGAGCCGTCGAGCAACTGCGCGAGATCCTTGTCCTTGCTCGCAATGCGGATCGCCACGTTGGGGTGGTCGCGCCGGACCGACCGCACCACCGTGGCGATGACGTCATCCGCCTCGACGCGCGCTTCCGCAAGCACCGGGATTCGCATGAGCCGCGCCAACTCCAGGCACCGCTCGACCTGACCGTCGAAGTCCTCGGGCGGAGGCTCGCGGTGCGCCTTGTATTCAGGGTAGAGCTCGGAGCGGAACGTTTCGGTGTCGCCACTGGCATCGATCACCAAGGCAACGTGGGAGCAGCCGCCATCACGGACCAGCTTGAGCAGCATCTGGCAGAAGCCATAGACCATGTTGGTCGGCTCGTTGGTGACCGGGCTGTTGAGACCGCCGCGGATGGCGTAGTAGGCCCGGAAGAACTGGGCATGCCCGTCGATGATGCAGAGTCGCTCGGCCACCTCAGCCCGCCTCGCCGGCAGCATGCAACGCGCGGAGCCTGGCGAGCAGCGCCGGCCCGGGTTCCGCACCGCGACGAGCCATCACGGCGCGCATGGTCTGCTCGAACCGATCCCACCGGAACCGGGACATGCGCTCGGGCGTCAGCCAAGCGAAGCGATCCACGCAGGCTGGCGGCCGGTCGCACGCGATCATCGCCCCCGTCCCGAACGACGAGCCGGTGGTGATCGCCGCCATGATGCCGACCTTCGCGTGATCGGCGACGATGCCACCATAGAACATGCGGCCCGTGCGCTCCACCGAAGAAGAAGGTTCGAGCCGAGTCGTGACCTCGCCGTAGGTGTTCAGGAGGTTGCTGCCGGTGGCCCCTGCGCCGATGTTCACCCACTCGCCGACCAGGCAATCGCCCAGATGGCCGTCATGCACCTTGTTGCTGTTGCCGTGGAAGATCACCGATCCGATCTCGCCGCCGACCTTGCAGCGTGGACCGATCACCGTGTTGGCCTTGACCACGGTTCGCTCGGCCACCCACGCGCCCGTCAGCACCGCACACGGTCCGACGAGGATTGCTCCCGGTCGCACCGTGGCGCCATCGGCGATCACCACGGATCCGTGGCTTGAGTCGATGATCACGCCGGGGCATACCGTGGCACTTGGCGCGATCTGCACTGGATGGTCACCGAGGTCGGCACGCCGACCGCCTGCGCTCGCTGCGCCATGCGCGATCAGGAGCTCAAGATCGTTGGCCAGTGTGCCCGGCAAGAGATCAAGCGTGGCCCAAGGTGTGCTGGCCAGCGCGCGTCCATCGAGTTCAGTCGAGCGAGAACCCAGCGCGCCTGCCCCGTTGACGTGATCGAGCAACTCGGCGGCCGTGCAGCGGGCGGCAACGACCACCCCACCCTGCGTGATGGCCTCGCCCGGGGCCAAGTCGCCGATCGATCGCTGGACGGCCGGGAGCAGCGTGCAGCAGCCGTTGATGGCCAGCAGTGCCCCATCCACCATGACGTTGGTTGGGATGCGTTCGCCGACCACGGCGCGCACGGTCGGCGCAGCCACGATCGTCGGCTCCACGCCCAACGCCAGACGGACCCGCTCGATGCCCGTCAGTGCGCCAAGCCGATGCTCCCCGCTCGAACGCAGGTCATCCAAGGGACCCATGCCACGAACCGGCGCATCGAACAGCGCCACCGCCGGGCCACGCCACGTGGATCCATCGAGCTGCATCGGTGCACTGTATGGCGACTAGACGCGTCGCGCGACGCTGCCGACAGGCGGGAAGCCCCACCATCCTTCGACTCGATCCAGAAGGACACTCACCGGAATGCCGAGGAGCGCCGTGGCGCACGCCGCCCAGAACGACGCCAGCATGGCACCGCCCACCTGTCCAACGGTCCACGGCACCGGATCGCCGAGCCACCCACGAATCGTCCATCCTGCGAACCACCCGACCTGATGGATCAGCAGCAGCGCACCGGCCAGCACGCCGACAGCCACGGGATTGCGCTTGAACACGACACCCCGCAAGGGGATCGCTGCAGCCGCTGCGATCAGGCAACCGAGGGTGTTCGGCCCGATCACCACGATCGTCGAACCGCCGGGTGCGGCCACGGGCGATACGAGGTCATAGAGCAAGCCCATGCCGAGCGCACTCCACCAAGCCGCTGACTTGCTTGCGTTGAAGCAGACGAAGGCCAGGACCACCGGGAAGATCCAAGGCCTGGCGCCCCCGATGGCGAGCACCTGGAGGAACGCACTGTCCAAGAGCACGGCCATGAGCAGTGCGGCGAGGAAGACCGGACTACGCATGGCGCGCTCCGGTCGGAACACGGTTGCACAAGCGGATCATGGTGCGGAGCTCCCGACATCACCCGCCTGCCCCGTCGCCTTGATCGTGACCTCGGCCAGGTTCCGGACATCGATCGCAGGCAACACGATGGCCCGACCCCGCAGGGGCTGCTGGTCCTTGCGACCCACCTCGACCACCGTTCCCAGCACCATGCCCTGCG
>Ga0315899_10006595_pt1 | contig 12515 bp, 9 predicted proteins | sample LakEriMetagenome_2_FD_203518 | JGI IMG/M metagenome (GOLD analysis project Ga0315899, IMG submission 203518) | Freshwater fungal communities from buoy surface, Lake Erie, Ohio, United States - Buoy 4 MA112 | ecosystem: Environmental > Aquatic > Freshwater > Lake | place: USA: Lake Erie, Ohio... | reverse complement strand
TATAATTTCCTTACCTTTTATGTCTTCCTTTTTAACATATCCTCTTTCTTGAATTTTATCAACGAGAGAAGAAAACGTAGAAGGTCTACCTATACCCTTTTCCTCTAGAAGCTGAACCAATCTAGCCTCAGTATAATGTTGTTTTGAACCCTTAATTGAAACACGCGAGCATATTTTCTTATAAGGAATAATCGAGTTTTGTTTTATTTGTTGAAGATATTGATATTCTTTATTTTCAGTTGAATACTTTTTTGCGACGATTTTCCATCCAGGGAAGTCAATTAATTCACTTGTATAAACAAATTTCATATCTTGAAATGAAGAAATATTTGCTGTGACAGAATGAAAAGAAGCAGAAGTCATACAGCTCTCCAGAGTGTTCTCCCAAATTAATTTATACATTCGTTTTTCCTTTGAATCCATATTTTCAGGAAGCTCGCAGAGAGAAATATTTGTAGGTCTAATAGCTTCGTGAGCTTCTTGTGGTGGTGGTTTATCAGTTTTCTTCGCTTTTTTCTTTTTCTCAGGTTCCTTTGTAGCCTCATTCTTTGTAGCCCCAGTAGCCATGCTATCAATATTTTCACTAATATATTTTTCTCCCTGAGCATAAGTGCGAACAATATATTCCTTCACAGTATCCAAAAACTCGGCACTATATGTCTTCGAATCTGTTCTCATATATGTTATAAATCCACCTTCATAAAGTAGCTGACAAATTCGCATTGTTTCCTTTGGCGCATAATGTAGCTCATTGCTGGCAACTTGTTGAATTCTTGACGTCGTAAATGGTTCCGGAGGCTTCTTATATACCTTAACCGGTTGTGAGCAATTATAAATATGAGAAAAATCAGCACAGCCATCCAAAAAATCTGTTATTTCATCTTCTGATTCATGCTTTCCTTGAGGACTTAGATCAAACGCGATATTTGAATTTGTAAAGTAACCCGTAGTATTATACACCTTTCTCTCTTCTGATTTATTTATATCATTATCATTATCATAGATTAATCGTAAAGCTGGGGTTTGGCATCTTCCAGCACTTAAGGAATTTTCTTTATTCTTTGTTATAAATTTCCAAAGCATTGGGGAAATCTTAAATCCAACTAATATATCTAGTATTTGACGCGCTTGCTGAGCATGAACTATATCCATATTAATTGTTTTTGGATGTTGTACAGCTAATTGTAGCGCAGATTCAGTAATTTCATGAAATATGATTCGTTTTGTTTTATTTACATCTAATTTATACAACTGGCATAAATGCCACGCAATCGCTTCACCCTCACGATCATCATCTGTTGCCAATAAAACTTCACCTGCTGATTTAATTTCCTTTCTTAAAAGTTCTATTTGTTTTTTCTTTATAGCATTGTCTATAACAGTATAAGTTGGAGTAAAATTATTTTCTATATCTATGTTTTTGAGAGAAGGCAACTCTCTTAGATGACCAAATGAAGCCAAACATTTATATCCTGGACCCAAATATTGTTCTATTTTTTTACACTTTGCTGGTGATTCTACTATTACTAGTGTTGTAGTGGTGGAATATTTTTTTGACATAAATATATGTAAATATATACAGATATATTTATGTTATTTTAAATTTATTTATTCATCTTCTTAAATTGTTTCCAGCTGACCTTTACCTCAGCCTTCTTGGGTTCCTCTTTTTTTTCTGCTTTTTCATCAAGCTTTTCAGCCTTTTTTAAGGCACTATCAACATATAATTCCTTTAAAATTGAACCAACCATAAATGATCCTTCGTGTTGATCTAATTCACCATCTTCAATTTTTCTCAATACATCTAAAAATTTATTTAAAATGTTAATATCAATCTCATTTTTTCTAATTTTATTAAATATATCAGTGTAATATGTGAACAAAAAGTTACACTCATTTACACATTCGTTATAAATTTTTTCATCGTCTCCCCTATGTTTAGCCTTAAGTAAAATCATGTTATTTACTTCATTGCGTAAAACCTGACTATGTTTTAAATTACGTATTAACTCAGTTTGGTCTTCAACATTATTCGCCTTAATCATATTTTGAAGTTGTAGTCGTTGTTTATCGTCCATTATACCTATAAAAGATATTAAGTATTTTATTTTTAAATAATAAACTAATAAAATATTAATATATATTAAATGTCTAACAATGATTCTTTTCCTGGACTTATGAATCCAACAATAAAAGCACCAATTGCTGGCAGTCCTCGTGATTCAGCAATGCAAACTATGAATAATAATGCTCAACTTCAAGCGCAAGCAAATGCTGCTTTGTCTGGAGGTAGACATAAAAAACGCAAAGCCTACAGAGGAGGCAATACTATACGTGTTGCACAATTTAATGTACCTTATAACGAAGTAAGTGGTCCTGGAACTGGTGTTAATAGCCAAGTACAAGGATTGTCACAAACATCTACGCAAATGGCTGCTAATTCTGCTCTAGATAGCGGAGCAACAAAAATGGGAGGAACTAGACGCAAACGTTCTAGAAAAGGAGGAAATCCAGATTGGTTATGGGGATGTATGAGCGGTGGAAAAAAAAGAAGAACCCGAAAAACAATGAGAAAAAATAGAAGAAGCAGAAAAAATAGAAGAAGCAGAAAACATTAAGATTATTAAATTTAATGCAATTAATAATTTTATACTAATAATATAAGTTATGCCATCTGGAAAAAACTGGGTTAATTTTTTATATGTAAATCTAGCATTCGCAATATATATTGCTGGGGTATTTTATTACAGCCAAGTTGCTCAAATTAAAGCTAATTGGCCTTTATACCGTTGTAATCCAATGTATATGCCTTTAGCAGATGATATGGAAGAAAATTTTGTTTACTGTATTCAATCAATGCAAACTAATTTTATGGGTTACTTATTACAACCATTAACATTCATTACAAATTCACTTGGAAGTATGATGGGTAATTTTATGGATGAGATTAATTCTATTCGAGCAATGTTTAACAAAATTCGCACACTTTTTTCTGATATTATTCAGTCTGTATTTGGTGTATTTTTAAATTTAGTTATTGAATTTCAAAGAATTACTATTGGCATTAAAGATTTAATTGGGAAAACAATTGGTATTATGGTTAGTCTTATGTATATGATGGATGGAAGTATTAAAACTATGAATAGCACATGGAATGGACCTCCAGGACAAATGGTTAGAGCTCTAGGTAAATGTTTTCACCCTAATACTCGTATTAAATTACGCAACGGAATAATTAAACCAATTAGTGAGATTGATTTAGGAGATATTTTAGAAGATGGCTCGAGTGTCGAATCAGTTATGAAGATTGATAATAAGAGAAAATCTGAACCATTATATGTAATTAAAAATTCTGGTGTAGACGGTAATGATATATTTGTTACCGGTTCACATTTAGTATTTGACCAAAAGTTAAATAGATTTATTAAGGTAGAAAACTACTCAAAAGCTGTTCGCACTAACACTCAAATAGAATGGTTTAGTTGTTTAATTACAAGCAATCACAAAATTAAGATAGGAAATGAATTATTTTGGGATTGGGAGGACCATTTTGTTAAAATGTCCTAATATTTAATTTTTATATTTTGTGATAATTTGAAATGTATTTTATGAGTATACTATATATGGATAATCAAGGATTACAAAATATAAAGAAAATGTACGAAAAATTAAATTATTTTGACCAATATGGAGGGTCTGTAATACTATTTATTATTATAACTATTATACTTATTTTGATTATTTCGTATTGTTTAATAATGATAAATGCTCAACCTATTATTGACGATTGGCCAAATCAAAGATGTAAACCTAATATTATACCTTTTGCTGGATTAATTACTCATCCAGAAGGAGTTTCGGCTAGTGATTACACATATCAAAACTTTAATTATTGTAATCAAAATATTCTATCAAGCATTTCTGGAATGGCTGTAGAACCATTAACATTTGTTACTAATTTATTAAATAGTATGGCAGAGAAAATCAAAAATGATATTCAATCTGTAAGAGCTATGTTTGATAAAGTTAGAACTATGTTTCAACAAGTTTCTCAAGAAATAATGGGAAGAATTATTAACATCACCATACCATTACAACAAATTGTCATCAGTTTTAAAGATTTGTTAGGCAAAATTCAAGGTGTTATGACAGCAGGACTTTTTACAGTATTAGGGTCATATTATACACTTAAATCTTTATTGGGAGCAATTGCTCAATTTATTATTACAATTTTAATAGCATTAGCTGTTATGATAGTAATATTTTGGATTATCCCATTTACATGGGGAGCTGCTATTGCTAATACTGTTATTTTTGTTGCAATTGCTATTCCTTTGGCTGTAATATTAGCATTTATGGTTGATGTATTACATGTTCAAACTAATTTACGCATTCCAAAGGTAAAATGTTTCGATAAAGATACAGAAATTAAAATGAATGATGGAACTATAAAGAAAATATCCGAAATTAAAACAGGTGATATTTTAATTGATAATAATGAAGTTACATCTTGTATTAAAGTTGAAAGTAAAGGTTCGACAATATATTATTTAGATGACATAACTGTATCAAATTCACATATTGTTCAATATTTGGGAAAATGGATTCCTGTATCCAAACATCCTGACGCAATAAGATATTCTTCTTATAATAAACCCTACTTATATTGTTTAAATACTAAAAATAAAACAATTCAAATTGGTAAATATAAATTTACAGATTGGGACGAAATATATGATAATGATATAGATGAAATTATGGTCAACCCCTTTATAACTATAAATAAATTAGATGAAATTAATAGTAAATTAGATAGTGGATTTAAAGGAGATACAAAAATTAAACTTAAAGATGGTAAACTAAAAGATATTAAAGACGTTAATGTTGGTGATATACTCGATAATGATGAGGAGGTTTATGGAATTGTTGAAATAAATGGTAAAAATATTGATGAGCAGTATGAATATAATTTAGGCGAAGAATTGGTTATTGAAGGAACTTCTAATTTATTAATTTGCGACAAAAAAATAAATCACCTTTCAACACTTACATTTAATAAAATTAATAAAAAAATATTAAATATAAAGCATGATAAATTATATCATTTATTAACTAACAAAGATTCCTTTTATATTGGAAATATAAGATTTTACGATTATAACGCATCAATTGATATACTTTTAGAAAAAAATAAAGGAAAAATATTATCTATGAAATATGTATAACATGGATATCTCAATTTTTGGATATAAGTTGAATCTAGAGATTCTAATTTTAATTGGCGTTGCATATTTAATCCTCGTCGGTCATACTCTATGTGGATGCTGTAATATGGGTAGAATAATGGAGGGATTAACTGATATGGCTGATTCTGTTATGGATGCTTCAGGAAATAAAACTGAAAAAGCTAAGGCAGATATGGCTAACGTACATATGGCTACACAAGCAAGTGCCGATGGTACTGTCACTCCTGCTAGTGCTGCTACTGATGTACCAACAGTAAAAAAGGAAGGATTTACTGGAGCCAATATTAATTATGGAGAATCATCCCTTTATAGCTTAACTAATGATCAAGAAGTTGATACCTCTTCATGGAGTGCTCAAAATATGACTGTAACACCTGGTCAACCCTTAAGTGCCGGTGTTAAGCAATTTTTAGCCCGTGAACCTCAACCTGTTCCTCTACCCGAAGATGAAATGCTTATGTTTGCCAATACACCATTTAAACCTGAATGCTGTCCTAACACATATTCTACTTCAACTGGATGCGCTTGTATGACAGGTGACCAATATAACTATTTGGTTCTTCGTGGCGGTAATAATGTTCCTTACTCTCAGTATTAAGTGAATAACATAAAATTAATAAAATCAATAACTTTAATAATTTTATATATATATAATGGTCAAGACACGAAAGATTCGCATTAAGAAAAATGTCTCAAAAAGCAACAAAGAGAAATTAGATTGCCCTATTGGACTAAAACCATTTGAAGACGAATTTAACAAAAAAATTCCTAAGCTTCATTTAAAAAAATCTAGCGCAGAGAGAAAAAAAATTTTTGTAAAACAACTTTTAAGTAAATTTGCGCCTCACAGTATTAAACCTGAAAACGATTTTTATGATTATATTAATTTTCAATGGCTTAAAGATGTAAGTTTAGAAAGTCAACAAAAATATATAACTCAAATTGATGATTTTAGATTAACTCAACATCAAGTATATGAAGAGTTAAATGGTATTATTTTAGATTACATTAAGAATAACAATAATAAACTAGCAAAAAATCTTAAGAATTTTTACACTTCAGTTATTAAAATGAATCCAAAGGATTACACAAAACGTCTAGCAAAAGAAGCTGTTAAAACTGTTGATGATTTGATTGCTGAAGGTAATCCATGGAAAATGCTTGCGTTTTTTAATAAGGATGAAATGATTGCACATAAGGCACCCTTTGTATGGGCTTTAAATCCAGATGATAAAAATACAAAGATGTATTCTTGTTATGTATCTGCTCACCAATTTACAATTTTAGATTTAGCTGTTTATTATGATGACGGAAAAGATGTTGATTATAAAATTAAATATAGAAGAGAATTTAAAAAATCATGTCAAAAAATCTTTGATGTTCTATTAGGAGCTAATGAATTTCAGGGGAAAGACATTTATGATGTTGAAGTTGATATATTTAATTCATTAGGATGCGTTGATGTAACTACAAAAGCAGAAGAATCATATAATAAAATAAATGGTAATGAAGCATTATCTAAATATGGTTTTGATTGGAAAGAATTTTCTCACCAATTAGGTTTTAAACAAATGCCTACTTCATTTATTACATCAAGTAAAAATTATTTAAAATGCGGTAGTGACTTGTTTTTACAAAACTGGAATACACCAAAATGGCGCTCTTATTGGGTTTGGATATTATTATCTAGATTAGCAAGAATTACATCTGGATACGAAAAATTAAACTATGAGTTTTCTGGTAAATTCGAAAGAGGACAGGAACAATTAAATACTACTGACGCAGTTAGTGCTTCACTATATATGTCTGTTCCTTTTAATACATTTTTAACAAATGAATACGTTAAGAAGTATGAAAATCCTCAAGCAATGGAATATGTTAAAACATTATGTAATGACCTTAAACTTGTTTATAAGAAAATATTGATGCGTAATACTTGGCTACAACCATCAACCAAGACTTATGCATTAAAAAAATTAGAACACTTTAATTTTGTTTATGGCAAACCTGAAGGTTTGAGAGAAGATCCAGACCTTGATTATGGAACAATACTATATGACAACATGAAAAAAATTATTGATTGGCGTCATCATAAATTAATCGAACTAAATGGTAAGCATACTATAGATATTCCAATGATGGACTGGTCTCAATATCCTGTTAAGATGGTCGGAACACAAGCATATATTGTAAATGCTTCATATACACCATCTAAGAATTCAATTTATATAAATCTTGGTTACATTCAAAAACCATTTGTGGACTTAGATGAGAGAGGAATTGAATATAACTTGGCACATCTTGGTTTCACAATTAGTCACGAATTGTCCCATGCTTTTGATGACTGGGGCAGCAAATATGGTTTTGATGGAAACTTGAATGATTGGTGGACTGATGCTGATAAGAAAAAATATAAAGCAATTCAACAAGATGTTATCAAACAATATGAAGAATTTGCTGCAAGAGATGGTATTAAATTTGACGCATCTATTGGTGTTGGAGAAGATCTTGCTGATATATCTGGTTTAGCTATTTGCGATGAATATTTGAGAGATTTCCAAGATAAAAATAGCGATTTAATACCAATTCGTTATTTGTCGTATGAAGGGTTTTATACTTATTTCGCTTTCCAACAAAGACAAGTTGTAACTAAGAAAGCATTGGCAGCACAATTGAAGACAAATCCACATCCATTGGATAAATATAGAACCAACGTTCCATTATCACGTTCTGAAATTTTCAGAGCCTTATACAATGTTAAGAAAGGAGATGGAATGTGGTGGCATAATACTGACACTGTTTGGTAAAACTAACGTTAAATATAATAGTTAAATAAATTAATATATTTAAATCATAGCCTCCTTATCAATTGTTATTTCTTTTGAAATATTTTTGATAATTTTTTCTTCTTTTTCAAAATCATTATCACCAGAACCACCCATAGATTCAACAATAATCTTATTATACTGGTCTGAAAATTTTGAATGATATTTGCCACAATCTGGATGTTCTTCTTTGAATTTGGGAATAAGTCTTTGGTTTTTAGATGCTACCTTTTTGATAACTTTATGCATTTTCTTTTTATCTTCATCTTCCTTTTCCCATTTATCTTCATCTTTAATGTATAAAACATCTCTCTTTTTATCTGTACAATGAACTGGTCGTTTATGAACATCCATAGCTTTAAGGTTCTTAACAATAATATTTGAAATTCCCTCTACATAACCTAATTTACCAACACTTTCTAAATCAGATAATTGAAGTTTGAGAGAATCTACGAAATCATTTATATTCATCGCATGTTTACATGTTTCATTTAAAAATAAATTAAGATTAAAAGCCTTATTATGTGAATTTGTATGAATTGTATTATGTGTTCCATTTTTAATAACTTCCATCATCATAGATTTAAAATCAGATGTTTCCTTCATTAGTTCGGAATTTTGTTTTATAAGCATTACAATCAATTCTTTATCATTTATATCATTATTTTCTGCATTTTCAATATTTTCATTTTTTTGTGAGTCTATTTTTTCTTCATAAAAACATTTTTTTTTATGTTTCCATAATCCAGACATGGTTTTATATAGTTTTTTACAATTGTCGCATGAATGATAATAATTATTCTCGTTTTTCTCGCCGAGTTTATTTCCATTTATTTCCATTTTATTTCCATCCTTACTGACTAAATGTTTACGAGTAGACAGATGTCTAGTCCAATCTGATATATAACAGCATTTATAGTCACATATTTCACAATAATATTTTGTCTCGTTTTTCTCGTAAAACTCGTTTTCCTCGATTTCCATTATATTTCCTAAAGAAAAGTTTTTAATAGTTTTTTTAAAAAATATTTAAAAATTACAATCACATTTTTAGAATTATTTTTTTGGTGACGAGACGCTAATTTTCAATTATGGTCTCATAATTGCATTATTTGCCATAAAATATCCATACTTTTGAAAAATGGACAAAATAAATGTCCAAAAATGAAAACTCAAAAAAACTTTCCCCAAAAAATTTCATATATCGATACTACACATGGAGGGACCTTTTTTGCCGACTTTTTCAAAAATTCAGGATTTTCCCTTCATCATGTAGTAGAGTGTCTTTAAGTAGGAAAATAAAATATTTATTCTTTTGTATATTCACAAATTGTACAATATGTTATATTTTGTGACCTATCAGGCGTAATATCGATTACATCTTCTACAAATGTATGTTCGCAATTATTAAATATCAATTCATTTAAATATTCTATTGTTAACTCAATCTCACCAATTTTATGTTCAAATTCTTCTATATTATTTTGTATATAATCACAAGTAATAATATTACCATTTTCCTCTTTTATTTCCATTTCACAATAGGTTAATTTAATTTCATTCAAATATGACAAAATACTTTGTAGCTTCTTCTTTGAAGATAAAAAATAATTTATATCCATTATTATTTATCATATTATATTTTTATTTTTATATAGTTTACATATACAAAGTTCGCCATGTTTCCAAACCATCAGATTCCTTTTTGATCAACTTATCAACAATAGCCTTTGTAACTTTATATGGGAATTCTACTTTTAATGACATTTCACCTTCAAACAAATTTGAACCTGGTTTCATCAATCTATATAGATTTAATTTTGTATAAATAATTTCCAAACAACGTTTCAAGTTTCTAACACCATCTTCCTTATTACAATGAGTATCTACAATATGCGCAATAACATCATCAGGAATAATTATGTCATCTTTATTAAATTTAACTTGTTCATGAATCTTAGGCAATAAATAGTTATTAGCAATTACAGTTTTCTCTTTTCCACTATATCCCTTTGTCTTGATTCTATACATTCTATCTTTTAAGATAGGATTAACCTTCGACTCGTCATTATAACTGAAGATGAATAGACATTTACTTAAATCAAAATTAATCTCAGCAAAATACTTGTCATGAAATTGAGAATTTTGAGATGTATCAGTCAAATGTGTAAGAATACCAGCAATTTCTTCACCTTTTGGAGTATCACTAATTTTATCAAGCTCGTCGAAATAAATTACAGGATTCATACACTTACTATCAATCAAGATTTGAACAATTTTACCCCAAGTGCTACCCTCATATGTATAGCCATGACCTTCTAGGAAACTGCTATCAGTAGCACCACCAAGTGCGATAAAAGCAAATGGTCTATTAAGAATTTTACTAATTCCTTCCTTTACTAGACTAGTTTTACCAGTACCAGGAGGACCATGAATAGCAATAGCAGTTCCAATTGCCTTAGGATTCGTTAATAGTTGACCCAACATTTGCATAATCTGCATCTTTGCGTCATTTAAACCATATACAGCTTGGTCTAAACTTTTTTGAGCATTTTCCATAAAATCATGGCATTTTTCTACACCATCTTCAATGCTAATAGGAAGTCCATCATGTTTGTTAAATGGAATGCGCATAAATGTATCAACCCAATTTTTAATCTTATAAAATTCACCACTTCCTGGCTCCATATAGCGAAGAGAATTAATCTTCTTCATAGCAGCTGACTTGAATTGAACAGGAATATCAGATTCAAGAAGAGTCATTCTATACGGCTTTTCAATTCTAGTTATTTTATTAATTTCTCTCAATTCTTTAATAATTTTCTTTTGATTATCAATTTCTAACTTTTCATAAAATGAAAAGTCATTCATGGTATTTTTATCCTTAATTATTTTTCTAAATATTCTAAGATTCTTATCCTTTTGCTTTTTTTCCTTCTTTTGAAGCTTCTTTTTCGATATTTTAATTTCCTCTTCATAAACATCAATACATTTCTGAATGGTTTTATCATTTGGATTACTTGCCAATAAATTTTTCAATTTTTCTAATACATCATTTTTATCTTCTGATGGTTTATCCTGTAAGTGATTAGACTCTTCTAAAGGTTCCTTAACAGAAGATTTAGATTTTCTTAAAACTTTTTTAGGTTTAACCTCCTCCTCTTCCTCTTCTTCATATTCCTCTTCATCATCTTCTTCGTCATCATCTTCATCTGTAGATACTTCTTCATCTTCATCTTCAGTTTCCATTTCTGAGTCATCCTCTTCATCATAATCAGGGTCATAATCTTCTTCATTCCATTCATCTTCATCTTCTCCCATACCTCCAATTGTAAATATGATGTTTAATTTACCATTACCCTTTTTATCAAGAGTAATTTCTTCTTCATCATCTTCTTCATCTTCAGTATCTTCTTCACCGAGTGAAACCTCATCATCTGAAACTTCAATTTTTTTACTCTTTTTATTTTTTTTATTCTTTGATTTTTTAACCAAAATTTCTTCGTCTTCATCAGATTCAGTTTCCCATTCCTCTTCAGATTCTTCAATTTTTTTATTTTTTTTAGAAAATTTCTTTTTTGGTTTAACTTCTTCCTCCTCTTCCTCTTCTTCATCATCAAGTAATTCTTCTGATAATTTCTTTAATTTGTCACCAGATTTTATTTTATTATTTAAATGCTTAGAAGGGAATATCTTTGAAAGAAACTTACGATACTCATGAACATCCATTTCATCATTTTCAGAATCACTTCCATTATTTCCATCATTATCTGGATTATCAATCTTCTTCTTTTTCTTACTAAGCTCCTCCTGCTTTTTGGAGCGCTTAGTTTGCTCCTTCTTAGATAATTTATTTTGACTGTCGCGCGGCATTATTATATATTCTATATTATTAATTTATAATTTTTAAATTAAAATCAATTTTATTTTATTTTATAAAATAAAATCACACTATAATGTTTATCGTCTTCTATATCTTTTAGATTTATTACGTTTTGTTTTCATATTACGTTTTGTTTTCATGATACGATTCTTATACTTTTTATTTATTTTTTTAGTTTTTGTGTGTTTATATTTTCTTCTACCACCGCGTGTAGCTAACAATTCTCCAATAAACGTGTCAGATAAGTCATCAAATTTTTCTACTTCAATTGCTCCAATTCCAATAGGATTTAAGATTGGAAGATTTAAATTACCTCCCATATTACTAAAATCAAATATTTTTTTAACTACGTCACTTCTTACACCAGATTCTTTACTATATTTATCAACAACATCGTTGAATTTTTTATTAAATGCTGATAGAGTAGAGCTTAAAATTGATGGTTCATTTAAATCTTCATCACTTACTTCATTTATAGCAGAGAACAAATCATCCATTATTGTTCTACTTTCATCAGTAGTTAAACGTTTTTCTTTTGGTCTATTTATTTCATATGTATGT
>Ga0315899_10006592_pt1 | contig 12516 bp, 15 predicted proteins | sample LakEriMetagenome_2_FD_203518 | JGI IMG/M metagenome (GOLD analysis project Ga0315899, IMG submission 203518) | Freshwater fungal communities from buoy surface, Lake Erie, Ohio, United States - Buoy 4 MA112 | ecosystem: Environmental > Aquatic > Freshwater > Lake | place: USA: Lake Erie, Ohio... | reverse complement strand
CACACACACACACACACACATGTGGACCTGATGGAGTGAATGACAGGAACGGCCGAGAGGCCGAGGGGCTTGAGGCGCCGATCGCCGAGAGATCGGGTGACCTCGATGACCCCACCGACGCGGAGGCTTCCGTTCCGACAGGGGATGACGGAGCCACCAGCAGCTAAGACTCTTTCAGCCTCGGCCGGGACGCTAGCCGTCTGGTCTTGCGTCACCTGCACAGCTGCGCCCTCACGCGACAGGACGGCGCGGCAGTCACCACAGTTGGCCGCAAACATGGTGGCTCCTCTGTCCAAATTGGTGCCTCCTCTGTGCGCCACGTCGTGCACCACAACCACCACAAGAGCGGTGCAGCCGGAGTCATCACCCACCGCCTCGGCCCATATACACCAGCTGAGCTCGGTGCGCCGGAAAGCGGTGGTCAAGGCGCTGGCAACATCATCGCCCGCGTGCTGCATGGCAGCAGCGACCTCAAAGGGCAGGGTGCGCATGGCGTGGTCTGCTGCGGCGGCGCCACCATGGCCATCAAACACCCCAAAGAGGTCCACTCGCCCCTCACCATCACCAAAGACATCGAGGCCATGGTACACGAAGTGCGAGTCCTCCATGCAGTCTTGGCCCCGACGCCCACACGACGACGCGCCGCCGCCCCAGACAAAGCGCTTACCTGTCCCGGTGGGCGGGCGATGCACCGTGGTGCGTTGATCGTAGGCCGCAGCGATGATCTGAGGCTGGCAGTCTTTCAAGGCCTGAGCCGCTTCAGACATCCTTGCCACCCTGTCGCCCTTGCCGCCGCCTCCTTGCGCCACTGCACCGCCCCACGCCTCTTTGCTCCCAGACGTGCTGCCGTCATCGGCGGTACGCAAGGGCGAGGACGGGGGGCCAGGAGGGACGCACTGGGCATGGTAGGCCAACAGCAGAGCCTGCCGCCTAGCAAGCGTGTCAACGTCTACCCCCAGCGCCCTCGCCGCCTCCTGCACCTCGCTCCTCACACCCTGCGCACTCGGGCGACAAGCAGCAGCAGGGGCCCAGGCCCTCTTGATGGCCTGTCCCACTCTTGACTTGGGCCCATACGAGGCATCCTCTCTGCGTTGTGCAGGGCACGGCGCGCGCGCGAGTGAAGACGGGCGTGAATGGAGCAAGGTGTCAAGGGGTGTCAAGACCCGCGCGAGGTGTGAGGGCGTGTCAAGCCCCGCGCGAGGTGTGAGGTGTGAGGTGTGAGGGCGTGTCAAGAGCCTTGCGAGTTGCCGTGTCAAGACCCTTGCCAATCCACCCAGCCTTGACCCCTGCAAAGCACCCAGGCCCTACGAGCGTGCAAGAGGACAAACAGGAGGTTCGGAGAGGTACGGCGCTGGTGCGGGCGACGTGCGGCGCAGGCAGGTAGCAGCAACGAGGTAGCAGGAGCGCACTGCGACAAGGTGTTGTCTCACTCGGGCAAGGTGTTGGGGCGGAGCCCCGAGGAGCTGATCGCTGACGTAAGCGTGATTTCGTTGTAGTTTGCCTCTAACACCGTGTGCAGCTGCTCGGTGGTAGTCCTGCGATCAAGTGCCGTGTGCAAGCGCGTAAGCACAGACCTGGATGTGTAAATACTCGACGGCTCTGCGCTCCGACGGTGAGCACTCAGGAAAAGCCGCCCCAGATGCAGGGAGTCGCCAAGCATGCGACTTTTGGACCTGACGTCGGAGTAGGGCACGCAGCCCGTGAGCATCTCATTCAGGCAAATGGCAAGCGAGTAGACGTCGGATGCTGGCGAGCTGGCCTCGCGCCGCATGAGCTCTGGCGCCATGTAGACGAGCGTGCCAACCATGTCTGCGTAACGCGCCCACGTCAACACTTTTCACCTCCGTCCCCAGCACATGCCGATGACCCGCTGCAGCGACTACCTAGAGAACGGGGCGTGGAGCGCAGCCGCACTCCCCTACTCCTGCGTGCAGGGACGAGGCGGCACTCACAATCCTTCTGGCGGCCACCGCTTGGACCCTTGCGGCGGTTGGCTCCGGGCTGCTCGCCTTGCGGGCAAGCGCGATCGAAATCAATGAGGACGGCCCTGCCGGCGCAATCGACCACGGCGTTGGCGGGCTTGATGTCTCGGTGAAGCATCCCCAGCGTGCCGTGTACATAGTCCAGCGCACCGGCCAGATCGTCGCTGAAACACAGCACCAACTCCTTGGGCAGAAGTGCGCTGCCGGCGCAGTGCATCATGTCGCTCAGGCTTCCCTGCTCCGCCAGCGGCAACACCAGTCCATAGCTCGGCGCATCCTGCCCACCATGTGCAAGACAGGATGAGAGCTCCAAGGAGGGAATCGGGCCGGGAGGGGTCGTGCGGCAAGGGGCCATCCGACACACGCACCTCGATAATGAAAAGCGGTTTCACGATACACGGGTGGTCCGCGCGATGGAGCACAGCGCGCTCGCGCTCGAAGCGATCAAGTGCTGCAGTGTTACTAATCTTGATGAGCTTCAGCGCAACCAGAGTGGCTACCGCGGGTGCGCCCGCCGGCACCTCAAGCAGGCGTGCGCGGTGCACTGAGCACGCCTCACTGTCGTGCAGCGTCGGTCCCTCGAGCTCCAAAGATTTGGCCGAAATCTTCAACACCATCCACAACACAGCCAATTTACAACCGCCGGCCACGAAGGACAGATATAAGGAACGAGGGTGTTACTCATGTCGAGCATGAGGTTGGGTGCGCGCGGACGTTGGGGGCCCGCGGGGGTGTGTCACGCGTCACTGACGTGGGTTGGAGCAGGAGGCTGGTGGCCTGCGTCACCCTCGCCGGCTTGCAATCGTGCACCCACGCCTTCGCGCCCTCCTTCGCTCCTCTCCAGGTCTGTTTAATGGGGAGGACCAATACATTTCCCACACTAGGAGACGCAGAGTACTCTTGCATATCCGTCGCCGATAGGAAGGCTGGCACCATGTCACGAATGGTGATGCTCGTGTCACCGGCGGTCGCCGCCGAGGCGTTCATGGCGGCAGCCCGACCCTCGCGCCTTCGCGCGTGCACAATCGCTTCAGCTCGACGGCGAAGGCTCATGGACCAGCATGCGTCCATACATGGTTGTGATGCTTGCTGACACGCTCCCCTTCGGCTGTGGTGATGGCAAGCAGAAGCAGGGCTGCTCGCGCAATTCTGGAGGCCTTGCCCTGCGACTGCAGATGCAGGATGAGCCCGCTATTGCGCGTCGCTCGCTGCTGGTCGCGGCCACAGGACTTGTCCTGCTCGGGCGCCAAGAAGGGGCCATGGCCAAGGGCGGCGCACCGAAACCCGTTTTCATCGAGGAGGGTCTGTCCTACATTGTGAAGAAGTCTGCCGACGGTATGGCTTCATGATTGGTAGTCCGTGCCCGTGCTCACGTCCCTGCGCATGCTTCTGGGAGAGGCTGGAGGTGATGTTGGGATGGGTACAGGGCCACTTGCGAAGCTTGCCCTGGCTGCGGGCCCAGGTGACTTCGTGGTGATCAACTACATCGCTTACCTGAGAGACGGCACCATCTTTGACAACACCATCAAGCGTGGCAAGCCTGTGGCTTTCCAGGTTGCACTCCTGCCTGCCGCCCGCTGCCCCCTTACTTTGTGCCCTCTGGTGGCCTGTCGCACTGAGAGGAAGTGCGCACACGGCGTGTGCTGGTGCTCTGGCAGATCGGCAAGAAGCAGGTGGTGCCGGGACTGGAAAGGGGCATCATAGGTATGAAAGGCGGTGAGCAGCGCCAGCTCTTCCTCAAAGCACAATGGGGCTACGGAGAGGATGGGGTGTGCCTCGAGACAGAGGAGGAAGAGGACACCTCGTGCCTCGTCCCACCCAACACAGACCTGGTGTACGATGTGACAGTGGTCAACGTCGGGCCTGCCCCCAACAATTGAAAACTCCCCCGAGGCAGCCTCCTCTATGCCTACGGCTAAATGTCTGCCTGGGAGATGTCTGCGGCTATGTGCCTGCCCACGCGTGCCGTTGACGCTAGATGGCCTGGCACGTGTTGATCATTCATTCATGCCTTCCTTGATCATTCATGCTTTCCCACGTGTTGATCATTTCCTTGAGACGTGTTGACTATTTACTTGATGCTTGAAATCATGATACGCGGGACGCCGCCAGTCCCCTGCGAGATGCATGTGTGCCAGCGCTCTAGAGTCCACTGTGCACTCTTTCTACGAGGCGCGGCGCGAGGCAGCGTAGAAAGCTCTACCGAGCTCTGTTGTACACTGGCATGCGAGCTGGCCGCAGACAGCTGCGTCTCAGGACTGCGGCCAGCTTCTGCGTCTCAGGAAGGCTCAACGGAGCAAGGCTTCAGGTATCAATATCGGGGGCCAGCCGCTGGATGTAAGTGAAACACCGCTGACACAGGCGCACCTTATCCGAGTCGCCCCGCGCCAGGCGGCTTCTGTGACTCGAACACCCGCTGTTTAGGGTTTAGGGTTCAGGCACCGCTTAGGCTTCTCCATTCGCAGACGCTCTCTGTCTTCCCCATGCATGCCAGTCAGTGTTTCCCGTGCATGCGAGTCAAAGACATGCGCGTGAAGCACGGCTCCAGACGACTCTCGGCTCAAGACGACTCTGTCACTTACAAGAGCATGCAAGTACAAGAGCATGCAAGCAAGGCAGTCTGTGCCTTGCAAGGAAGCCACGCGCAAGCAAGCCACGCCAGAAGCTTCTCGCCACCCAAGCGTGCCCCGGAAGGGGGGCGCACGGGGATACCTGCAAGGGGGGCGCACGGGGATACCTGCAAAAGATGCGGCCACAGGAGCGGCAATGGTGTCGCCGGTTGAAGAGGTCAAAGGCTTTTTTGCACTTGAAGCACTGTGATACCCCCTGTATGCACACCATCTCGGCTATGAGTGGCTTTGCACGCTGCAACCACGCATACCAAGCGACCTTCTCCACCAGTGCGCCAGGCAGCCATTTAGAGGAGCAGGGCTCGAGGGAGCAGGGGAGACGGGGGGAGAGAGGGGGGGATGTGCGTGGCACAGACAATGGGCCCAAGCGACAGACACGAGCACAGAGACACACTGACACCAAAAGAGACAGACATGACAAGAGACAGACTAGCGCACGCACGGAGAAAGACACCAAAGCTCAAGAAGAGAACCTGATCGGGGATCCAGTTGGCCGACGTCTCATCCAGGGCCCTTTCCTGCACCATGCCGCCGGGGATCCAATACCCGTCTCGCCGCCTGCTCTCCCCTCCCACACCCACACCCACACCCACACCCACACCCACACAACATTCACACCCACACCCACACGCCCTCGTCACACTTTCCTCCCCTGTCTTAAGTGCGCACTCTCCCCCTCCCCTCTCTTCATCCCCCTTGCCACACACACTCAAGGGAGGGAACAAAGAAGGCTGTGAAGGGAGGGAACAAAGAAGAGACGGCCTGCGGTTCGAGGCAGCGCCGCCATCACGGGAGGCGAAGGGCTGCTGGAGCGGGTTGCTCGTCTCTCCTCCACCTCGTCTCCCTCCTTCCAAGAAGAGGGCATCATCATCCAAGGGGCCGTCGGCATCCGTGGTCGAAAAGTCTTCGGTGGAGAAGCCTGCCGCATTCCCCGATTCATCCTCATCCCCCGACCACGAGTCTTCGCCCTGCCAGTCCTCGCCTCCCTCCACCGCTGCCCCATTCTCCCCCTCCTCGCCCGTGTGCTGCTTGCCCTTATTTGCACTGAGGGCAGCACTGAGGGCAGCGGGTGGCACGGCGGCCAGCAGGGGTTGAAGCGCCGGCAGCTCTGCGCTTTTTGCCTCACGCCCGCCGCCTTTGTTGGGCGACGAGAAGGGGCGTGAGGGAAATGAGGTGCGACGCGGGTCGGTGTAGTGCATGTGGATGCGCTGGCCATGTTGCGCAGCCACGCAGTCGATGATATCACACATTGCCTCAGCAACCTGCCCCAAGAGCACACGCAACGACGCACGCACGCACACACACACACCTGTCATGAACAACAGGCAGCCCGGCACACGCGCCTACCTCGCCCTGACACCTCTCTGCCCCACACAGCTCGGCATGTGCAGATGCCGACAGCATAGAGGAGGAGGCAGAATTCGGCCTCCTCGTAGCACAAGGCGAGCGTCGAGAGCGGAGGGCGGAGGGGACCTCGGAGGGCACGTTGGCGGAGCGGGCGCGGACGTGAACAGAGAGATGCCAGTCGTCAGCAGCCTCGGCACTGACATGGGCAACACCCCACAGGCCCCTGCCGCCAGAGGCGCGCCCTTGCGAAGCGGCCGCGACGGCCAGCTGAGAATGACGGGAGAGGGGGACTTGGTGGTCAAGGAAGCCCGTCATGTCGTCGTCCATGCCGTGATGCATGGCGTAGCCAGAGCCGCAGTCGGCCGAGTCTTGCGAGTTGGGCGCCACCGCATCCACCACCCCATGCCCGTTGCACCCCGCCCCTGCCTCGGCAGCGGCATGGCCGTGGCGGGAGTGGGCATGGCTCGTCACCCAGCCTCCTTCATGCGGCCCCCACCAGCTGCCAGGCGAATCCGCGTCCTCCGGCGTGGTTGGAAGTGACGACGCGTATGACGCATGCTTGCCCTCCTGCTGCTGCTGCTCCCCCATGCGTTCGCCTGCATGCTGTTGCTCCACCATCCGCTCTCCTTTGCGCTCGCGCAACATGGCCTGTATGCAGGGACAGGGCACAACACGCGAGGGCACGCAAAGCAAGGGCACGCAAAGCAAGGGCACGCAAAGCAAGGGATCGGGGCACGCAAAGCAAGGGATCGCAGGGCACAACACCCAAGGCAGAGAATAGAATTGCAACACGCAAGGCGGAAGTAAGATATGGCGCACGCAAGGAGGGCACGCAAGCAAGGGCACGCGAGCGCACGCACGCAAGCGCGGCAGCCGAAAGACTTGAGCCGTCAGTCCAGTCGCGTGCCGCAACGCCGACCCACGCCAAGCGTGCAGGGAGGAGGGAGGAGGGAGGGTTAAAGACCTGGTTGAGGGCTTTGCGGAGAAGCAAGTTTTGCTCCTGGAGCTGCGCGCACCGGAGCTCCAGGCTCTGCGTCTGGGCAAGGGCTTGGAGCTGCCCACCTTGTGCTTGTAGGCGCTCCTCAAGCTCCACAGCGGGACAGCTGTCCTCAGGAGGCGGCAAAGACGTACAGTCGCGGAAAAAGAGACCCTCCCACACCCACAACCGGCGCACTGACGTTTCGGGAAAGATGAGGCCCGAGTAGGGCTTGTAGTGCGCGTTGCGGTACTTGTCTGGCTTGGTGTTGACGACAGACCAGAAGGAAACCGTCTTCTTGTTCACCCCTGCTCGCCGCCGCTCCCCCTCCGTGTTGAACAGGAAGGTCCCAAACTTGCACACGTACACCATCTCAATCAGCTCCAGCAGGAAAAATTCGTTGATTTCAAAGGCGGTGGGGAACTGGCGCATCATCTGCCAGATGCAGTCGGCCCACTGCGCCATCACGGGCGCCGCCTCAGACTTGTCAGAGCTGCCCCCGTGCGCGTAGCGCAGACTGAACTTGTGCCCCAACGCACACCACTCCTTTTCCACCACCACCTGAAAGCCGCGCAACGTGCGGTAGAAAGGGTCGATCATCATCTGAGCGAGAGCCGAGATCTGTGGTGTGCGATCCCAGCCATCCGAGCAGTGGATCAGCACTGACGCTCGCTCCAGCATCACGAGTTCGGCTATGCGGCGCGAGCCCTGGAGGAGCTTTGAGATGTGCTGAAGCCAATATGTCTCCTGTACATAATGCAGCCATCGCTCGTCGTCGTCAATGGGCGCCGAGGTGCACAGCTCCCGCAGGCGCATGTACGACTTGCGCACAGCATGTATGTTTTCAATCCCGAGGAAGACTATTTCGCACTTCTCGTAGGAGCCTCGCTCGTAGCCTGCGGCCCGAAACACGGTGTTTGCCTGCGCGTTTGTGTGGGGGCGCGCATCAATGATGTAGAGGGGTGTGGGCGAGGGGTTGGCGGCCCGGATCAGGGCGACGAGGCGCTCGTCCTCCTTGTTTCGCATGCGGAAGAGGCCCGGGAGCGGCTGCGCAGATCTGCAGATGACGCTGTGCCCGCGCGGATTCTTCCACACCATAATGGGGAATCGCCCGTTGCCCCTGAACTCGAGCGCCTTCTTCACCTCCCAGTCGCGGATGCCAGCTGGCACCGCCACCTTGCGCGGGTATGACTCGCAGGCCGAATACTCGTGGTTCACGTGCGAAACGCGCCAGCCGCTGTCCGCCGCTAAGACGCCCTGCCGCGCAAACTCCTCGTCGGGATTGTAGACGCGCCAGCCGTCGACCTCGGGCTCGAAGGTTTGGCGGTACGAAAAGGCAAACACCTTGGTCAGCGAGCGCGGGAACACATACGACATCAGGCACTCAAACAGCTTGGAGCACTGCCGCGTCGGGTTCGGATACAGCTCGTCGTTGACCGCGTCGATGAGCGTTGACGCAGCAAAGAGGATTATTGTCATGGGCGTGGTGTCGCGGCGCTCCAGGTGCACCATGCCCATCTTGTGCGTCAGCGGGTTCGCCGCGCTGCCGCCGCTGTCCCAGTCTTCCGACCGCTTGTCGGTCGCGCGGTCCCGCTTCGTGACCTTGGTGAAGTTGAGGTGCGGGATGTTGACGGGCTTCTTGCCCCCCCAGTTGAAGCTCATCTGGTAGTTGGTCACTAGCAGCGAGCCATGCCCGCCCTGCGGCTCCAGCCCGCACGTGGAGCCGTAGAACACGCCCACGCGCTCCAGTCGCAGGTTGATGACCTCGCCTGGCAGTAACTCCAGCTCCCCGCCGCCCTCCGCCATGCTAAGGCTCCGAGTAAAACAAAAACGGAGTTCGTGGACACGTTGGGCCAGTCAGTTCGTGGCAACACAGAAGGCAAACTCTGAAGGGGGTGCACACGAAGCAGTGGCGTCGAGGGAAGGCCCGGGGGCAAGGTGGCATAGACCAAAAAGGTAGAAATGCTGCCAAACATGGTGTCGTCTACCCTTTCGCGCAGCGGCCCTCTCCCGCCAGTGCGAGCAGGCCCGCGTGTGGGCCGCGACGCATTGCGCCCAGCAGCGCGCATGTTCCAGCTGGCTTCGAAGCACGTGCCGAGATACACCGGCTATGTCCCAGGTCGGCGACAACGCGCCACCCGCACACCCGCTCGCCCGCTCGCCCGCTCGCCCGCTCGCCCGCTCGCCCGCTGCGCCTCCCTCATTAAAATTATTGCCCCCCCCCGCTGCGGCTCCAGGTCTCAAAAACACCTTCGGGATCACCTTTGGCGACGCCAGTCAGACGATGCTAGACGCCGTGCACAACCGCGACGAGGGGGCCCTGCAGGTGTCCTACTCTCCGACCGCGCCCGTGCGAAAGCTGCAGTGCAGCAGGAGCCTCGTCGGTGGGCCCTCGATGCATGGGCTGGTGGAGCCGCACGCGCGCTGGGCCCCACCAACCAGCGCAGGTGAAAGCAGGCTGCGGGCGTCAGACCGCGAGCCGGCGCTTCACACGCACCTGCAGGGCTCAGAGGTGGACACAAAGGGATACTACGAGTCTCTGATCCGCGACGACTACAAGGGACTCCGCGTCAAGACCGCTTGGGATCCCCAGCGCCAAGGCCCGCCGAGCGTGAAAGGTAGGGCACGGCCCGCGCTGGCGCGTGGTGCGCACTTGACGCTGCTTGTCTCTCTCTCGCCCTTGACGCTGCTTGTATCTCGCGCGCGCGCCCTTGAGGCTGTTTACTCTGTGTTCAACTCTGACGCTCCTCCCGCGTTCCCACAGTGGGCAATGGCAGTCCTCACCGTCTCTACAGTGCCATTTCCTTGGGTGACAGATTCTTCTTCAACGGACCACACATGTACCAGACTACGTATACAGAGACCTCGCAATGCGGAGTGGACAAAACAAGTTCACTCAGGATGTCTCCGCAGCAAAAGGAGATGACGACAGACCGCCTGAACGGGTGCACGCAACTCGTCCGAAGTCCGCGGACGAAGAGCCCGCAGGGTCACTTCGGCTTCGCTGAGTGATCCCCATCTGCTCTAGAAACAAGTCGGTGTGAGGCAAGTGACTAAGTTCCCAACGTGGACCTTGTTTTTTCTATTTGGCTTCAAGATTAGTGCCACGAAAAAGTCGAGTCTTCCGGAAAAATGATGAGCCCACGCCGGCGGAGCCAAGCAACTTCACTCGGAATAGTCACAATTCAGGTTGATGTCCTGGTAGCGGCGGTCGTCGCGCGGCGGCGGCAAATGAAAAAGTCGCACGGCCTCGCCTTACTCTGACTTTCGCGGGGCACACTCCGCTGCTTTTTTGCTCCGCCAAAGTCTGTCCCACCCCCTGTGGGACGAAAGAAAGAAGAAAAGAGAAAGTCAAACAAGCCTGAGAAGAGAAATCCAACCCCTCCTCCAACCTTGCTGCTGCCATCGCTCCGTGCCTCCGACATGGGATCTACAGGCAACACACCAGAGGAGCAGGAGCACGCGGTCGCCCGTCTCTCGTTCAGTGTCTGAACAAATCCCATGTCGGAGGCGTCTGCTATTGCCGCTACCCATTCGCGTGTCGCGCTGTCTGTATGTCAAGGTTGATTCTCCCAACTCCCAACTCCCAACTCCCAACTCCCGTCCTATCTCTGTAGGACGGAGAGTATAGGACCGACTTTCGCGGAGCAAAAACGCCCGCGAAAGTCAGAGGAGGGAGTGGCCGTGCACCTTTCATTTGCCGACCTTAGGGGAAGGCGCTGAGCGGCGGCAAGCCACGGCCGCCGCTGCGCGGCGGCAAGCCGCTGCTGCCGCTGCGCGGTGGCGAACTGCCGCTGATCCAAGACGTCCACCTAAATCGTGGCCGATCTGAACAGGGTTGGGTGACACACCAACGCGCCGTAACGCGTCACGGCGCGCTCAACGCGTCACGGCGCGCTCAATGCGCCTTAAAGCGCGCCGCGCAGCGTGACAGCGCGTTGGGGGGGGGATTTTGAAGACTCGGGCGCCTGCGCGGACCTCCGCTGCACTCCTACCCTCCCCTCCCCCACGGGGGGGCGGGGGCAGACGAGGGGGTGGGGAACATAGGGGGTGGGGCAATTTGAAGACTCGCCTTGGGCCGGCTCCGCCGGCGTGAACCCTTGGTTGCCACCCTCTCATTTCTCGAAACAAGTGTATTACACTTTTGGACTCCGTAGATCCGTATTTTCGGTTAAGATCAAACGCACCTTGAAAAAACACAAGGTGGACAGTGACTTCTAACCTGTGACTTCTAACCTAAACCCTATCTAGTGCGGCCAGGCATCTCTTTTCCTGGGCACAGGGAGGGCTCAGTTGACGGGCGACAGCGACTGCATGTGCTTCTGAATGGCTTCGAGGTGATCAGCAACCTCCTCTTCCTGGTTTGCCTTGACGCGTGCAGAATCAGCTGCCTGCGACACCTTCTCCATGGTCCTACGCTCGCGCTGCACAACGTCCTTGCGCTCCTGCTCCTCGTCGTCAAATTCCTTGCCAAGCTCGTCTGCGTCCTCGTCCGCGTCCTTGGTCGTGTCTTCGGAGACGGGTTCCTCACAATTTGTCCACAAGTCCACAATTCCTCCGCACTTGGAAAATTTCTTGCCCTCGGGCGGGGCCTCGTCCTCGTCCTCGTCCTCGTCGTGCTGGGCCTCGTCCTCGTCCTCGTCCTCCATGTCCATCTTGCTGTCATCCTGCAGACAACAATGGCCAGAGAGCATCACAGGGAAGCACACAAGAGAGCATCACAGGGAAGCACACATGCGCATACGTGGCAAGTCGCAAGCTGTATGCCGCAAATTCCTGCTGCAAGCCAAGTCAGCCCAGCACCTGGGGCGTCGACACTTTGATTGTGTCAGGCGACACGCCAAGCTGCTGCGCGATCTTCGACGCCAGGTCCTGTGTACCACAAGAGTTGCACTAATTAGCACGTGCAAAAGGCGAGATGTACTGTCGATAGTACAAAATTGCCCTGCACATCTCGCGCGTGAGACAGAACTCATAAGAACTCACGAGAATTCATGAGAACTCATGAGAACTCATCAGAACTCGTCAGAGTTCCACGACTCATCTGCCTCGGAATGGGGCAGTGGAGCAAGGCACCTGGCGCTTCTCCGGTGAGCTGACATCCAAGCGATCGGCATTGATGGCAGCCATCACGACCTCCTTGGCGGCGTCAGTCGTCACCTCTTTCGGAGTGTTAACCAGGGGCGCTTCCTGGGGTGCAGCAGGCTTGGACTCAGCGGGCTGGCTCTGGCTTCGCTGCTCCTGCTCGGCGTCTTGGATGATACGCGCGAAGTTGGGCAAGCCTCCCATCAGCGGCGAAAGGACCGCGTTCAACAGGTCATCTCCTGTGTCCGGGCTCGACGATTCAGCGCCCTTGGGCTGTGCGCCCTCGTTCGTCACGGTGCGAGTAGTGTGCTCCTCGCCGTCAGGGCCCGTCTGCAGCAAGACGACAGTCGCTCTCGTCAGAAAGAGAACCTTGCAAGAAGCAGAAAGCCGGAAACCCCTTGCTTCGCTGCCAGCAAGAGTTTTGTCTGCGTCTCAAAGCGCAAGCAAGTCGGCTGCTGCGCCACCACGGGTTGCTGCAAAATCAGCACACGGCAGC
>Ga0315899_10006591_pt1 | contig 12519 bp, 14 predicted proteins | sample LakEriMetagenome_2_FD_203518 | JGI IMG/M metagenome (GOLD analysis project Ga0315899, IMG submission 203518) | Freshwater fungal communities from buoy surface, Lake Erie, Ohio, United States - Buoy 4 MA112 | ecosystem: Environmental > Aquatic > Freshwater > Lake | place: USA: Lake Erie, Ohio... | reverse complement strand
AGGGGATGAAATAAAACTTTTAACCGCATTTTCATCCAGAAAATAGTGGCAAAGCTGTTGATCTGGCACGCCATACCGGCAGCCCATCAAGACGGGGACCAGCTCGTCATAGCGTTGAACTAAGTCAGCGTGAAGGTCAATATCGATCACGTTAACGTGCATTTCGTCACCTATGAGCTTTTTTAGAGCCACAAGCAGGTCATCGCATAGATGACAATAACTGCGTGAATACAAAATGAAACTGGGTGGCGACGACACGTTGGATAGATGCACTTACAAAGATTCAATTACAAAAAAGAAAAAGGCTGCGACCTTGGTCACAGCCTTTTCAGAGTGCCTGGCTTACGGCTGAGCAGGCCGCAGTGGCACGAACTGAGATGCGTCGCCACGTCGCACCAGCAACAGTGCATTTTTCTTGGGGTCCAATTTGGCCACGAGCGCATTAAATTGCTTGGTATCTTTGATGTCGGTATTGTTTAACCGAACAATCACATCACCAGGCTGTATGCCTGCACGCGCAGCCGAGCCATCGGCTAACTCAACAATAACGCCACCTTCTAACTTGAGTTCGCGCCGTTGACCTTCAGTTAAATCATTCACTGCAAGGCCAAGTGAGTTGAGGGCCTGCTCTTGCTTAGGCTTTTTCTCTTCTTTCTTGGCTACTTGCTCAACTTCCATTTCAGCGATAACGACGGGCAGATCCCGCTTATTACCCTTGCGCAGAACGGTCAGCGTCGCTTTTGACCCCGGTTTGGTATTACCTACCAAACGCGGCAAGTCGCCGGATTTTTCAATCACGGTGCCGTTGAAATTGGTAATGATGTCACCTGCTTCTACGCCCGCTTTTTCGGCGGGGCTACCTGGCTCAACACGGGCAACCAGCGCACCCTGCGGACGCGGCAAACCCAGAGACTCAGCAACATCTTTGGTGACTTCACCTATCTGGACACCGATGCGGCCGCGCACAACGCGCCCCATGGATTTGAGCTGATCAGATACACGCATAGCTTCGTCGATAGGCACCGCAAATGAGATACCCATGTAGCCACCAGAGCGGCTGTAAATCTGCGAATTGATTCCAATAACTTCGCCGCGCATATTAATTAACGGTCCACCCGAATTACCCGGATTAACTGCAACGTCGGTTTGTATCAGCGGTAGATAGTCACCGGTGTCGCGCGAATTAGCAGAGATGATGCCAGCAGTTACCGTGTTCTCCAGACCAAAGGGTGAGCCAATCGCAATGACCCACTCGCCTACGCGAATTTTGCTGGAATCACCCATGGTGAGGCGTGGAAGGTTGGTTCCGTCAATCTTGACGAGCGCCACATCGGTACGACGATCTGAACCAATAATCTTGGCTTTGAACTCGCGCTTATCTGTCAAGGTTACAAACACTTCGTCAGAACCCTCGACCACGTGCGCGTTGGTCAGCACAAAACCGTCAGCAGAAATAATAAATCCTGAACCCACACCCTTCGGGGTTGGCGACTGCTCATCCCCACCCTGAGGACCTTTTCGGCCGCGCGGGGAAGGCTGCGGACGCTGGCCGCCACCGCCTGGTGGCTGACCAAAGAAGCGACGAAAGAATTCCTGCATTTCCTCATCTTCCGACCCTGGCCCACCTTGGCCTTGCGTCATCGCGCCTTTCGAGCGCTCGGTAGTTCGAATATTTACGACCGCCGGACCAACTTTGTCGACCAGATCGGTGAAATCAGGCAAAACCGCCGCTACGGCGTTGGAAGACAGGGACACACCCAAGCCTAAAGGCAAGAACATGACCGCTGCGACGGCGAAGGTGGCAGCTGTAAAACTGCCAGAAAGACGCTGCATTATTTTCATGGGGTTCTATCTGGTATCAGGGGCAGAAAATTCAAGAGAATCGGCTATCTGTCGGACGGCCGTCATGGGAACTTCGCCGACAATGGTAAGCCAAAACCTTCCGATGCGCTTGCCGACCATATTGAGGGCGCCCTCCCTCACCGGGACCGCGCTGCGAGCCGCTGACCATGGCTCAACGAAAATGGAAATACTGGCCAATCCGTCTGAGCAAACGATCTGGACCACATCGCTAGGCTCTCCTATGCCGCTGTTAGCGGCCGAGATGACTCTACGCTGCGCAGCCAGCCGCACAAATCCCGGCGGCAGGTGCAAAACCCAACCTGATAAATCCGCTGGCCCGGCGATGGCTCTTTCTGTCTGCCAGCCACGCGTATCGATCAATCGATCGCGCCCTTTTAACGAAGGCTGAGCACCTATTGTCACTTCGCTAAAACCTATTTGGGCCACCACATCGCCTCGCTCGCTGATGCTTTGCGCCCTCAGCAATAAACCTGAACTCGTATCTATCCAAAATCGGTAGCCGTAGCGCAGACCATCCAGCGGCTGCAATTGCAACACCGTACTTTCGCGACCGGCCACCCTGTCTTTTTGCAAAAATCGAAAGCGGTAATGCTCCAGTAGTTGCGTGTTGCTCAATTGCGCAAGACCAGGAAAACTACGCGCGCCGGGTTGTCGATCAATAATAATGCGCCGCTCGCGCGGCAGATACCAGGTAACTTCTTCGCCACGACGCACAATCTCGTTGGGTGGGCCATCAAGCATTTCAATTCGCTCAACGGCTTCTTTTGATTCGCGCTTGTGAATAATGCGCGATGTGTGCATAAGAGGACCCTGCTGTGTGATCAAAATCCCCGTGTATTCCAGTCGCTCGGCAGCGTCTCTTGCTCGCTCCAGACCACGCAGCGCTGACTGCGGCTCTTGCGCTGCAGCTGTTCTGACCAACACCACAAACGTTATTAGCAAGCACAGCAAATACTTAGGAGCGATCTGGGCTAGCACCATGACATTATTTTTACTGCTGCCCAGTGGATGCAACAGCATGCGCACTCACTCTCAGACCATATAAAGACGACGTAGAATTCTGGTGCCAGAGAAGATAGTGCCGCTGTTCAGCATGACTGTGTTCATTGTTCCCATCAGCCAGCAGGACGGGAGCGGGAGCTGATATGTCTGGTATTGAAAGGGTCAGTGGACTACTCGTCTGCGCAGGCTTGTAGAGAATCGTTGGGGCGAGCAGAACGCCGGTAATGACAGCCATGCCTACCGCAGCAGCTCGCCACGCTACTGATATATTTACTGCGCGCTGTTTGATTGGCTGTATATAACTAGGCTCTTGCTCCAGCCGTGCCGCCATTTTTTTACTGAAATTTTTAGAAAGTACATCTGTCGTATCAACTGATCGGAGTGTGTCGCCTATCAGGTGATAGGTATCCCATTGCTCTCGGCCGGATACCTGCTTGATATGCGACATCACCGACGCTAATTGTCGGTGGTCCAGCTCCCCGTCCATTAGCTCAGAGACATGTAGTCGATTTTTTTTGTCTTTTTCCATGGCTACCTACCTTGTACAACTTCATTTACTTCATAACTGGCGTTGTTAGTACATCACCAGCGTTTATCGAGGGCAGTACCTAGCAATGGCCTGAGTTTGAGAGCGATCGCTTCGCGCGCACGAAAAATTCGGCTTCGTACTGTACCTATGGGGCAGCCCATGGTCACCGCGATCTCGTCGTAACTCAGACCCTCTATTTCACGCAAGGTAATTGCTATACGTAATTCTTCTGGTAGAGCTTCCATAGCAAAGTTGACCGTCTCAGCAATCTGCTTGGTGGCCAACATGGACTCAGGCGTGTTGATATCCCTTAGGTGCTCTCCATCATCAAAAGTTTCCGCTTCTTCTGCATCAGCCTCTGTCGACGTGGGGGCACGCCGCCCCTGGGTTACCAGATAATTCTTGGCCGTATTGATACCAATGCGATAGAGCCATGTGTAAAAAGCCGAATCCCCCCTGAACTGCGGCAGCGCGCGATAGGCCTTGATAAAGGCTTCCTGCACCACATCCTCTGCTTCTGCCTGATCGCGAACCAGCCGCGATACAAGACGCATCAATTTGCGTTGATACTTAGAAACCAGTAGTTCGAACGCCTTCTTGTCACCATGCTGGACACGCTCAACTAAAAGTTGATCTACCTCGCGCTCTGTCGTCAATCCCCTAATCCTCGCACGCGCACAACCCCCGAGATAGTCACTGCGTGCTGATTTGACCAGAAGCCAACAAAACAGCCCCCGAAAATCCGTCTGAATGCAGCGCTTCTCTTGTTGTTGACTTGATTTCAGTTAAAAAGTTCAACTGATACGAGAAATGAGTAGCGATCAGGTCTGTGTTTCGGCACCTTGCGAAGCAATCCAATGACACGCGCTTGTCAGCGCGCGAAACGAAGCGTCGTCCAGAGAATCGGGCAAAACAATCACGGTATGTATCAAACCATTCCCTGATTGAAAACGAAGCAATAACAGCATTGACCAAAGCGTAGAGTCCCGTTGAAGTTGAACTGTCTCGCCACGCTCCCGTAGATCACTTATCTGCACTGTTGATTGAGATAGCGCGGCCTGATCAGTGTGGCGTAAGCGAATGAGGCCACTTGCGGAAATATCAATGAAGAAGATTGTTCTAAAGCGCGCACGAGATAAAACACTATAGATCGCTGCTACGACGCAAAGCACTATCAGCAGCTGACGAAAAACAAGTACTGTCTCATCGGTAGCAGAAGTGGCCAGCATCGCGGCGCACAACAGCAGCAGCATACTCATCACCAGGAGTGCCAAAGAGAGATATTTCGAGGGTCGCACAACGACGTAAGTGGCTATAGACATCCGCCAAGTAGTTCGTGCTGTGGGTCAGAAGGATAAAGACATCGCTGGAAAAGCGAAGGGTTTACGGTGCACGAGAAAAAATTAATGTTCCGTTGGTGCCACCAAATCCGAATGAATTTTTAACAGCCATGTCAATTTTCATATCACGCGCCTCGTTAGCGCAATAATCAAGATCGCATGATGGATCTTGATTAAAAATATTAATCGTCGGAGGGGATTTTTGGTTATGCACCGCCAAAACGGTGAACACAGACTCTAGTCCACCAGCACCACCGAGCAAATGGCCAGTCATGGATTTAGTTGAGTTAACCACTATGTTTTTCGCGTGATCACCCAAAGCGCGCTTGATAGCCACAGTCTCAGCGACATCGCCTAGCGGAGTAGAAGTGCCATGGGCATTGACGTAATCAACTTGATCTGGATTGATGCCCGCGTTGCGCATGGCCGCCAACATACAGCGACGTGCGCCATCACCGTCTTCTAACGGTGCTGTCATATGATGAGCATCCGCTGTCAAACCAAAACCGAGTAGCTCTGCGTAGATTTTTGCGCCGCGTGCTTTTGCGTGCTCGTATTCTTCGAGCACCATGACACCGGCGCCCTCACCAAGTACAAAACCATCGCGATCTTTGTCCCACGGGCGAGACGCAGTTGCAGGATCGTCATTGCGTGAAGAGAGCGCACGAGCTGCTGCAAAACCACCCAAACCTAAAGGTGAGATGGTGGATTCAGCACCACCAGCAATAATCACATCGGCATCGCCATACTCAATCATGCGACCGGCTTCACCTATGCAATGAAGGCCAGTCGTGCATGCTGTCACAATCGCAATGTTAGGACCTTTCAAACCGTACTTGATCGACAGGTGCCCGGAAATCATATTGATGATGGAGGCGGGAACGAAAAAAGGGCTAATTCGGCGTGGACCACGATTGGTAAGTTCGGCATGTGTCTGCTCTATCATGGGCAAACCACCGATACCGGAGCCTACGATAACGCCTATGCGTTCGGCATTGTGCTCGGTAACTTCGAGTCCGCTGTCTTGCATGGCTTGCATACCCGCAGCCATACCGTAATGGATAAACGTATCCATGTGACGAGCTTCTTTGCCTGGCATGTAGTCTTCTACATTGAAGCCTTTAACTTCACCGGCAAAGTGGGTGGAAAAAGCACTGGCATCAAAACGTGTAATCGTAGCGATTCCAGACTGACCAGCCAGCAACGCTTCCCATGCAGTAGAAACGGAGTTACCAATGGGGGAGACGCATCCAAGTCCAGTGACGACGACACGACGTTGCTTTGACCGACTCAAACCATGCTCCCAAAAACTTACAAATGACTCGCTGCGTACAAATCAGGCTTTAACGTGAGCCGTAGCGTAGTCAATGGCCTGTTGAACCGTGGTGATTTTCTCTGCCTGCTCGTCAGGAATTTCCATTTCAAATTCGTCTTCGAGTGCCATCACTAATTCGACGGTATCAAGAGAATCTGCGCCGAGATCATCAACAAACGACGATTCATTCTTGATGTCAGCTTCAGCAACACCAAGTTGCTCAGCAACTATTTTTTTAACGCGGGATTCGATGTCAGACATCTTGCTCCTCCAAAGGACGGGTTTCGTAAAGTGCGCGCATTTTATCAGGTTTGCGCGATGGAACTCAGTTTTTGACTTTTGCTTTTAATAACAAAATTATGTACCTAATAGTATGAATGAATACATTGTATAGCCAGGCTATCCGCCGCTCATGTACATACCACCATTAACGTGTAGCGTAGTACCTGTAACGTAACCTGCCTCAGCCGATGCCAGAAACGCTACAGCAGCAGCCACATCTTCTGGCATTCCGAAGCGACCTGCAGGTATCTGCTGCAATAGTGCTGCAACTTGCTGCTCATTTAAACCTTTTGTCATATCGGTATCAATAAAGCCGGGTGCCACACAATTGACCGTGATATTACGACTTCCAACCTCGCGCGCTAGCGCACGACTCATACCTGCAACACCCGCTTTAGACGCAGCATAATTCATTTGACCAGGGTTACCCGCCGAACCAACCACTGAGGTGATATTGATAATGCGGCCGTATTTAGCTTTCATCATCCCCCGCAGCACCGCACGCGACAACCGAGCTACAGCTGTCAAGTTAGTGGCAATAACAGTATCCCACTCTTCATCTTTCATACGCATGGCAAGCTGATCATGTGTAATGCCAGCGTTGTTCACTAAAACAGTAAGACCGCCAAATTCCTTGCTTATGGAATCGATTAATTCGTTTGATTGCGCCACATCGTTCACATTCAACACCACACCGCGCCCAGCTGCGGCATGCAATTGCGCTAAATAATCCGTAATGGCTGCGGCTCCCGATTCTGACGTCGCCGTACCTATAACGGTTGCACCGCGGCGCGCTAATTCAAGAGCTATCGCGCGACCTATGCCTCGTGATGCGCCTGTAACAAGAACCACCTGTTTATCCAGGCCAGCAGGTTTACTCATGATCCTATGGTCTCCAAAAGCGACTCCATTGATGCCTGATCAACGATGGCATCAGTTTGAAGTTCGGTCGTAATACGTTTGACTAATCCGGAAAGCACTTTACCAGGGCCGCATTCAATCACGCGCTGCATTCCGCTGGCTTGCATCAATAGTATGGTTTCTACCCAACGCACTGGACTAGCTGCCTGACGAACCAATGCATCTTTTATTGCAATCGTGTCCGTCAACAAGCTAACGTCCACATTGTTAATAATAGGAATAACAGGCGTCTTGAATGTGACGCCTTCTAAATAACGTCGCAAACGATCAGAAGCAGGTTTTAGTAAAGACGAATGAAACGGTGCAGAGACGGGTAAGGTTAAAGCACGTTTAGCGCCTTTAGCTTTTGCAATGTCACATGCGCGCTCTACTGCTGTCTTATGTCCAGCTATAACTACTTGTGCAGGTGCATTGAAATTAACTGGTTCAACTACTTCACCATTGGCTGCTTCATTGCATACGGCGCGCACATCGTCATCTGACAAACCTAAGATAGCGGCCATACCGCCCTGCCCTACAGGCACAGCTTCTTGCATGGCTTGCGCTCGAAATCTAACCAATGGAACGGCCTCTTTAAATTCAATTACTCCTGCGGCTACTAACGCTGAATATTCACCCAAACTATGACCAGCAACCATCGCAGGTAACTTGCCGCCTGCGGCAACCCAGGCGCGATAAAACGCAACGGCAGAAGCCAGCATTACTGGTTGAGTATTAGTAGTCAGATCGAGATCGTCTTTGGGGCCGTCAAGAATTAATTTACCAAGATCAAAACCAAGTACTTCGGATGCTTCAGCGATGGTTTCAGTAACCACAGCGTTGCCAGCAAATCCATTAAGCATACCTATAGCTTGTGATCCCTGACCAGGAAATACAAATGCGATGTTATTCATAGCGTAGTGAAATCAGAATTTTTGATCAGAGACGTGCCAACACAGCACCCCAGGTGAAGCCGCCGCCTACGCCTTCCATCAGCACATGCTGACCTGGTTGTATACGACCGTCGCGCATGGCTTCATCAAATGCCAAAGGAATAGATGCTGCTGACGTATTACCGTGCCTATCAACGGTGACAACCATTTTTTCTAGCGGCAGACCTAACTTTTTAGCCGTGCCTTGCATGATGCGTATATTTGCCTGATGCGGTATTAACCAATCGACCTGCGATGCTTGCATACCCGCTGCATCCAGCACTTCGTTGGCTACTTGTTCTAACACCGAAACAGCGAGCTTGAAAACTGCCTGCCCGTCCATGGTAAGAAATGCTGTACCAGCTACAGCACCGGCATTGACTGATCCGGGAACGCACAAAATATCTGTGTGACGCCCATCGGCATGCATGCGCGTAGCAAGAATTCCTGGCTCATCTGCCTGCGTGAGTACAACGGCTCCGGCACCATCACCAAATAAGACGCATGTAGTGCGGTCATTAAAATCGAGTATGCGTGAAAATATCTCTGCTCCGATTACCAGTGCACGCTTGTGCATGCCAGATCGAATAAAACTATCCGCTACGGAGACTGCATATACAAAACCGCTGCAGACCGCCTGTATGTCCATTGCAGCGCATTGATTAGTGATGCCGAGCTTACGTTGAACTACGCATGCCGTACTTGGAAAACCACCCAGATAATCGGGCGTAGACGAGGCAAGAATTATGAGATCGATATCATTAGGTTGCAGCCCGGCCATCGCTATTGCGCGCTGCGCTGCCTCAGTGGCAAGATCACTGGCCATCACACCAGGATCAGCAAAATACCTTGACGAGATCCCGCTACGCGAAACTATCCAGTCATCCGACGTTTCCAACCCGCGTTCAGCGAGCATCTGTGCAAGCTCAGGATTGGATACTCGCCGTGGAGGAAGGTAGCTTCCGGTTCCGACGATTTTTGTATACGTAGTCATGCAATTTTCTGTTCGTTGTCAGCGTGATCAATTGTCTGTGGCATGAGATCTGCCATAGAAATTTCTATGCGGGCTAACACATCGCGACGTGCCGCTTCAAACGCGCGACGAATTGCCCATTCAAAACCATCCGCTTTTTCACCACCGTGGCTCTTAAAAACCAAACCCCGTAAACCTAACAAGCTGGCTCCATTGTAACGGGACGGGTTTAAGCGCTGCGAAATTCGCTTTAGCGCCTGGCGAGCTATCAGTGCGCCCAACATATCTATCCAACTTTTACGTAATTCAGTAACTAACACACCTTTAATTAGACGTCCCAAGCCTTCGACCGCTTTTAACGTCACGTTACCCACAAAACCATCGCACACAACAATGTCGGTCGTGCCTTCAAAGATGTCATTGCCTTCAACATTGCCATAAAAATTAATCAATCCCTTGGCGTGATCTGCGCGCAGCAATTCGGCCGTCTGCTTGACTAGCTCATTACCCTTAATATCCTCTGCACCCACATTGAGCAAACCAACAGTGGGGCGTTCGTGACCTTCCACTGCCGATACCAGCGCCGAACCCATCAAGGCAAATTGATGCAGGTGGTGCGGTTCGCAGTCCACGTTGGCACCCAAATCAAGCACATACGTAGGACCGTTTTTTTGATTAGGAAGTATGGTGCAAATAGCTGGCCGGTCGACCCCGGGCATGGTTTTAAGCAGATAACGTGACACCGCCATCAGGGCGCCCGTATTACCGGCAGAAACGCAGGCCTGAGCATGAGCATCTTTGACTTGGGCAATAGCGATACGCATAGACGAATCTTTTTTGCGTCGCAGCGCCGTTTCCAAGGGATCGTCCATTTCGACGACCTCGGTAGCATTAACTACCCGTATACGCGGATGTTTAGCAGCACCTAGCTTAGTAAGTTCTGCGTGAATTGGAGCTTCGCGGCCCACCAGGATTAGCTGGACCGAAGGTTCGCTTTTGAGAAAAGCGATGGAGGCAGGTACGGTAACCGAGGGACCATGATCCCCTCCCATGCAGTCGATAGCAAGAGAGATGGTCATGTCAGGGGCAGACGCTGTCTGGCCGGCGGTTGGCCGAAATCATTCATGCGCTGTCATTACGACATTAGGCACTCTGGATACAAAAACGGCGCTAAGCAGTCCATGACTGTTCACGCCGTAATTGCTGCTTCCAGAAGATTATTCGTCGTTCTTGGTCTTGAGAACCTTGCGGCCACGGTAAAAGCCGTTGGGGCTTATGTGGTGACGAAGGTGAGTCTCACCTGTGGTTGACTCAATAGCCAACGCCGCAGGCGTAAGAAAATCGTGCGAACGATGCATACCGCGCTTAGACGGTGTCTTTTTGTTTTGTTGAACAGCCATGTCGAACTCCTAAACCAGACAATCAATAATTTTAACATACAGACTAGCGTTTATAGCTAGTGATTAACTAACTAATCAGACAACTCCCAAGGCTACGATGCATAGTTTTTTATCATCACAGCAACTTATCTTGGTCAGACTGATACTATTCTTTCAATTTTTTTAACACGGCAAAGGGAGACTCCCGTTTGCTATCACCCACAGCTTGGGCTCCCTTGGGACAAACATCGTGCCTCGGCGACAAGGGCAAAGACAGCAAGGCCTCATCCTCAACCAATACTAATAAATCCATAACGGCTGAGCCAACGATGACATCTAGGTTCTCATCATCCAATCGTTGTTCAACTTCCTCAGCCTGCTCCTCATCTGCAACCAAGACTAAGCGACTGTGGGCATTGATGGACTGATTAAAAGGCGAGAGGCAGCGTTGACAAACCAAACTAACTTCTCCGCTCACTGCCAAAGATAGTTGCGCTAATCCCTCTGAGTGACGCCCACCCTGAAAAGACCAGGTCAACTCACCTTTGTTGTCATGCACATCAGCGCACAGTCTCGGCAACTCAGCCACCGGAGTGGTTCCCGTAGCACTTTCTGCAAGCCGACAAAATTCAAAGGCGTTAATTGTGTACGCACTCATAAATCAGACCACTGTAGAAAACCCGTTATGATAACAGGGAATATTTTTGAATTAAATTCGCGATACAGTCCAAGCCCATTGTTCGCTAGCTCGCAAATCAGCACCCAACGTCACTCAGCCCCTATTGACCTGCCATGCAATCAACCCCAGCACCACGTTTAATTCTGGCCTCGGGCTCGGCCTATCGTAAAGAACTGCTCTCTCGTCTTAGGTTGAATTTCGATGTTATCTCACCTGATATCGACGAAACTCCTTTAGCTGACGAAACACCTTCAGATACAGCTCTTAGATTAGCGCTAGCCAAGGCTCAAGCCATAGCAAAACTTTCAGGCCCTTGTTTAATTATCGGTTCAGATCAAGTTGCCACACTAGACCACGAACAACTAGGCAAGCCTGGCGATCACACACGAGCGTTGGCGCAGCTAAAAAAAATGCGTGGCCGTGTAGTGATATTTCATACGGCGCTGTGCTTGCTAGATACTCGTCCGGGTAGCACAACACATCAACAGATAGATACGGTTGCAACTGCAGTCACGTTCAGAGATTTACCCGACACCGAACTCGATGCTTATCTGCGTATTGAACAACCCTACGATTGCGCTGGCAGCGCAAAAAATGAAGGCTTGGGTATTGCGCTTTTGGAGCGCATACAAAGTGATGATCCTACTGCACTGACTGGTTTGCCACTCATAGCCCTAACCCGCATGCTGCGTGCTGCAGGCGTGCAAATATTTACTACCTAGATTTATGAACGGAACACTTTATCTGATTCCAAATTCCCTGGGCCCGGGTGTGCTTGACGATGTGCTGCCAGCCTCTGTGCGTCACACCACAGCGCAGTTGGATTATTTCATCGCTGAGAATGCCAAAACAGCACGCGCATTTTTGAAGCTTGTTGCGCTTACTCACACATTAAATAAGCCGTTACAGGAAATCGAAATCCGCGAATTGAATGTCAAGACCGCGGCCTCTGAATTACCTTCACTACTAGCACCCTTGTTAGCAGGTCGTAATGCAGGCTTGGTTTCTGAGGCGGGAGTACCCGCAGTAGCTGATCCGGGAGCGGATTTGGTGAGGCTGGCACATCAAAAAAACATCCGCGTTAAACCTCTGGTGGGGCCTTCTTCGATATTACTCGCACTTATGGCCAGCGGTTTGAATGGACAAAGTTTTGCGTTTCATGGCTACTTGCCCACAGATGCAGGCTTGCGTGCTAATCGTTTGCGTCAACTAGAACAACGCTCGCGCCAAGAAAACCAAACGCAAATTTTTATTGAAACACCTTATCGCAATGAAGCCATGATTGAAGCTATCGCAACCCATTGCACCGGTACGACTTTAGTTAG
>Ga0315899_10006590_pt1 | contig 12519 bp, 7 predicted proteins | sample LakEriMetagenome_2_FD_203518 | JGI IMG/M metagenome (GOLD analysis project Ga0315899, IMG submission 203518) | Freshwater fungal communities from buoy surface, Lake Erie, Ohio, United States - Buoy 4 MA112 | ecosystem: Environmental > Aquatic > Freshwater > Lake | place: USA: Lake Erie, Ohio... | reverse complement strand
GAAAAACGGACGGATCCCATCGATTCAGCCAACGGGTCGCTTTCTCTTTACCTATCCTCTCCAACGTAGGAACCCATACCGAGTTTTCTCCGAGAAATCCACAGCCGTACACAGGAACCGCACCGCGAAAACGAGGGTCGGCCCCAACCGCGATGCAGGTCAAATATCCTCCCCAAGAGATTCCAGTCACGCCGATCTTGCTCGAATCCACCTCTGGCAACGACGCCAGAAGCGAGTGCCCCAGGATGACGGCCGAAATGGCGTGCCGCTGCCATTGATCCTCGTCGGGCCCGTCGATTTGGTCGAAACTTACATCCCACCCCGGCGGCCCTCCCTCCTCATGCCGTTTCCAGTTCCCATAGGTACCTTCGGGCACACACCCACAGACATCCATCGCAATCGCCGCATACCCGCGTCGATTCCACAATCGAACCCACTCCGCAAAAGCGGTCCCGCCGCCGCCGTGAATTAAAACAACTCCAGGGAATTTGCTGGGTGACTCGGCACTACCTTCTTTCGACAGCACCTCTTGGGAGGGCAGGCCATAATACGCAAAAACCTTCGTCGGCTTGCCACGATACGGAACACTATCGTAGAAAACCGCGCGCACACCTGGCTCGTTAAACCCCGCCGCAGTACCAAAAGCGGGAGGCTTCGACAATTTCTCTAGATCAAAACGAGGAACTTCCGGGCGGGCTTCCTCCTGAGCTAAAACTTGAATCGCGGATGACCAAATGATCACCGCGACAAACGCGCGCTGGCAGAAAACGAAAGGCTTGGTCAGCATGTACAGATCCTTTGGGCTCGATACTCAAGGCTCAGGATGCAGGTACTATCTCGAACTGATGCGATTGCATCTTGAGAGCCGCCGCAACTTCGCCATCGAGCTCGCTCACTTTCTGCAGACGTTCAGCGATGATCCCCTTTTTCTTTTCCTCGAGTTGCTCGCGGGGAATCGCAGAGTAAACCCATTCGGGAACATTGTTCAATACGATGCCCCTGAAAATCTGATCGTGGTGATAGCGATTTTTGTTTTCAACTGCAGCCTTTACTTTCTTCGCTTGCTCAGCAATCGGCCCAGCCTTCAGCACATCCGCAGCGATGTCCACACCTGCAGCAAGAGACTCAGAACTCAATTCCACAACATCAACGCCATCGATGCGCACTTTGTATTTCCCAGGAGCCAAGCCAACCACTTGAAGCCGGTAATCGTTCAGTTCATCGAGAATCGGAGTCCAGGGCAGGATGCTCGCTGCGTCTTCAGGGAAGAACGGCAAGGCTTTATCCAATTTCGTGAAACGGACCTTTTGATCGGACGCGTCAAGCAAGTCCACCTGGCAATTCTCTTGGGAGGCAACCTTCTTTTGTTTCGCATCCACCGATACCGAGGCGACCAAGCTTGGGAAATGCATCCCCTTCAAGATCGAGGCAGCCATCAACGCTTGGCCAGGAGGTCCCGGATGGACAGCATCCCCAGCGGTGATCCGGTCGTATTTCGCCCCCTTGCTTCTCGCTGAATCCAACACCGCCAAATACGGATGGAATTGGTCGACAAAGGTACCATTGTTCTTATTGGCGATCGTTTTCACTCCGTCCGAAAACTTTTCTAACGTCTGGTTGTATCCGGTCAGCGCTGTCGCTCCTTGTTCGTCATTATCCAGTGGCTGCGGTGTCACCCACGCCGTACGAATGTTCGCCGCTTTGGCTTGTTCGGCCATCCCCTGCAACCCGTCCATGTACGGTTTGAAGGTCTGCTCGGAAAACTCTCGATAACTGCCGTCATTCATCCCAAAATCGACCGTCATCGCTGTGGGTTTGTGCAACAGCACATCCCGCTCAAATCGAGAGTTCCCTCCGACCGAGCGATCTCCCCCAATGCCAACGTTGCGGAACGTGATCTTCCAATGAGGAAAGCGGGTTACCGTCCACATCTCAACGTAGTTCGAGTAAAGATGCTGCTCAGTGATGCTGTCACCGATCATGACGACCCGATCCCCATCCTTGAAGAAAAACTCATCGCTCTGCACCTGTGAAGCGACACTTGAGAAAACGGCGATTGCAAGCGCCCAACGGAAAGTGGATTTCACGATCGATACCTGTTTGGTGAGATAAATGGGATAACCAACCTGCTACGCAACCGGAGCCTGTCGTTCCGCATTGTAATTGCTTCCCGTGATTCCATGGGGCAACCTCCGACTTTCCTGTTGTGTTTTCAAGCCACCCCATCGGATACGCTATTCGGATTGATCTTACCCAAGAAAATTGGACACTGCACGCCGGCAATAGCTCTCAAAACAGTAAGCTCACTGCATCTCGACAGGATTTAGTAATGGCAGGCTTATTCACACACCTTATTTTCGCGAAACAAATCGCCGCCGACTCGCCGCATACCATCGATTCGAAACGCCACTTCGCTCCCTTTGCATTAGGCGCTATCGCAACCGATTCAGGATACTTCCAAACCGAGGACTGTTTTACGGCAGACTTAGCCCACACGGTTGGCTCCCTTCAGTTGGCTCGATCCCTGCTCAAACTGGCTGACAATCCATCGGATCGCGCGTTTGCATTAGGTTGGATATCCCATGCAATTTTGGATAGTCATTCGCATCCGATCATCAACGCCCACTCTGGAAACCTGTCCGGAGTGGACCACCCCGTCACCTACGCAGAAAACGCTCCCCTTCATGCAGCCGTGGAGTTGGGAATCGATTCTGATTGGATCGACGAGATTCCCGCTGTCCCGCTCCCATCCCTCAAACAATGGATCCCTTCAGCAAGCCGTTTATTAACATCCGCATACGTGACCACCTACGGCATTGACTTCCCCTCCGTTCTCTTTGAGAGAAACCTTTACCGACTCGTACGCGCCTTGCGACTGCTTAACTTTTCCTATCGTTGGAACCGCATCCACTTATTTCGATCCACCCCACAAACTCAGTCGCGATGGCGAGCGATCCTGCTGCCCATGCGACCCGATCGCCGTTTCCAAGACGCAATGCGTCAATGCATCATGGCATCTCTTCAGGACTTCTCAAATGGTATCGAACGTCAATTTGTCGATCTGCAGGACATCAATCTAGATACCGGAAAACCTGGGTTTTGCGATCGAACTTACCCACCAGCAATATCCACCCTAGATCGCCTCAATGCAATTCGAGTCCGCGATGGATTTCAACCCTTGCCGCCATAACGTCATGAACAGCATTCACCGAACAGCATTCACTGGGCAAGTAATCGAACCGTTCGATGCAAATGAGTCATGGACTTGACAGATGCTCTGTAAATTTTGCGTTTTCCCGATGGACATGGTACCCTGTTCGGGTGCGTTTTGGCCTGCTCACCACTTCTTACCAAGTGCAACCAATCATGAGTTCAATTTCTCGTCGCGATTTTCAACAGCAATCCTTAGCCGGGCTTTTGACGTGGTCGTTGCTCGACACCCTTTTTTCCCGCGACGCATTTGCGACGGAGATTAAACCGATCGCTGCCCAGTGGCTCGCGAAACTCAACGCGATGAGCTTGGATTTGAAAGGCAAAAAACTCGATCCCATCGAATGGCAGAAACAAGTCGAACAATTGCTGAGCACTGTCGACCTCCCTGAGATGCTTCAATTCATCGATTTCGAAAAGCTATCCCAACAAGCCAAACCGAAGGAACGGGGCGAGCTGAGCTTGCAAGCGAAACTGCCGCAAGTAGAAGGCCTTCCCACCGAACTCGTGTTCGGCCATCAAGTCTTCGCACTCAACAAAGATCGCTCGGTCGTTCCTCATGGTCACGACAACATGGCCACCGCCTTCCTCATCCTCAAAGGGGATTTCCATGGCCGTCATTACGATCGTCTCGAAGATGAGAAGGATTTTATGATTATCAAGCCAACGATCGACCGCGAATTCGGCCCTGGGGACTATTCCACCGTCACCGACATCAAGGACAACGTTCACTGGTTCAAATCGAAATCCGACGGTGCGTTCATCTTCAACATCCACGTCCTCAGTGTAAAACCAGGCCGAACAGGACGCGTCTACATCGATCCCGCCGGCGAAAAAATATCGGGCGAACGCCTTCGCTGTCGAAAAATCAATCACACCGAAGCAGAAACGCTTTACGGCTGATCGCAACGGTTGATCCTGCGCGTGCTTAAAAACGACCGCAAGCGACCACATTCCAATCGTTCGATGACAGCGTTCACCCAGCCAAGATAGGCTGGATGACTTGGCCGTGCACATCGGTTAACCGGAAATCCCTTCCTGCGTAACGATACGTCATCCGTTGATGATCGTACCCCATCAAATGCAGAATGGTCGCGTGGAGATCGTGCACCGATACCGGATTCTCAACAGCTCGGAACCCAAACTCGTCGGTCGCACCATAGATCGTGCCTTTCTTGACACCACCGCCTGCCATCCAAAGCGAGAAGCCCCAATGATTGTGATCGCGGCCTTGGCTGGCACCGGAACCGTCTTGCCCCATCTCCACCGAAGGGGTTCGCCCAAACTCTCCCGAGCACACTACCAATGTTTCGTCGAGCATCCCACGTTGTTTCAAGTCCATGATCAACGCTGCCAAGCCTGAATCGCACTCGTTGGCCACCTTGCGATGCTCGTCCTTGATATTCGAATGACTATCCCAAGGTTGCAACTCACCGTGCCACGTTTGTACGAATCGAACCCCACGCTCGACCAAGCGCCTAGCCATCAGCAACTGCCGATTCTGCGGACCATCCCCATACATCTTGAGAATATGCTCGGGCTCTTTAGAGATATCAAACGCGTCGCTTGCCTCTGTCTGCATCCGAAAAGCCAATTCAAAGGACTGAATCCTCGATTCAATCATCGATTCGCCAGGACGTTCTGCGAGATGTTCGCGATTGAATTGCTGGAGCAACGCAAACTGCTTCGCTTGATCACTCGCTGCCAGCCGCTTGTTCTGTAAATAATCAATAAGCTTGGTTGGATCGGTGTTGAGCGTATCGACACGTGTCCCCTGAAATGCTCCGGGCAAAAACGCAGACCGCCAATTGCCCGCTCCGCCCACCGGCAATCCGCCAGGACACAATGCGATGAAGGCCGGCAGATTCTCATTGATCGTCCCCATGCCCCACGTCAGCCACGATCCTAAACTGGGCCGAACCAAACGCTGGTCCCCCGTATTCATGAGCATCAATGACATCTCATGACTTGGCAACTCGGCATACATCGACCTAATGACGGTCATCTCGTCGACGCACTTGGACAACTTGGGGAATAGATCGCTGACTGGAATTCCACTTTGACCATGCTGCTCAAAGGTGAACGGTGAGGGCAACGCAACTCCGGTCTTGCGCTCCGTCTGAAGATTTTCAAAAGGAAGCATTTGCCCAGCCCGACGGGTCAACTCGGGCTTCGGATCAAACGTATCCACTTGGGATACGCCACCGTTTAAAAACACATGAATAATATGCTTCGCTTTACCAGGAAAGTGGGTTGGCATCGCCCCGCGAACGCCAGCCGCATTCCCATCGAATCCCATTCCAGTCTTGGTCAGAAGATCAGCGAACGCCAATCCCCCGAATCCCATGCCGCAACTCCGCATCCAATGCCGACGATTTTGATTCACTGGTACCATGGCCTTAGTCCAAAAAGGTGAACTCATTCGAAGCCAGTAGCGCATGTGCCAATTGCACCCAACGCCCCTCGCGGTCTTTAGCCGATCCCTCAGAAACCGTGGTTGGCTCGGTGGGAACCGCAAGCCCCTCCGCATCGTTCACGAATCCTTTCACCTGCCCCAATTCTTTTTCCGTGGGCTCTCGCCCTAACGTTCGACGAAACAGCACCACAATTCTTGCCTCGTCAGTTTCCAGGTTCATCGCCTTGGTCAAGACAGCCAACTTTGCAGCTCGGTCTTGGATAAATTCCGAGTTCAATGCGAACAAGGTTTGCTGCGGAACAGTCGTCTCCGGACGCTTTGCAGTACAGGCATTGGGATTCGCTGCATCGAACGTGCTCATCAGATTTGCGATGACATCGCGATTGATGAACCCGTAAACACTTCGACGAGGAACCGTGGGAGTGGCATTTAAGTCCACTGGTCGGCCTCCCATGGTAATGTCGAGTTCCTCGCTCACGGAAAGCATCGCATCTCGCATCGCTTCAAACTCAAGCCTCTTGCGAGGCATCCGCCAGAGCAATCGATTCTCAGGGTCCACTTCTCGCGCATGCTCACTCTCGATGGCCCCCTGACGGTACGCACGACTTAGCATGATTTGCCGATGCAGCCACTTGAAGGACCATCCTTGCTTCTTTAACTCGTCAGCAAGGTAATCCAAAAGCTCCGGATGGGTCGGAGGCTGCCCTCGCGTTCCAAAGTCATCTGCTGTTCGAACCAATCCCACCCCAAAATGATTCTGCCACAGCCAGTTGACCAAGACCCTGCGGGTAAGTGGATTGCTATCTGCAATAACAGCATTTGCAAGTCCTAGTCGTCGCTTGCCATCCTCAAAGACTTCATTGATAGAATCGCGATTGCCGGAATTGCGATTGCCGGGATCTCCAGCTATCGCCGACAGAAATCTCGGCACAACTTTATCACCGCGCGAAAGCGGATTTCCTCGGAGAAAGACAAACGCATCATCGGGCTTCGGATCCTCGCGCATGATCATGGCTCGGGGCGGCGAACCGGGCGACGAAAGATTCAATGAATGGATTGCGGATTTCTTGCCACTGATCAAATCGTTGATAGTTCGATTGGTCAATCGAGCCGCCTCGTCCTCCGGGATATCCAGTGGCGTTCCCGCAGAATACAAATGATGTCGAATCTGTCGATGGGATGGACTGTTGACGACCAGATGCTTTGGATTGTCATCAGGCACGACCGAATCCGCCGAAGTCGCTTCCAAGGTCGCTTCGAGCAACGCTTGCAGCCACAAGCGCTGCTGGTCCGCAAACACGCTTCCATAAACGCCTGCCAGTTCCGTCAGCGAGCCTGGCTTCTTTTCTTGGATCGCATCGACTACGAATGGATTCCAGCGTGGGGGTTCGCCTCGCAGCGCATGAAGTTTGTCAGGCGTGCGTCCCGCTGCCTCCAACTCTCCAGCCAACTTCGCGATGTACTCGCCACACCGTTTCTGAAATTCTTCAGCGGGTAACGGTCCCCAGGATTGCATCTCAATCCATGGACCAAATACAGGATCCTCGGACGTCATCCCTTTGAGATACTTGAGCCAGCGATTGAAAACATAAGGACGAAAATCATCGGTTCGATACGACAAGAACTGCGTCGAGATGTCTTGCTCCCCCATCCCTTTCGCGATTTCGGCTAGATACATCCCGACCTGCATTCGCAACCGATTGCGCATGACTTCGTTCTGTTCACGCGAAAACTGGTGCAATTTGGTGGATAGATCCTTAAGCTCTCGAGAATACTGCTCGCGCGCCTTCTCGTCGGAAACGCTGCCAATCACAGGCAACTGGGTTGGCGATTTGCTCGGCGCAATCGTAGCGTAGAGCGAGTAGTAATCCGCCGTAGTGATCGCATCAAACTTGTGATCGTGGCATCGCGCGCAGGTTACCGTCAGCCCCATCAACCCTCGAGTGATCACGTCGATTTGATCGTCGATCGTATCGTGGTAATTGCGAAATTGCATTCCGACGGTAAGGAACCCTAATGCTGCGAGCGAAGGATTCCCTTCGGCCAGCCCCATTTGATCGGCAGCGATTTGCTCAACAAGGAATCGATCCGCCGGTAGATCTTGATTGAAGGACCGAATCACGTAGTCGCGATAGGTGTAGGAGAACGGAAAACTGGTGAATCCAATCGCAGCCCCACCATGGGTATCCGCGTATCGCGCGATGTCCAACCAATGACGCCCCCAACGCTCACCATATCGCGGCGACTCCAACAATCGATCGATCAACCGCTCGACACTTCCGTCGGTCGTGTCGTTGACAAACGCCTCAACCTCCGCCCATGTCGGCGGCAATCCGGTAAGATCGAACGTCGCCCGTCTTATAAATTGCGATCTACTGACTTCCGGAGCAAAGCTCAGTCCGGCCGGCTTCAACTTCGCTTCCAGGAATCGATCAATTGGGGATGCATTCCCAACGTCGTCGACAGGCAGCGCAGCGATCAAATCCTCGGCGCGACCGATCGGCTGAAAAGCCCAATGGTCTGAGTACTTGGCTCCCTCGTCGATCCACTTCCGGAGAATTTCTTTTTCCCGCGGGGTCAGTGCTTTACCGGTCGAGGGAGGAGGCATTACCGACTCGGGATCGCCGGTTTCAATCCGCTGGATCAATTCACTTTTGTCGGCGGCCCCAGAAACGATGGCCGATTTTTTCGCTTCTGCCTCGACGTCCAATCGCAGATCGGCACTTCGATTGGACGCGTCGGGGCCATGACAATGGATGCAGTACTCCGCAAAAATCGGTCGAACTTGTTGATTGAAATCGACTTGCCCATGCACCATCCCTTCGATGCAGACGACGATCAGGCATGCCGATGCAACAACTGCAGATTGCAACTTTTTAAGAGCTTGCATGAATCACTCGAGAGGGTACGCAAGATACCGCGAATGCAATGGTGGGACTAAGGAGGGAATCGCTGTCCGTTCAACCCCCGGTAACCACTCGTAGGCCAGTGGAAGACGTTGCTGCAGAAGCGACCGCCAGGCACGTCCGCGGAACGAGCTACCTCGATCGACGCGTACCCGACTTCCTCAGTGTAACACAGGTACAGGCGGAATACACGCGAATCTCCATTTTGCTTCGCTTGAGCACTCCCATTCACTCAGTACCGGCCCCACGAAAAGTCGAGAATTCCCTTGCGGGCGAGTATCACGACCAAGCCCTCAATTCAGCGAATGTTTCGCCCGGCTGAATCTCGTGGGTCGCGTAGTCGCGCTCGCGAAGAAATGCCAAACACGATTGCAAGTCCGAAGGGGGCAGGTGCAAGCTTTCGAAATGGATAAATTGGGGACGATGAGGCAGTTGATCGATCTGTTTTATGACTTCAAAGTCGTATCCCTCGGTGTCGCTGACGAGCAGATCCAAGCGAGGCAACCCAAATTCATGCACAATGGACTCCAACGTACGACACGGTACGTCCTCGGCCACAATGAGTTCATCGAGCCCAGGAATTCGATCGGCATGACCAGCGATGACCTCGCGCTTGGTCGATGCCAGTTGACTTGCCCAATACGGCACCCCGACCGCATCGTCACGTACCTTATAAAGCCGTATCGATTCGTTACTCGGTCCGATTGCAGCATGCAACGGATGCAACTTGGGTCGGTCGCAGTAAATCGCTTGCAGTATCTGGAAATACTTCCGCTGCGGTTCTACGAGCACACCCGTCCAATCTCCTTCGGCGATAAAACGCTGGATTGGATCGGAAGTCACACCGTTGTGCGCGCCGACTTGGATCATGTAAAAATCCGAGTGATCCAATTCCCAACGCCGGATCGAACGCTCGAAGGGTAACGCTCGAACCAATCGGAAGCCAAACCTCAAAAAGGTTCGATGCAACGCGCGGCGAATTAAAGACCTCATGCGTTTGGAACCGCTGCCGGACCGTTGGTGGTTTGCACCAACTCCAATTCCGGTAATGCGATTTTCACACCTTTACGGGTAAAAACCACCGGTATCACTTCCTTCGAAACCGCCGCGTCGTAGACCAGCCCAAGGTACTTGTGAGCGGGAGTCGAGAGCTTGAGAATCCAACTAAAGGCGAGCACGCCCAGTCGCTTCAAGAACGGTAGATCCTGATCTGCGATGATATCCTCCTCACCGACTTCGATAATCCATCTTTCCGCAGCGATCGGGAGCAACCCTTGCTTCTGCAATTCCTTGAGATCCTTTCGAATATCCGGTTGCTCCATGTACCCGTAGGTGATCACGACCGAGTGGATATCGTTACCGAGCTTTTTCACGCTGTAACGCTCGGACTGCGGAATCGTGGCAACATCCGCTTGATTGACGTGCATCAACACCACTTGGGACGGTAGCACTCCGTACTTCTTGAGAAAGATTCGGAGTACGACTGGAACGTAATCCTCAACCGATTGGATCGGGCGAGAGCAAAGGAAAACCGCCGCGCGGTCACTCTCCACTAGCCTTCGCCGACCTTGGATCAAGGACCTAGCGGCAGGCAGATTTTCCTGCAACGTGATCTCTAGTTCGTCGAGCATATCCCGAAGGGAAACCAACCATTCGATTTTCTTTCCCTCGCGAACACCGAAATCATAAAATGCAGTCGCCAGGGACTTTCTACCCCACTGCCACACCAACATGATCGCCATCAAGACAACGGCGACCAACATCGGGAAATAACCGCCGCTGACGATTTTGAGCAGCGTGCTCGAAAAGAACACGATGTCGACCAGCATGATGGGCACAAAAACGATCAAGACCCAATGAAGCTTCCATTGCCAACGGTAATACGCGATGTAGGAAATAATGATGGAGGTGATCGCCATGCATCCGGTAACAGCAACTCCGTACGCAGCCACCAAATTGGCAGAGGTTTGAAACAGGAGCGTCACCATCACGCAACCGAGGAAGAGCGACCAATTCACAGCTGGGATATAAACTTGCCCTTCGCCATGAGCATCGGTGTGTAGCACCCGAAAGCGAGGAACAAAACCCGCAACAGTCGCTTGCTTCACGATCGAAAACATTCCCGTGATCAATGCCTGAGATGCAATGATCGCCGCGATTGCCGAGATTCCGACGTCGATGATATAGATAACATAATCGACTGACTCGATATTGGTCTTCGGCGTCAAGGCATAAAACGTGTTCGCACGAGGCGGCACGCCATTGCCGAGCATGTATCCGATTTGTCCTGCATAACAAAGGAGCAAACTCGGCAAAACAACGTAGAACCACGAATACATGACAGGAATGCGTCCAGACTCCGAAGGCTTGATACTACCTCCCTCTGGAACCGATCCCGCGGAGCGTGAAAAGTGCCCAATATCAGCGAACTTGGCCTCGCCCCCGGTGATAGCAAGAACAACCACGCCCAAGATGACCAGAGCGCCAATTCCTGGGAATCCCATCAAGAATTGAATCGCATACAAAGGATTGATCGCGAGCAACACCTCAGGATGAGCCAACACCCAAGGCAGCCCCTTGATCGCAATCCAAGGAAACCAAACAGCGATCATGAACCATCCGAAGACACCACCCACTTTACTTGTCCCGCGCCATTGCACTTTGAACAGGACAACTAAGCAAATCAATGTCAGGATGAGCGATATCGGCACTCCGAGAGGCTCGAATGCACCTAGCATACTAATGGGTGGTGTGATGATCCCGTCGGCTGCGAGCAACGCCGCTGCACAAACCACCAGCAAGCTGACTGCACTGCTCGCAAAGATCTTGCCACGATGCGCTTTCAGGAGGCTCAATAGCGCAAATGTCCCACCCTCGCCGCGGTGATCCGCCCGCATCACAATCAAATCGTATTTGACCGTTAGGAAGATCAATGACCAAACGACCAAGCTCAAACTACCTAAAAGGTCGTTTCGGCTTAGTAGATCTTTTCCACCGGACTGGACCAAATCAGCCGCGGCCTCCTCGCCCAATGCATGATGCTTAAAGAGGACCGCTTCGCGGGTAATTTCCATAATGGTGTACAGAACCGAAGTTCCGATATCACCGTACACAGTTCCCGTCGCTTGACGGATACGCGACCAAAGGGTCGGGTCAGCAGAAGTTGTATTGTTAGACATGCACCAACATCATCGCGTGAGCTTTCGGCAACAGCCTTGTTTCACGGATACTCTTTACGAAGTAGGACGCCGAAGACTCATTTGCATCTTCTTCCGTGACAGAAAGAACACCTTCCTATCGGCCGACGAGGTTAGCTGTCGGGCTGGGATTGGAACGATCCCGTCATCGCATTCGACCTACGTCGATCTCTGCGTTGACTTAGCCCCAAGCGAATGACTCCGTTCCGGATTCGGAACATTCGCGATTCTGGTTCCCCCGCTCGTGCTGTCATCGATCGATGACGATCCCACGATTTGGCGGCGTCGGATTTGTGCCTTGAATGTAGTTGATGCTACAAGGCGCGTGAAGAGCGACCGACGCGGCAGTTCCCTGGGAGCCGCTACCAACCAACCAGCAAAGGAACCCGGGAACCCGCTAGACGCCCCCTAGGGAAGACTTGCCGCCGCACACCAAAATCCGGCCGTCCTCCTATGCACCGCAATCTCATTCGGCTTTTGCCTGCCACGCCACAAAGCGGTCAAACCACGCCTTGATCGACGCTCGTTGCTGCTGACTGGTTGCCAAATTCATCGCGACTTCCACCTCGCGACGCCCAGCGGCTTTCTCGCCACTTCCATACAAACACAAACCGTGAATCAATCGGGCCGTCGGTTGGAGTGGGTTTGTATGCAACAGCTCTCGACAGTCCAGTTCCGCTTGCTCCCAGTTCTCAGCCGCAACCATGCTAACCATCCGTTTGAGCCTGAACTCCTGTGACGAAGGGTTGGAAATCAAAAGTTCATTCAATGCTCGAAGCGATAACTCGAT
>Ga0315899_10006589_pt1 | contig 12520 bp, 9 predicted proteins | sample LakEriMetagenome_2_FD_203518 | JGI IMG/M metagenome (GOLD analysis project Ga0315899, IMG submission 203518) | Freshwater fungal communities from buoy surface, Lake Erie, Ohio, United States - Buoy 4 MA112 | ecosystem: Environmental > Aquatic > Freshwater > Lake | place: USA: Lake Erie, Ohio... | reverse complement strand
GATTATGGGCGACGACACCATTCGTGTTACTGCAACCACGGTGCGGATTCCGGTCATGGGCGGACATTCCGAATCGGTGAATGTGGAATTTGAAAATGAATTCGAATTGAACGAAGTGCGCAATCTGTTGGAATCTGCACCCGGCGTAAAGGTGGTGGATGATGTGAAGAATCTGCAATATCCGATGCCGCTGATTCATGCGCATAACAAAGACGAAGTTTTTGTTGGGCGTCTGCGTCGTGATGAAACACAACCGCGCACATTGAACATGTGGATTGTTGCTGATAATCTGCGTAAAGGTGCGGCTACCAATGCGGTGCAGATTGCAGAGTATTTGATGGAGCAGAAGCTGGTTTAATCAAAACCCGAATCCGAGTCCGGCATAGAGTTGATGTCCCTCGCCTTTATATTGTTGGTCGTTGGTCCACCACCAGCCGCATTTGAAGTACAGACTTTTCTTTCCCGGAGTAACGCGTAATCCTGCGAAATAGTAATTACGCCAGTCTTGAGCTGTGCGATCGAATGTGCGCCCCATACCACCTTGCAGTTGATAGCCGTAATAACCAATTGCAGCACCACCGGCGTAATACATTTTTTGTGTGAAGTCGTTCGTGGCAATATCCGTTAAACCATAACCACCTTGGGCAAACAGGAGTGCATAGCGTCCAAGGTAAATGGGCTTTTCGTAGTTGAAAGAAATTTTTGTGAGCCCATCGCCGGTTGCACCGTAAATAAAATGGTTTGCTCTTTGAATACGATAGGCCTTACGAGAACTGTCCGCAGATGACAATGGTTTTGATGCCTGCGGTTCCGGTTGTTGTTCTTCCTCACGTTTGGCTGCTTGCGTTTCTTTGCCGAAAATTCTTTTAATGTAGTAGCCTTTTCGGTACCGACGTTTTTCAATGACGCACGAAGAAATAGTAAGCGCGCTTAGTAAAGCGACAACAACTAAAAATTGATTACTCCCGAGAAGAGGATTCTTCATGAGGCGTGTTGTTCTCTTCCGGTGCAACTTCCGGCACGTATTTCGGATAACGTTGCAAATACACGTAAAACCAATATCCGACACCTGCGGAAATCAGGAATAAACCTAATCGCAGCCACCATGCCAACGGATGTTCAGTCGCGAACAATGCGGTAAGTGTGAGCAAAACAAACAACAGCAATAGTGTTGTCAGTACACCAAAAAATGCGTTGGTGATTTTGATTTTTTTCTCGCTTAATTCCACCTGAGGACCAAATAAGCGCGATTGAAAAATGATCAGTAAGAACACGCCAACGGAAATGGCAGCATCGGCAATATTGAACACCGGTCGGAAGAACACGATTTCCTCTCCACCCCAAATTGGCGACCAATCGGGCACGGTTCCTTCAATTACGGGGAAATAGAACATGTCGACAACTTGTCCGTGCAACCAGCCTGCATAACCTCCGCCGTCGGGTAAAAACTGTGCAACGTTTTGATCCCACATGTCGCTGGCCCCGAAAAGTTTCCCGTAAAAAATACTGTCTACAATATTGCCGAGAGCACCGGTAAAAACTAAAGCAACACAAACTAGAAGTAACGGTCGTAAATGTTTTTTACTCAATGTGTAGAGGTAATATCCGATGCCGCAGATGGCAATGATGCGAAAGACACTAAGCAATAATTTGCCGTAATCACCGCCCAATTGTAAGCCAAACGCCATTCCCGGATTTTCAACAAAATGCAGGTAAAACCATTCGCCCGAAATGCGATACGATTCGCCGAGGTACATGTGTGTTTTAATCCACACTTTCACAAACTGATCCAGCGCCAGAACACTAAAGATGATGAGCAATGCTTTTCTCACGGCGCAAAGATAGGGTTGTGCAGCAATGCGATGTGTGAAAATATGAGAAAAAGAAAGCCGCTCGTAATTGGAGCGGCTTTGCAATATTTGAAAAGTGAATTATCGGTTCTGTTGCAGTTTGGCATCGATACTTAGTGTAGCATGGGGCACACTGCGTAAACGCTCTTTAGGAATAAGTTTTCCGGTAACACGACAGATCCCGTATGTTTTATTTTGGATACGGATCAGGGCGTTACGCAAATTCTGAATGTACTTTTCCTGACGTGCAGCCAAATGAGCAGTTTCTTCTTTGGAAAGAACATCAGAGCCATCTTCTAACAACTTGAATGTTGGAGAAGTATCGTCCGTTCCGTGATCGTCTTTATGAGATAACGTAGCCTTCAGTAATTCGTAATCGCGAGTTGCTTCTTCCAGTTTCTTCGTAATTAAGTCTTTAAACTCAACCAACTCTTTGTCGGTATAACGAGTACGATTGTCAACGGTACCGCCTTTTTTAGGAGCAGTTGCTACGGGTTTTGCTGTGGGTACAGGCTGAACTTTAGGCTGTGGAGTTGCCAACTTTTTGGGTGCTGCCGCAACAGGTTTTGCCGCGGCCTTCACCACTTTGGTTGGACGTTTAACCGCTTTAGCTACAGGTTTTTTAGCAACGGCTTTCGTTGCTTTAGGGGCTGCTTTTTTAGCCGACGTTTTAGACGCGCTTGCTTTTTTAGCAGCAGGTTTCCCTTTCACATTCTTCGCTGCCGGCTTCTTTGCAGCTTTAGCAGCTCCCGTTTTTTTAGCGGGAACTGCTTTCTTCGCTGCCTTTTTTGCCGGCTTAGAAGCTTTTACTGCTTTTTTAGGAGCAGCCTTCTTAGTTACCTTCTTCTTAGCCATTGTGTGTGTTGTAAATAATAGGGTCTGATATTAAAAATGATCGAAAGCTCCGCGCGCATCCTCGTCAGAACCACCATCATCACTTACATCAGGCATGTCGTCGTTCAAATCAACGTCATCCGTGATCAAGTCGTCGGACCCAACAATTGGAGCCGGCTTGATGATTTCCTCTACCGCCGGTTTTGGTGCTGCCGGTTTTGGTGTTACTACGGGTTTAGCTTTTGGAGCTGCGACAGATTTAGCTTTTGGAGCCGGAGCTGCTTTTTTAGCAACAGGCTTAGAAGCCGGAGCAGCTTTCTTTACCGGCTTCGCTACCTTTTTAGGAGCCGCTTTCTTGGCAACCGGTTTTGCAACTTTTTTAGTTGCTTTCTTTGGAGCCGCCTTTTTTGCAGGCTTCGCTACCTTTTTAGGAGCCGACTTTTTTGCTGTAGCCTTTTTTACCGGCTTCGCAGCTTTTTTAGTTGCTTTCTTTGGAGCCGCCTTTTTTGCAGGCTTCGCAACTTTTTTTGGAGCCGCCTTCTTCGCTGTCTTCTTTACGGCTGCTTTCTTTGCAGACTTCGCCGCCTTTTTAGGAGCCGCCTTCTTCGCTGTCTTCTTCACGGCTGCTTTCTTTGCAGGCTTCGCTTTCTTAGCGGTGTTGCCTTTTTTAGCTTTTTTTGCCATGGGTTACCGAGGTTTAGTTGTGTTTGGTTATGTGTACTAAAGTTTGAATTTCCTCATCTACAGCAATAGTTTCGGCGCTTGCGTTCTCCATTGCAGAAACCAAATCAAGCGATGTTGCTAAGGTTTCCGAGCAAATATAGTCGAAATTATTTCTCACAGCAGCAATTAGTAAATCATGCGTAAGAATCTTTACATCAATACGATCCGTTACCTCAAAATCTTTATCTTTTCGTAAGTTCTGAATACGATTAATCAGCTCCCGCGCTATGCCTTCTTCCTTCAATTGCTCTGTGATTGTAACATCCAATGCAACAGTTAAACGCCCTTCTGCTGCTACTAACCAGCCCGGAAGGTCATCAACTAAAATTTCAACTTCGCTGCGTTCTACCCGAATCGTGTCTCCATCCGGCGTCAAATCCACATACCCCGCGGTTTCCAATGAAGCAATTTGCTCCTGCGTAAATGCCGCAAAGGCCGCCGCCGCCGACTTCATGTGCTTGCCGAGTTTTTTACCCAAAGCCTTAAAATCGGGTTTTACTTTCTTTACAAAAATGCCGGATTCCGTAATGTATTCAATCTGTTTGATGTTCGTTTCAGCTAAAATGAGGTGAGCAACATCTTCCACACGGCGCTTAAATTCTTGGTCCAAAACCGGCAACATGATGCGTTGCAACGGTTGACGGACACGAATGTTCACCTTTTTACGCAATGATAATGTCATTGAACTGATGCGTTGAGCCAATTCCATGCGCTCTTCCAAATCCGCGTCAATCAAATGATTCTCACCGCCACTCAGATAGGATAAATGAACGGAATCGCATCCCGGCTGAACATTGCGGTACAACCAATCACTGAAGAATGGCGCGAACGGGCTCATTAATTGCGCTACACGCATTAAACACTGGTGTAACGTTTGGTAAGCCGCTTGTTTGTCTTTTAAGGACTCACCGGTTTCTGCTGTACCTCGAACCGACCAGAAACGACGACGCGAAAGACGTACGTACCAATTCGACAAATGCTCATCCACAAAACTGTCTATAGCGCGTGCTGCAGGTGTTGGATCGTAATCGTTCAGTTTTTCCTGCACCAGATTGGTCAAGCTATTCAATTTCGAGATGATCCAGCGATCCAATTCAGGGCGTTGGTCCACCGGAATACGCGTGGAAGTTTTTGCGTCAAATCCGTCGATATTAGCATACAACGCAAAGAACGAATACGTGTTATAAAGCGTACCGAAAAACTTGCGTTGAACTTCTGTAATGCCGTCCTGGTCAAATTTCAAATTGTCCCATGGCGATGCATTGGTAACCATGTACCAGCGAACGGCATCAGGACCGTATTGCGGAAGCGTAATGAACGGATCAACAGCATTGCCCAATCGTTTGGACATTTTGTTGCCGTTTTTATCCAACACCAATCCGTTGGAGATTACATTTTTATACGCCACACTGTCGAACAACATGACGCCGATAGCGTGTAATGTATAAAACCATCCACGAGTTTGATCTACGCCTTCTGCAATAAAATCAGCAGGGAAGTATTTGCGCTCGTCTACTAATGCCTTGTTCTCGAATGGATAATGCAATTGCGCATACGGCATTGCCCCTGAATCAAACCAAACGTCGATGAGATCCGGAGAACGGAACAGTTTTTTGCCGTTACGTTCCAATACAATTTCATCCGCGTACGGACGGTGTAAATCGAAGCAGGAATAGTTCTCCTTGCTGAAGTTCCCGGGAACAAAGGCTTGCAGCGGATTCGCAGTCATAAAGCCTGCTTGCACGGCGCGGTCGATTTCTGCTTTTAATTCTTCCGCACTACCCACACAAATCTGTTCGCTGCCATCTTCGCTAATCCATATCGGCAAAGGAATGCCCCAATAGCGGGAGCGGGATAAATTCCAATCTTGCAAATTATTCAGCCACTCTCCAAAACGTCCGGTTCCGGTGCTTTCCGGCTTCCAGTTGATGGTTTTATTCAACTCGGCCATGCGTTCTTTCAACGCGGAAGCCCTGATAAACCAACTGTCCAGCGGATAATACAAAACAGGCTTGTCAGTACGCCAGCAATGCGGGTAATTGTGTTCGTAAGATTCTTTCTTGAACAATTTACCTTCTACCTGCAGTTTTAAAATGATGCGATCGTCTGCGCTGAGGTATTGCAATTTTGAGGTGTCCGAAATCACAAACTTCATGTATTCTTTCTGCTTCGCAACTTCTTCCGCTTTCTGCGCATCCGACAAATACGCTTCTTTCACATATTCTCCGGCCAGCCCGAATTTTTCATCTTTCACTTCCGGACGGAAACGCCCCTGCAAATCCACCAGCGGAACAGCTTTGCCGTTTTCGTCTAATACCAACATCGGCGGAACGCCCGCAGCCTTAGCTGCGCGCATGTCATCAGCACCAAAGGTTGGGGCAATGTGTACTATTCCGGTGCCATCTTCGGTAGTGACGAAGTCCCCGGCAATTACGCGAAATGCTTGCTCCGGGTTTTCATGTGGCTGTGCGTAAGGCAACAACTGCTCGTAACGTAAACCGACTAATTCGGAGCCTTTGATGTTAGCGATGGCGTTAAATGGAATAGTCTTGTCTCCCGCTTTAAATTCTTCAAATGATAGTTCGGCATTTTTCTCCGGGAAATATTTGCCGACTAAATCAGCCGCCAGTAAAACGACGCAACGCTCAAACGTAAACGGGTTGAACGTATCAACAACAGCGTATTCCACATTTGCCCCGACTGCCAATGCTGTGTTGGAAGGCAATGTCCATGGGGTTGTCGTCCATGCTAAGATAGATGCATTGTTTAGTGTCGCATCAATTTTCGATTGCAACGAAGTAGTAGCTTCTGCGGTTAACTTAAACATTGCCACCGCCGACTTATCCTTCACGGGTCGATAACATCCAGGCTGATTCAATTCGTGCGAAGACAGACCTGTTCCGGCTGCAGGAGAATAGGGTTGAATGGTGTATCCTCGGTACAATAAATTCTTGTTGTACAGTTGCTGCAACAACCACCACACACTTTCGATATACGTGTTTTCGTAGGTGATGTATGGATCTTTCATATCCACCCAATAGCCCATCAAACGGGTAAGTTCTTCCCATTTGTCGGTATATTTCATCACTTCGTTACGACACGCTTTATTGTATTCGTCGATTGTAATTTTTTTGCCGATGTCCTCTTTAGTAATGCCTAATGTTTTTTCTACGCTCAGCTCAATCGGCAATCCGTGAGTATCCCAGCCGGCTTTGCGCTTTACTTGCTTTCCTTGCAACGTTTGATAGCGGCAGAAAATGTCTTTCATGGTGCGCGCCATCACGTGGTGAATGCCGGGCATGCCATTAGCAGAAGGAGGTCCTTCGTAAAACACAAATGGAGCCGCGCCTTCGCGGGAAGTAACACTCTTCTCGAAAGTGCGGTGCTCATCCCAGTAACGCAACACTTCATCTGCAATGCGCGGGAGATTCAACTGTTCAAATTCCGGATACGTTTTCATTCGGGCGCGAAATTACGCAAATCCGCGTTAACGCCTGATATAAAGCCTGTAAGTCTGAAGTGGAAGAGGAAGAGGATTCCATTCGGGATCGTGAATCTCAGATTGCGCTACCAAATACCGCCCCTGCGCCTCTTCGCCATGACGAACTGAAATGCCGTAAAAACGCTGCAAATAGCAGATTAGCGGCCAATCTGAAATAGCCTTCTTATCTAGAATAAGAAGGCGTTCCTCTTCAATTGTGGCGCTTACGATGGCCAGATCATGAAGTTTGTCGGCATCGCGTTTAGGCTGTCCCCATTTCCAGGCGGTAATTGAAAGAGTTCCTGCAAGTAATATTAGCGCAAGACCGCTGATCGTTGCACGGAGCAACTTGGAGGCATTTATTTTATGTTGAATTTTTTCAGCAAGAGGAGCGATTATTAAAGCGAAAAACAGCGCGATGAAAGGTAGCGCTGTTAGCTGATAAAATCCGCGTTGTTCCAATGTTACCATAAGCGGTAAAATTCCGGAAAGCCCCACAAGCAGCATGAAGATCGCCATTTTGAGGTGGTGACGAAAATGCACAGAAATCGCTTGAAAACCACAAACGAGCATCGCAATTCCGGTAATAATCAACGCCGGTATGATATACAAACCCAGTTCTTTCAGATGCAAAAAATGCGAGCCTGTTGTTGCGCCAACGCCTTGAAACGTTTTTGTGAAGCGTGATCCGAAATAGGCTTCAAAACTATGGTACGCGGGTTCGTATAAAAAACAGAAGGCAACAGTCAACGCGGGGAAGCACAATACCAATGCCGTGCTCATCGCTGCGCGCGAAAAAGGGAATGAGCGGTGTATTAACCAGAATAATGACGGACCGCCCAGCAAGAATAACCCCTGAACACCTTTTGTTAAACCCGCCAATGTCAGGAATGCCCCTGAAAGTAAGAGCCATCCGACATTCAGCGACGAACTTCGCAACGCCTTTAGTTGTGCATAAGCGGCGGCCAACACAAAAACAACCATCGTACATTCCGCGATACCGTTGATGTACGCCCAAAATGTAACAGGGATGGTCAGATAAATGATAATCGGAAGAAAAGTTATGGCGCGATTCGGATAGACGAGATGCCAAATCTTATGTACCAGAAATATCCCAATCGCCGCGGTGCACAACGAATACAATCGTTCGGTATAAAACTCGGTTCCGAATAATTTGAAAAATACGCCTTGTAGAAAAAAGAGCAAAGGAGGCTGCTCGTGAAATGGATTGTAGCTCGTCGCGCTAAAATAAGGCTCCCAAAATGTGCCAAAACCCAACGCATAGTTTTTACTGACACTTGCGTACAAGACACCGTCCATAAACATGCCGTCCATGAATAGCGCCGGAATGATGAATGCGCATCCAATGGCAATTGTTATCAGTAGCAGCGGACTGCGCAATGGCATCAGTCTATTGTTGCAATAACTTTCAATTCAATAGCAATGGGTGTCGGCAGGCAGTTAATTTCTAATGTAGTTCTGCACGGTGGGTTTTTGCCGAAATATTCTGCCCACAATTTGTTGTAGGTCGGGAAATCGTCTTTCATGTTGGTCAGAAAAACGGTAACATCAACAATATTATCCCAACTACTTCCGGCATCTTCCAAAATGTACCGCACATTTTGAAACACGCTTCTGCATTGTGTTTCTATGTCGTAAGAAACTATACTTCCTTTTTCATCCAATTCAACGCCGGGAATTTTTTTTGTGCCGCGCTCGCGCGGACCAACACCTGATAAAAACAACAAATTACCTACACGTTTTGCGTGTGGATATAAACCAACCGGTTCAGGAGCCTTGGAAGAGTCAATGGAGTTATTATGCATAGGGCAAAGATAGGGACAACAGTAACTTGTAAGCCTTTTATGTTCGGGCAAACAAAGTTATCCGAGATTATTAAATGACAGCAAGAGCGAGTTTATCGCGCAATCACTAAACGAGTACTCAGGGTTGACGTGCCGTTGACGAGATTTACCAGATATGTGCCGGGTTGTAGCTGCGACGTTGAAACTTGGCTTCGAGACTCTGTAATAAACTCTGAGGCTACAGTCCTGCCTGAAATGTCCATTATCAACAATGTACAAGCTCCGAATCCGGGGGTTATGCTTACCGTAATCTGATCATTGGCCGGATTGGGTAGTAGTACAAATCTATCTGCGGGCACTTCATCCACACCAACCGCAATTACAATAGGTAATGACGTAAATACACAACCATATTCATTTGTCACCTCGAGTGTGTATGTGCCATTAATGGCAGCATTTATGGAGGGGCCGGTCTGTCCAACGAGCGGGTTATTATTTAAATACCACTGTAACGTGTTATTCGTAGTGTCAATGGTAGACAAAACAACTCCGTTTTGCAGCACGGCAGGTCGCCAAGAGGTGTCGCAAAAAACAGCACGCACTGTATCAGAAAAAGCAGCACAACCCCATTGATTAATGGATACCACAAAATAATCACCGGACAACCAAACTCCACACGTGTCCGTATTTGCCCCAAGTATTGGACTCCCGTTAAAATACCATTGTAAGCCAAATTGAGAAGAGTCGGTGTGAAGTGTATGTTGCAATGAGTCGTAATAAATATTAGGAATTCCGGGATATCCGTACACTTCTATCGTGTCAATTGTAGTTACTGCAGGTGTCGGAGGAACGACGATATGATTTACACTGTAATTAACAACCGAGATGTTGGCGGCACAGCCGTTACAGCCATTAATAGACATGGTATGGTTGCCAATAAAGTCGTCCGATCCAAAGCCGAACTCGTGATCGTCTTCATCCCACACTTCTAATACGTATGTATTAGCGGGATTCATCGTGATATTAAGTCCGGACCAGGTTACTACTGGAAATTGATCTGAGTAGTAATTCGATTGATAAATAGGATTACCATTTTCTTTTACAATTACAAAAAGATCAGGATTTCCATCTACGGGGTATCCCCATACCGATGAGGAGTTTTGAATAGATTGGATCGTGATATCGGTAATTGTGTAAAAGTTATACGTGGTAGTGTCGCTGTACGCTTCGTATTCAACAATGTACTGTCCGGGCAGAGAGTACACCTGAGGGGCCGGATTTTCTGCGGTGGAAATATTGCTGTTTCCAAAGTCCCAGTAATACGAGAGTAAGCCGGGATTGTTGTTGGTGAAATTCACTGTAATTGGCGCGCAGCCCTGATATCCGACCATCGAAAATCCATTGTTAGAGGAAGAGGATGTGCTCGGAACCACGTTCATGTACACTTGAAAAGTAACCGGAATACCGGAGGCGATAGTAAGATCCGCAATTACTGTTACATCAATCGCGTAAAACCCTGCTAAAAGAGGAGTGCCGGAAACGTTGACACAGCCGTATTGATTAACCCACGGATCATAATTGCATCCATTGGCAGCATTGTTGCACTGCCAGGTTAATCCAACCGGCAATGTGCAGGTCAATATTTGAAAATTAGTAAAGTCGTACCCCATGGTGTCCAGAGGGAGAACGAACGTAATGTCTTCCGAATAGGCCTGACCTACAGTTGCCGTTGGTAAAGTATCCGGATAAACCCCGGGAGCGGTGTAGGTGCTGTTAACATTGCATATCTGTGCAACACCGCTGAAGCTGATGCATGCAAAAAGAAGTAGAATGAGGTAGCGCATCGAGACAAGTTTTGCGCAAGTTAAGAAACGCCGGCTTATCCCCAAGCCGGGCTCCACAACAAAAACCACAGCGGAAGCAAACTTGCCGGCAGCGAAGCAAGATCAAGCACCACAACGGCTGAATTGCTTGTCCATGACCAAGTGAAAGGTACTTTATTTGAAATCAGCGAAACCCATATTATTCAATCAGGAAAGTCCTCCTGCGAATGCAATCATAAACCATATACAGAATCCATAAACGATTAATCCGATACCGGAGATAAACGCAATAACTGTTGCAACGGCTTTGCGCCAATCAAGCTGATCTGTTTTTTTCGTACGCTTGCTATTGCCAATTGAAATTATTGAGAAAATAAGCGCATTGACCAAGAACGCCGCACCACAGATTAGCCACGCCGCTGCTCCGAACAGGGAGCTGATTGCGATTGGGATAAACGCAAGTGCCAGAATCAATGAACACACAGCAATCTTGAGCCAGGGGTTCTTTTTCTGTTTGCCGGGAACTTTCCCTTGTAGTGATTCGCTCGAAGTCTTTTTTACGGCCGAATCACAAACGCTTTTATTATTGTGCGTTTGATTTTCATTTGGAATAATCTCCTGTAACGTTGAATTATCCGGACGAGCTGCGAGATATGTTCCAGCAGATATGTTTTCAATCGTTGTAATTTGCACATCAAGTGATGCACTATCTGCTGCAGTAGTTTTTGCAGTTCCATCGGTTGCTCTACTACCTTGTCGTTCTTTATCCGAACAAATCCGTTGCCCAAGTTTACTGTTATTCGCTTTTGTATGTTGTATATAATATCCGCCCCTATAATGTCGCTTCTCCAAGGTACACGAGGTGAAGAAAAAGGCGCACGCAGCAAGCAATACGGATAGTACAAATAGTGTGGAGTTCTTCATTTTTCAAGCCGCTTTTTATGTTGATTATTGATCACTTCGTAAGAGCATGACATACATAGCCACACACTTTTTTGGCACGGCTTCCTTTTGCTGCACCGTGCTCCCCGATTTATTTACAGTTTGAAGAACCCTGTTACCATCGGGATCGGTATAGTGCGGGTGTAGGTGTAGCCATATTCGCTTTGAGTAAAATTGATTCCGGTAAGAGACACCTGAAAGGCACTCTTGTCTGTTTTCTGATAGCGGAGCCCGGGCATGAACATCAGAAATCTGCCCCACTCGGTGCGTGATTGCGTATTGACATAGTAGATCCCCGGAGTGTTGCCCGAGGGGTATTGTATCTCATTGACACTAATGGTGTACACCTCGCGAGAGTAAAAGCTCAACAGCACATCGAAGAACACGCTCGTTCTGGCTCCGACACGCTGTATGCCGGCTACGGAGAAAACGGGGCCGTGCATCAGTTTTGAAGCCTGCATGTTATCGAACACCAGAGCGTAGGGGTATTGAGTGCTCACAATGGTGTCTGAGAAGTTGGCGTATTCCGGTTTCAGCACTTCTCGATTTCTAATGCCCTTGTAGTAGGCGTAACCGGCACCTATGGTGAAATTTGTTTTACGGTCTCCGTATGTGAAATTCATAAAGTGCAGCCCTCCCCACGCTTTACCATTCCGCAGGTAGCCTGAGGTGCCCATAAGTGTTCCTATAGAGAAGTTGATTTTTTCATTGCGTGTAGGGATGGTGTATTTACCCGCGAGAACAAAAGGACTGCCAATCCATGTAGTGAGTACTCCAAGGGATAACCGATCGCCGACGGCAAAATGGACTTCGGGGCCGTATAAGCTTACCATGGCGTAGTTTTCGCCCTTGGAAATAGGCAGCGCGTTAGTAGTAAAACTATAGCGCGTCGTGAAAGGCCCTGTCGGGTCGTACACCCCATTGTTCACCTGGCTTTTGTCGGTTAGCAGGACAATGCTTTTGATGTCGCTTTTCGGGATGTAAACTTTACCTATAGTTGTAGTTTGTATTAATACTTCACGCCCGTCATCGCTGAGTATGATGCCGGTGTATTCCGTACCA
>Ga0315899_10006588_pt1 | contig 12520 bp, 7 predicted proteins | sample LakEriMetagenome_2_FD_203518 | JGI IMG/M metagenome (GOLD analysis project Ga0315899, IMG submission 203518) | Freshwater fungal communities from buoy surface, Lake Erie, Ohio, United States - Buoy 4 MA112 | ecosystem: Environmental > Aquatic > Freshwater > Lake | place: USA: Lake Erie, Ohio... | reverse complement strand
GGGGTGATGCGCGATGAAGACATGCAGGACCTGGTGGATCGCGGCATCGTGTCGCGACTGCGTCGCATGCAGGCCGCTCCCCTCGCCGCCAAGACATTCGAGCTGCTCACCGCCGACGGGCGGCATCAGGCCCTGCTCGACGATGCCCTGCGGCTCGCCGCACGCTTTCTCGATGAGCACGAGGAGATGATCCGCGAGGGTGTCCGAAAGGAAAGCCCCTGGTGGGTGCCGGGCGCCGTCGAGAATCGCCTCGGTGACAAGATCGTGAGCGGGGTGGAGCGCACGCTGGTGGCGGTCGCGGCCGACCCAGCACATCCGCTCCGAAAGCGATACGACGAGGCCGTCGAGCGGTTCGTTGCGAGTCTGCGTGAGAACCCCGATACGATCGCGCGCGCCGAGCAGATCAAGCTCGATGTGCTCAATCATCCGGGCGTGGCTGACTTCTCGCGCGAGGTGTGGGGCGACGTGAAGGACCGCTTGGCAAAGTATGCCGAGACGCTCGCGGATGAGACGACAGCAGCGCCTGATCAGCTGGAGCGGTGGCTGGGCGGCCTCGGGCAGAAGGTGCTCGACGATCCCGTCCTCGCTGAGAAAGTGAACGCGTGGATCGTGGAGCTCGTCACCTACAGCGTAGAACAGGCGCGCGAGGAGGTGGCGGCGCTGATCGCGACGACCGTTTCAGCCTGGGACGCCAACGCCACGTCGCGGAAGATCGAACTGCAGATCGGGCGCGATCTCCAGTTCATCCGCATCAATGGTACGCTGGTCGGCGGCCTCGTGGGGCTATTGCTGTATTCCGTCGGCCTGCTGCTCTGACGGGCGCCGGTCGGCGGCCATACTGCGCGTTCGCGCCGAGGTGTCCGCATTGCTCGGTGCCGAATCCGCCTTCTGCGTCTCCGGATGCGGCAGCAGCGCGAGGTGCAGCACTTCGTCCATGGTGCTGGCGAAGGTAAACGCCATTTTTTCGCGCACCTCCTGTGGTACATCGCGCACGTCTTTCTCGTTCCCCTTGGGGAGGATGACCTCACGAAGGCCTGCACGATAGGCGGCCAGGACCTTCTCCTTCACCCCGCCGATCTCGAGCACTTTGCCACGCAGGGTGACTTCGCCGGTGAGGGCGAGATCGCGGCGCACGGGGCGACGCGAGAGCGCGCTCGCCAGAGCGAGGGTGACGGCAATCCCCGCCGATGGCCCATCCTTCGGGATGGCACCGGCGGGGAAGTGCAGGTGCATGTCGTACTCTCGGAACTCACTGTCGGCGATGGCCAGTGTGGCCGCGCGCGAACGCACGAACGAGTAGGCCGCCTCGGTGGACTCGCGCATCACGTCCCCCAGCTGTCCGGTCACGGTGAGTTTGCCCGACCCGGGCATCCGCAGCGCTTCGATCGTCATGAGCTCACCGCCGGTGGCGGTCCACGCGAGACCGGTCACCGCGCCGATTTCCGGCTCCTGTTCGGCCTCTTCCTGTGAGAACCGAGGGGGGCCGAGCAGGTCTTCGGCGCGAGCCGTGCCGATTTCCCAGGTGCTTGTGTCGCCGTCCGCTTTGGCTCGCGCGCGCTTGCGCATGAGCTGTGCCAGCGAACGCTCGAGCGTGCGGAGCCCCGCCTCGCGCGAGTAACGGCTCGTGACGAATCCGACCACCGCCTCGGAGATGTGCAGGTCCTCCGGCGTGAGTCCGTGATCGTCGAGGAGGCGCGGGATGAGATAGCGCTGTGCGATCTCGATCTTCTCCTCGATGGTGTAGCCGGCGATGCGGATGACCTCCATGCGGTCACGCAAGGGACCGGGGATGTCGTACAGGTTGTTTGCCGTGCAAATGAACAAGGTGCTCGACAAATCGAAGGGGAGGTTGAGGTAATGGTCGACGAACGTGGAATTCTGCGACGGGTCGAGGACTTCGAGCATGGCGGCGGTGGGGTCACCCGACGGGCCGCCGCTCGACATCTTGTCGATCTCGTCGATCATGATCACCGGATCTCGTACGTCGACGCGGCGCAGCGCCTGAATGAGCAGCCCCGGCATGGCGCCAACGTAGGTCCGGCGGTGTCCGCGGATTTCTGCCTCATCGCGCACCCCGCCAACGGAGATACGATAGAATTCGCGGCCGATGCTCGTGGCGATCGCCTCGCCGAGTGAGGTCTTGCCGGTGCCCGGTGGGCCCACAAAGCACAGAATGGGACCGGTGGGGTCCCCGCCGCGCAGCTTGCGCACGGCGAGGTACTCGATGATGCGCTCCTTGGCTTCATCGAGTCCGTAGTGCCGCTCGTCGAGCGCCTCCTCGACTTTGGCGAGCAGGATCTCCTTGTCATTGCCGCTGCGCTTGTGCCAGGGCAGCGCGAGGACCCAGTCGAGGTAGGTGCGCAGCACCTGATACTCGCTCGAGGCGGGCGAGAGCATGCGCAGGCGCTCCGTCTCACGGCGCGCTTCGGCGGCAACCTTCTCTGGAAGGTGGGCCTCCTCGATGCGCCGTTGCAGCTCCACGCTCTCCTTTTCGTTGGGATCTGCCTCGCCCAGCTCGGACTGGATGGCACGCAGCTGTTGCCGGAGATAGAACTCACGCTGGTGCTGTTCGATCTTGATCTCGGTCTGCTTCTTCACGTCTTCCATAACGCGGGCGCGCGCCACCTCACGCTCAAGTCGCGAGAGGATGAAGCGGATGCGCTGGCCGATGTCGAGGCGTTGGAGCACTTCCTCCTTGTCGGCGATGCGGAGGTTCATGTTGGTGGCCGCGAGGTCCGCGAAGCGCCCGGGGTCCGAGACGTTCATCTTGAGGATCTGTGGCACCTCATTGGGAATACGGTCCACCAGTTCCGCGAGCGTTTCGGCAGCCGTCACCGTACGGGCGATCAGGTCGTCGAGCTCCTCCGGCTCGGCCGGCGTTTCCCGCGCGCCCTGTACCTGCGCGATGGCAAACGGCTGGAGCTGATCGATGGCGTCGATCGTGATGCGCCGCAGTCCCTGCAGCGTGATCTGCACGGTGTCGCCCGGCAGGTTGATGCGTTCGTGTACACGGGCCGCAACGCCGACCTTCCCGAGGAAGCGCGTGGGATCAATTGCGTCGTCGCCGTCACTGGAGGCGACCACCAAGGCAACCACCAGCCCGGATTCCTCGTGGGAGCGGAGGAGCGCGAGGTTCTCGGGGGCTCCCATCTGGACCGCGATCGTGCCAAGCGGAAAAACGATCGTGGACCGCAACGCCATCAACGGCAGCGTGGGCGGAAGTTCCGCGCGGAGGATTTCGTCCGTCCGCAGGCCGCGGGGCATCGGGCTGGCAGAAAAACGGGAGTGCGGAGGCGACACTTTCGAGGCATTAAGAGTGATTTCGCGGTCCGGAACCGGCCAATGTAGGGACGCCGGAAACGGGAACAACGCGTGATTCCAACGCAAGTTGCGTCAGGGGTGGCCCTGTCCGTCACCCCCCGGGACAACATCATGGGTGGCGGGTCTTGCCGCTGGGCTGTGCCGGCCTCGAGCGTTACGTGACTCCAGTCGAGCCCACGGATCGCATCGGCACCGGGCTGGGCAGCGGTGGGACGACCGGCGATCGATTACCTTTCCGGTCTATGTTTGACGAGCTCACAGACAAACTCGGGAACGTCTTCGCGAAGCTGCGCGGCCGTGGCGTTCTCACCGAGTCCGACATCAAGGAGGGGATGCGCGAGGTTCGCCGCGTCCTGCTCGAGGCCGACGTGAACTTCGCCCTGACCCGGGAATTCCTGGAGAAGGTCGAGAAACAGGCAGTCGGCGTGCTGCAGCTCAAGTCGGTGCAGCCAGCCCAGCAGCTGGTGAAGATCGTGCACGACGAGCTCACGGCGATGCTGGGCGAGCGTCGCGAAGGGCTGCGCATGAGCACGGTGCCCCCCACCGTGATCATGATGGTCGGGCTGCAGGGGTCGGGTAAGACCACCACGGCCGGCAAGCTGGCGCGCAAGCTCAAACTCGAGAACAAGACCACGCGTCTTGTGGCGGCCGACGTGTATCGCCCGGCTGCCATCGATCAGCTCGAGACGCTGGGCAAGGCGCTCGATCTCCCCGTGTATGCCGATCGCACGACGCAGGACGTGGTGAAGATCGCCAAGGCCGGTATCGAGCAGGGTACGCGCAATCGTGATCGTGTGGTCATCGTCGACACCGCCGGACGGTTGCAGATCGATGCCGACATGATGGATGAGCTGAAGCGGCTCAAGGCGGCGATCAAGCCCGACGAAATCCTCTTCGTGGCCGACGGCATGACCGGCCAGGAAGCGGTCAAGATTGCGCAGGGCTTCAACGAGGCGCTCGATGTGACGGGCGTGATTCTCACGAAGCTCGACGGCGATGCGCGCGGCGGTGCGGCGCTCTCGATCTACGGCGTGCTCAAGAAGCCGATCAAGTACATCGGCGTGGGTGAGAAGCCCGATGCCCTCGAGGAGTTTCACCCCGAGCGCATGGCAGGCCGCATCCTGCAGATGGGCGACATCGTGTCCCTCGTGGAGAAGGCGCAGGAAGCCTTCGATGAGACCGAGGCGAAGAAGCTGGAGAAGAAGGTCCGCAAGGAGGGCATGGACCTCGAGGACTTCCTCGCGGCGATGCGGCAGATGCAGAAGCTCGGTCCCTTCGAGAACCTCCTTAAGCTGCTGCCGGGTGTAAACCCGAAGATGCTCAAGGACGTGAAGATGGACCCCAAGCGCATGAAGCACATCGAAGCGATTGTGCTGTCCATGACGCCACAGGAGCGGAAGAAGCCGGAGATCATCAACGGCTCGCGCCGGGCCCGCATCGCGAAGGGGTGTGGCCGGCCGGTCAATGAGGTGAACCGCCTGCTCGATCAGTTCCGCGAGATGCAGAAGATGATGAAGAAGATGGGCGGCATGCAGGGCGGCGGGAAAGGCGGGATGCCGCGGATGCCTTTCGGCGGTGGGGGCATGTTCGGGATGCGCTGAGCGGCGCATCCGGAGAGACGGAGGGGCGGAGGCGCGGAGAGATTCCCGCGCGTCCGCCCCTTTTCGTTGTGCTCCGTGCCTCCGGGGCTCCGTGCCTCTGAGGCTCCGTGCCTCTGGCGTCAGCCCTCAGCCTTCTGCTGGTACGATCGACTCCAGTCCTGGCCAGGCGGCGAGGTTGTACACGACCAGCGTCCGCAGATAGTGCCGTCCGTGGTCGCCGTGGGCGGCCAGCACCGCTTCCGCTCCCCGCGTCACGGCATCGGCGTGGGCATACGGGACGTCGAGATCTTCGGGGAGCACGCCGTTCTCGTGCGTCACGCCCGCGGCGTCGAGAAATGTGACCTGATACTGCGGCTCGAGATCCACGTAGAGCAGCTGCAGCAGTTCCAGTTCGTCCTGAGGCGTGAGCGCGCCGAGGCGGAGGGCCTCTTTGCCGACCTTTTCGGCCGGCCACGACACCAGAGTGGCCGCGCGGAAGCCGCCGCCCTTGGCCGCGATACGGTTGGCATAGAGCGCCTTGGCACCCTTGTGCTTGGCGAGTGCCTGGAGCACCAGCCATTGCCGGCGCTCCAGAGGGAGTGACTTGAAGGGAGAAAGAAATTTGGCCATGCGAGAAGCTAATGGATTACGTCTTTGGCGTGTTGGCGCCCGCCACGGCCATGCGGTCCATCACCCGCTTGGCAATCTGGTCCGCCAGCTCGTCGCCGGCGAGGAGGGGCTGGGCGAGGCGCCCCATGATCGGCGGCGGGCCGGCCGGGACGCCCGACTGGCGGCGCTGGGCCAGCCCATCGGCGGCTTCCTGACAATCCACGCCCGTGGCAATCTCCCGCAGCAACCCTTCGTGGATGTCGTACACGAGGCCGTGTAGCAGCGGGCGCTTGCCCTTGGCCCAGGCGTTCTGGATGATCGGAGTCTCCGACAGGTGGTACAGCTGCTCCAGCACGTTGAGCTCCACCACGCGATCGAAACGCGCCTGTTCATCCTCGATCTGCATGAGTTCCGGCTTGTTCCACCGCACCACGTTACGGATGGGCTGCAACCACAGATCCACGAGGCCGTAGGAGGCATTGCCCATCGCCGCCTTCACGCCGCCGCAGTTGTAATGCCCCGTCACGATCACGTGCTTCACATCGAGGACTTCCACGGCATACTGCAGGACGCTCATGGCGTTGAGGTCACTGGGTAGCACCACGTTGGCAATGTTGCGGTGCACGAACAGTTCGCCCGGCTCCGTGCCGGTCACCACGTTGGCGGGCACGCGGCTGTCGGCGCAGCCGATGTAGAGGAACAGCGGTTCCTGCTTGTTGGCCCGCTTCTCGAAATACTCAGGGTCGGCGGCCTTCATGGCAGCGGCCCACTCGCGATTGTGCTGAATGATCTTGCGGAAGTTTTCCATGTGGCGAGTCCGGTCAGTGGGCGATGGTGACGTCGGTCTCGGGGATGCCCACGAGGCGGTAGTCGATATTGCGGGTACGTGCGGTTTCGCGGAACGACAACAGCACTTCGAGGGCGTCGTTGTCGAAGCGGGTCGTCTTGCGGCCATCAATCTCCACGCGCGTGTTGTGCGGGAGTGCGTCGAGCGTCTGCGACAGGTTCGCCTTGCTGAGGAACGTCACCTGGTCAGGTAACATGTATCGCGTGAGGATGGCGCCCGGCGGACTCACCTTCGACAGTGCCGGACGGCGCATGTGCTCGGCGATGATGAAGCCGAGACCCACCACGAGGCCCACGCCGATGCCGCGCAGCAGATCGGTGAAGAGGATGGCCATGATCGTCACGGCGAACGGGATGAAGTGCGACCACCCCAAGTGCCAGGCGCTTCTCCAGAGCGCCGGCGTGGTGAGCTTGAAGCCGGTGACCAGCAGCACCGCCGCGAGCGCTGCAAGAGGAATGCGGTTCAGCAGCGGTGCAAGCGCAAGCACCGCCACCACCAACCATGCGCCGTGTACGATCGCGGATAGCCGCGAGCGCGCACCAGCGTCCACGTTGGCGGAGCTGCGCACGATGACGCCCGTGACGGGCAGACCACCGAAGAAGCCCGAGAGTACGTTGCCAAGCCCCTGCGCAAAGAGCTCGCGGTTGGCGGGCGCGTCCCGCTTTTCGGGATCGAGCTTGTTGGTGGCCTCGAGGCTGAGCAGCGACTCGAGGCTCGCCACGACGCCAAGCGTGACCGCGAGCATCCAGACCTGCTGATCACCCAGTGCACTCCAATCGGGGCGCGCAATCTGCGACAACACGCCATTCACGCCCGTCGTGGGCAACGACACGAGGTGCGTGCCACGGATGGCGAACGACGGCTCGAGCGCCAGCAGCAGCTCATTGATCCCCACCCCGACGAAGACCGCCGCTAACGGCGCGGGAAAGAGCTTCACCTTGGCGAGTGGCGTCCGTGGCCAGAGCATCATCAGCGCCACCCCCAGCACGGCCACGGCGATGGCGCCGGGCTGCACCTGCGTGAACGCATTGCTGATCGCGCCGAAGGTGGTTTCTCCGCTGGGGCTCACAAACGCAAAGTCCCCCTCGTAGTCCGCGTCGTAGCCGACGGCGTGCGGGATCTGCTTGAGAATCAGCGTGAGGCCGATCGCGGCGAGCATCCCCTTGATGACCGACGAGGGGAAGTAGTAGCCGATCACGCCGGCGCGAGCCACGCCGAGGATGATCTGTAGTGCACCGCCCAAGATGACCGCCGGCAGGAAGCGGGGAAAACCGCCAACCTGGGCAATGCCGGCCAAGACAATGGCGGTGAGGCCGGCCGCGGGGCCGCTCACCATGAGCTGCGAGCCAGACGCGGCCCCGACCACGAGGCCGCCCACCACGCCCGCAATCACGCCGGACAGCAGCGGGGCGCCCGAGGCGAGCGCCACGCCCAGGCAGAGCGGCAAGGCCACGAGAAACACTACCACGGACGCCGGAATGTCATCGCGCCACGCGGCGAAAGGCGATGACGAAGGCCTGCCCTCGAGGGCAGAGGCGGTCGATGAGGTCATGCGGCTGGGCTGGCGGGACCGACGCGCCATCGTGGCGGAAACGCCCGGGATGCGCGTCGGAGGGGAGGGGGTGACCGCGGCATGCCGGTCCATTGGTCAGGCCGTGGTGATGCATAGAGCCTAACGAACGATCCGGAATGGTGCCAGCTTCGGGGGGATTCGGATACGCGGGCCGTCCACCTGCGTTACCATGGCTACATGGTCCGCCGGTTCACGCTTCTCCCCGACCTCGAGACGCCCAATGGGTCGCTTCCGCCTCGCTGCTGTCCGTACGCTTCCTGCGCTTCTCGCCATCGCCTCCGGGTGTACGGCGTCGCCGGTCCACGATGTGGTCATCCGCGGTGGGACCATTTACGACGGATCGGGGGGGGCGCCGATCACCGGTGATCTGGCAATCAATGGCGATTCGATCGTGGCGGTCGGGGCGGTCCCCGGTCGCGGACGCATCGAGGTGAACGCGGCCGGCCTGGCGGTCTCGCCTGGCTTCATCAACATGCTGAGCTGGGCCACGGAAACCCTGATCGAAGACGGCAAGTCGCAAGGCGACATCCGCCAGGGGGTTACGCTCGAGGTCATGGGCGAGGGATCGTCGATGGGCCCGCTCTCGGACACGTTGCGCGCCGAGATGCTCGCCGATCAGGGCGACATCACGTTCCCGGTAACGTGGCGCACGCTGCGCGGCTATCAGGACTCGCTCGTGGCCAAGGGGATCAGTACCAACATCGCCTCGTTCGTGGGGGCCACCACCGTGCGCATCAACCACGTGGGATGGGATGACCGCGAGCCCACCGCTGCCGAACTCGAGGCCATGCAGGCCGATGTGCGCCTCGCCATGGAAGAAGGCGCGCTGGGGGTGGGCTCCTCGCTCATTTACGCACCGGCGTTCTATGCGAAAACGTCCGAACTGGTCGCGCTCATGAAGGCCGCGGCGCCCTATGGTGGCATGTACATCTCGCACATGCGCAGCGAGGGCGTGAAGCTCGAGGAAGCGGTCGACGAACTGATCACGATCGCGCGCGAGTCGGGCGCCCGCGCCGAGATCTATCACCTCAAGGCCGCCGGTGAGGCCAACTGGCCCAAGATGGCGCGCGTACTCGCACGCATCGATTCGGTCCGCGCCGCGGGGCTCGAGATCACGGCCGATGTCTACCCGTATACCGCGGGGGCGACGGGGCTGGATGCCGCCATGCCGCCGTGGGTCCAGGAGGGCGGTTATGCCGCGTGGGCCAAACGGCTGCAGGATCCCGCCATCCGCAAGAAGGTGGCCGAGGAGATGCGCACGCCGACCGACAAGTGGGAGAGTCTGTTGCTCGCGGCCGGTTCGCCGGATCGCGTGGTGCTGGCTGGCTTCAAGGCCGACTCGCTCAAGCGGTATACGGGAAAGACCCTGGCCGAGGTCGCGAAGCTCCGTGGCACGTCGCCCGAGGAAACGGCGATGGATCTCGTGATCCGTGACGGCACGCGCGTGGGCACGATCTACTTCATCATCGACGAGGACAACATTGCGGCGCAGCTGAAGAAGCCGTGGGTGAGCGTGGGCTCCGATGCGGGCTCCATGGCGCCGGAGGGCAACTTCCTCAAGAGCAATACGCATCCGCGGGCGTACGGGACCTTCGCGCGCATTCTCGGTCGCTACGTGCGCGATCAGCAGGTGCTTACGCTGCAGGAGGCCGTGCGCCGCATGACATCGCTGCCTGCCGCCAACCTCCGTATCCAGCGACGTGGGGCGCTCAAGCCCGGGTACTTCGCCGATGTGGTGCTCTTCGATCCTGCGACGGTACGCGACAACGCCACCTTCGAACAGCCGCACCAGTACGCGACCGGCGTACGCGATGTGTTCGTGAACGGGGTGCAGGTACTCAAGGACGGCGAGCACACCGGGGCGAAACCGGGGCGCGTCGTACTCGGTCCGGGAGCGACGCGATGACGTCCCGTCGGCGGTTTCTCGAGCAGGGCACCATGGCGCTGGCCGCGGGTCCGTTCGCGGCTGGCTGGGCGCCGGCCGTGCACGTTCCGGGGCGTCAGGCCCACGATCTGGTGATTCGCGGCGGCACCGTGTTCGACGGTGCGGGTGGCGAAGGGCGCGTGATGGACGTGGCGATCCGTCAGGGGCGGGTGAGCGCCATGACGGCCCGTCTCACCGAACGTGGGGCGCAGGAGATCGACGCCACGGGGCTGGTGGTCTCGCCAGGGTTCGTGGATATCCACTCCCACGGCGACGGGAACCTGCGTGACGACCCGCGCGCCGAGTCGGTGATTCGGCAGGGGATCACGACGATCGTCGTGGGGGCCGACGGCGGGTCCCGTTTCACCGGGGCGCCGGACGCATCGTTCGCTGCGTGGGAGCAGGGGCTCACGGCGATCGGTCCCACGGTCAACGTGGCCTCGATGGTGGGGTTGGGGTCCGTGCGCGGCGCCGTCGTGGGGGAGGCCGACCGTCGCGCCACCGCCGACGAAGTGGCGCGCATGGCGGGCATGGTGGAGCAGGCCCTGCGCGAGGGGGCGTGCGGCGCTTCGACCGGGCTGGAGTACACACCGGGCGCATTCGCACCGCTGGATGAGCTGATCGCGCTCAGTCGACCGCTGTCGGCGCGTCGCTTGCCGTATGCCACGCACATGCGCAATGAGGACGACCAGCTGCTCGAAGCGATCGACGAATCCATCGCGGTGGCGCGTGGTGCCGGGTGCCCGCTGCAGGTCTCGCACCTCAAGCAGCAGGGGACGCGCAACTGGGCCAAGATCGATGCCTGCTTTGCGCGCCTCCGTGACGCCCGGGCCGCCGGCATCGATGCGTGGTTCGATGTGTATCCGTACGAGGCGTATCAGACGGGACTCACCAATCTCTTCCCGGTGTGGGCGCGCGACGGCGGCGACGAGGCGTTTCTCCAACGGCTCGACGATCCTACCACGGGGGCCCGCATCCGCACCGAGTCGCTAGGCAAGGTCGAGGTGATCGGCGGATGGGACAACGTGCAAATCGCGCGCGTGAGCAATCCCGTGGATCGTGATGCGGAAGGCAAGCGGCTCGGGGCGTGGGCGCGGGCGCGCGGCGAGGATCCATATGACGCGGCCGTGGGGCTCCTGCGCCGCAATCAGGTTGACGTGGGGATGCTGGGGTTCGCCATGAGTGAAGCCAATCTCGATCGCCTGCTGGCGCACGAATACGGCATGGTCTGCTCGGATGGCGGCAGCTTCGCGGTGGATGGGCCCACCCGCCGCGGCAGTCCGCATCCGCGCGGGGCCGGTACCATGCCGCGGGTACTCGGGCGCTTCGTTCGGGAACGCCAGGCGCTGTCGCTGGCCGACGCCCTGCACAAGATGACGGCGCGTCCCGCCGATCGGATGCACCTACGTGATCGCGGCCGGCTTGCCGTGGGGATGGCGGGTGATGTGGTGGTGTTCGATGCCGCGCGCGTGGCCGATACCGCCACCTTCGCGAATCCGTTTCAGTACCCGGTGGGAATCGCCGCCGTGATCGTGAATGGGGTGGTGGCGGTACGGGAGGGGGAGCATCTCGCCAATCCTGGGCGGGTGCTCCGGGCGGGGTGACCGCGGGCCCGCCGGTGCCGGGGACGGTCCCGCCCCCACCCTCAACGCGGGCGAGAATGCGGCGTAGGTTATGCGAGGCCGGCACCCCAGCCGGTCGATCCCTCAACCGCCTCGCCGCATGACTCGCCGTTCCCTCCCGGTCATACTCGCCCTGCTCGGTGTGGCCCCTGCCGTGGCAGGAGCCCAGAGCGCCAAGCCCGCCGCCCGTCCGGCCGCCCGTCCGGCCGCCCCCAAGGCGCCAATGATGGCGGCGGTGGACAACAACCTGTTCCGCGGCATGTCATACCGCCTCGTGGGGCACTCCCGCGGCGGCCGTGTGACGACCGTAACTGGTGTGCCCTCGCAGCCGAAAACGTTCTACATGGGGGTGGCCAGCGGCGGCCTCTGGCGCACCACCAACGGCGGTGAAAGCTGGGAGCCGATCACCGATGGCAAGGTGCCCGTGGGATCCATGGGCTCCGTCGTGGTGGCCGACAGTGACCCCAATGTGATCTGGCTTGGCACCGGCTCCGACGGCGTACGTTCCAACGTCTCCACCGGCCGCGGCGTGTATCGCTCCAGCGACGCGGGCAAGACTTGGGAGTTCAAGGGGCTTTACGACGCCGGGCAGATCGGCGCGGTACGCGTGCACCCCACGAACCCCGACATCGCGTGGGTGGCCGCCTACGGCGACATCTTCAAGCCCAACAAGACGCGCGGGGTGTTCAAGACCACCGACGGTGGCAAGACCTGGAAGCACACGCTCTACGTGAGCGATTCCACCGGCGCGATGGATGTGGAGTTGCAGCCCGGCAACCCGAATGTGGTGTACGCCTGGATGAACCGTATCGAGCGCAAACCGTGGTCGATCATCTCCGGCTCGCGCGAAGGCGGCTTCTACAAGAGCACCGACGGCGGGGAGAGCTGGAAGCGCATCCAGAGCACCGGTCTCCCCAACGAGTTGATCGGCAAGGGCAACGTGGCCGTAACCGCAGCCAATCCGCAGCGGCTCTACGCGCTGGTGGAAGCGCTCCCCGGCGGTGGTCTCTATCGCTCCGATAACGCCGGGGAAAGCTGGCAGCT
>Ga0315899_10006585_pt1 | contig 12524 bp, 9 predicted proteins | sample LakEriMetagenome_2_FD_203518 | JGI IMG/M metagenome (GOLD analysis project Ga0315899, IMG submission 203518) | Freshwater fungal communities from buoy surface, Lake Erie, Ohio, United States - Buoy 4 MA112 | ecosystem: Environmental > Aquatic > Freshwater > Lake | place: USA: Lake Erie, Ohio... | reverse complement strand
TGTTAACTCGGGCACCTGTTAACTTGGGGCACCTGTTAACTCGATGCACTGGCGTAACTTCGAAGCGCTCGTTGAAAAACCCACCGGCTTAGTAGAAGGGCGAAGATGGTAGCGAGAAAAGCGAAGGCTGCCAGTCCCCATTCCCAGCCTTGTCGCGGGGCTAGGGGTTGCGCAAGCAATCGAGCTGGGACGTTGATGATAACCAGGATCGGAACGACGAATGTAAAAATCCACCAAAGAGGAAGTCCCCAGCCGGTTTGATAGATTTCCATGGGATAGCGGGAGAAGTTGGTGATGTAAAACCAAAAGTCATAGAGGCTTTGATTGCGACCGAGCCAAATGCTTGTAGCTGCCAAACAGATGATCAGGCTATAGAAAAGCAATACTCCACAAACGATATAGACGGCGTAGAGAGCGAGTAGGGAGAGAGACCAAGACCAATGGGGATCGGTTCGTTCATTGAGGTGTATGAGCGCGTAGACGAGAATGATACAACCGGCGAAGAAGTTGCTCAAAGAGGCCCATTCCATGCGTCGAAGAGAGATTAGGAATTGGGTGTCGATGGGTTTGAGCAAGGCGTAATCGAGGCCCCCGGTGCGAATGAGTTCGCTGAATTCCTGGGCATTTGGCATGAAGAATGTCTGTACGATGGAATTGATGATCCAGGTAGTTGCTAGGAAGACATAAAATTCGTAACGCCCCCAGCCGGTGGATGCTCCGATGCTGCGAACGTGGTGGAAGATTAGGATATAGAAGCCGAGGTTCATCAAGAGCCAAGCGAGGCTTGAGATACAGTCGAGGAAAAAGTTTCCTCGAAAGGTCATGTCGCGTATGAGGCTGTTGCGAGCGAATCCTAGAAACACATCTAAATAGCGTTTGTACGAATTCGGCTTTGCGGCGGTTTCGATGGTTGAGTCAGTTGAGGGCGTTGTCATTATACGCGGCCTTGATCGCTCCAGAGTTGCGTAAGGACCAGTGCATGTTCGACGGCGGCAAGCATTTCATCGAGGCAAGCGAATTCTTTGACCGAGTGGATGTTGTACTGACCGACGGAGAGGTTTGGGGTTGGGAGTCCGAGATGGGACATCAGTGAACCATCGCTTCCACCTCGGATGGCATCTCTTTTGCAAGGACGATCAAGGCGCTTGTAGGCTTGTTCTGCAAGATCAGCGGCGAGGGGAAACTCGCAAAGCTTATCTCCGAGATTTCGGTATTGTTCTTCGATCTGCACATCAATGCGAAGTCGGGGTTCATCTTGCATCGCATCTTGAGCGAGTTGCTTCAGGTACTGAGCATACTCGTCGAGTTTCGCGGTTTCGAAATCGCGCAACAGAATCTGTACGCTCGCTTCTGAAACCGAGGAATGCAGGACGTACGGGTGTAGGAATCCTTCGCGTTGCGAAGTCGATTCAGGAGCGAGGTGATCGAGAGGAAGGTTAGCGACGAATCGGCAAGCAGCACGAAGCGCGTTGACCATTTTGCCTTTGCCCACCGATGGGTGGGTGTTAATGCCGTGAAAGGTAATCGTCGCGAGGTCTGCCGAAAAGGTTTCTACATCGATGGTACCCGATGCGCCACCATCAAGGGTGTAACCTGCAATCGCTCCGGCTTTAGCAAGATTGAAGTGGCGCGTGCCTCGCCCGATTTCTTCGTCGCACGTGAAGAGAATGCGGATCGGTCCGTGGGGAATATGCGGGTGTTCCATCAGGACGTTTGCAAGTTCCATAATGGCGGCCACACCGGCTTTATCGTCGGCACCGAGCAGGGTTTTGCCATCGGTGGTCACGAGGGTTTTGCCGATAAGTTGTTCAAGCTCTGGTGACTCGCTGATTCGGATGGAATCGCCAGAGAGTAGGGGGATGTCACCCCCTTGGTAGTTTTCGATGACTTGGGGTTTGCAATGATCGCCAGGGGCTTCCGGAGAAGTATCCAAGTGTGCGTTAAAGAGGATGGTAGGGACAGGGCCGTCGACAGTTGCGGGGATGGTACCCCATACCAGGCCGTAATGATCTTGCTCGGCGTCTAGGATCCCCATCTCTTTGAGTTGCTTGGTGAGGATTTCACCAAGAAGCCATTGCCCGCGACTGCTGGGGTAGTCTTGGGTGTTCGGGTCTGCGGTCGTGCCGATTCGAGTGTATTGCAGAAAACGATCGAGAAGTCGTTGTCGTTGGATGTGCATCACAGTGGAGTAAGATCGATTGTTTCGGGAAAGTGGATAAGGCGTTGCTACGAGTATCGCAGAACGGCGAAGCCATCATTCTAGCGAACAATTACTGCGGCGGATTAGCGATTTGGCCAAACTGCTTGCAGAACCCTGCCTACCGAATCGGAGCGGTTCAATACGTAGAAGTGCATTCCGGGAATGCCATGTTGCAAAAGATCGGAAACTTGTTCGATCGCATAATCGACACCAACTTTGCTTTGCCAAGCTTCATCGTCTTTTTCGGAGAGTTTTTCGATCAGGGACGCAGGCAATTTAGCTTTGCAAAGTTGAGTGAATCGCAGGATTCCTTTGAGGTTGAGAATCGGTAGGATCCCGGGGACGATGGGCACGCGGATTCCCGCCTTTTCACATTGATCGACAAATCGATAGAAATCTTGATTGTCATAGAAAAGTTGGGTGACAACGATGTCCGCGCCAGAATCAACTTTCCGCTTGAGATTATCGAGATCGACTTGGGCTGATGGGGCTTCTTGGTGGATTTCTGGATAACCTGCAACTGCAATACCGAGTTGCGGATAATCGGATTTGATCAACGAGACGAGTTCATTCGCGTAGCGAAGGCCGCCGACGGTTTGCTGAAACTCCGATTGTCCCTTTGGCGGATCCCCTCGAAGTGCGACGATGTAGTCAGTTCCAAGGGATACTGCATGATCAAGGTAATCGCGGAGTTGCTCGACGGTCGATCCTACACACGTCAGGTGGCTTGCGACCCGTTGTGAAAAACGGTTTTTCAAGGCTTCGATGATTTGGATAGTCCGGTCGCGAGTCGAGCCCCCTGCCCCGTAGGTGCAAGTGAAAAAATCTGGCTTGAATTCTTTGAGTTCTCCGATGGTGCCCATCAACGTCTCGAAGGCCTCGTCGGTTTTGGTTGGGAAGACCTCGAAGGAGAGTCCAAGGTGTCCGGGCTTAAAGAATTCGTTCAACCTCATTACATGACTTCCGATAAGATTCAGTTTTCGAATGCTTGCTGCGAATGCCTGCGATTCACTCCAGCTTTCCAATTTGCCGGAGCATAAAGTCTCGGAGCATACGTTGCCTTGGTCCGGGAGCGTGAAGCTCTGCGGGGCAAAGTAGCTGCGTTAAAAACGGCCCATAAACATACCTTGCGCTTGCTGTTCTTGGAATGCTGTTTCACAATCTAGAACCGAATTTGCCGCCGAAGGTAAAAATAGCTGTGGCTAATTTCTGTCGGGTTTCCTCAAATCGAAGGATGATGCAGGTATGACCGCAAAAACATTGGGTCCAGCAACACAACTGGCTGGCGCAAATCCCCTCGCGGGAAAGAAGGTTTTAGCGTTTGTCGGGGATATTTACGAAGATCTTGAGCTTTGGTACCCCAAGCTTAGGTTGATCGAAGCCGGGGCACAGGTGGTCATCGCTGGTGAGAAGGCTGGGGTGAGTTATTCGGGAAAGAATGGCTATCCATGCGTTTCTGACACGGCGATTTGCGATATGCGTTCCGAAGATTTCGACGCTGTATTGCTGCCGGGGGGATTTATGCCCGATCGGTTGCGAAGATTGCCCAAGGTAAAAGAGCTCATCGCCGAATTCTCTCGCGACAACAAGTGCGTGGCTGCGATTTGCCACGGTGGTTGGCTAGCGATTTCCGCCAACGTGTATCGAGGGGTGCGCGTGACCGGATCGCCCGGTATCAAGGATGACTTGGAGAACGCTGGCGCGATTTGGGTCGATGCCCCTGTGGTGGTCGATCGCCATTTCGTATCAAGCCGCAAACCGGATGATCTACCGTGGTTTGCGGCGGCGATGATCCAAGTAATCGCGGGTGCTTAGGGGTAAAGCGAATGGCTTCCATGGTTCGGTTCCTACAAATCAGCGATACGCACTGGTCGTTCGATCCGCTTTCGCTCCCAAGTTGCCAACAGCAGATCGATACCGCAAAGCGATTCGAGTCGCTTTGCAAATGGATCGAATCGCTTCGAGATCCGATCGACTTCATTGTTCACACGGGGGATTGGGTGCATCGAGGCCATGTCGCTGGCGGCTCCGGTGATTCGACGCGCAGAGTCTGGGAGCTTGCTCAACGACTAGGTTTCCCAGTTCTCACCGCAGTTGGAAATCACGATCACCGTTCGGTTCTCCGCGAGTGTCTTGTGAATTCATTTGCACAGCTTTCTGGGAATGCCTCCGTTACCTCTCCCGATGAAATGGGTCCTACTCTCCTTGGAATATCGGATGGAGAGCCGCTCAAACTCTTGTGTGGAGCCGACACATCGGTTGAAGACGATCGATTGTGTTATCGTTTTTCATGCAAGGGGCGAGATTTCCTTGTGCTCGACGCGCGTGACTCGCAGTCGATTGACCCAAGAGGACGACTCGATACGGATCAATTGAGCGCTCTCGAAAGATACTTTGCAAGCTCTACTAATTCTTGTACGGTCTTTCTACACTACCCACCCATCGAGCTCGATTGCCAATGGATCGATCGCACCATGTGCGTCGAGAATGGCGGGGATCTTCATTCGCTGTTTCGGAAATACCGCGACCGCGTACGTGGAGTGTTCTTCGGGCATATTCACCGTCCTATCTCGGCGATGGTCGACGGGGTGTTGTATGCAAGTTGCGGCAGTTCCGCGATGCATTTCCCGAACTTTCCCTCGCTTAGCGAAGTGGAGTTCGAGGCTGATCCATTGGCATTCGCAAACTATGTTACTATTGGGGTGAAGAGTGTCTTGATTAAACCTCAATGGGTAGAAACATCACGATGAGCAGTAATGCGCTGCCGTATCGTCGACAAGGAAACAACATTGGATTTTAGAATGAAGATTGGATTTTAGAATGCGGTTTGGTAGGCCATGCCGGTTCGTCGGGGATACCTGAGACTGCTGGAGAAATTGATGGAAGTTCAAACGCGGGGCGAGAAGAAGCAAATCGAGAACTCTGGGCCGAGCGGTTGGAAGGCTTGGGGCCAACTGGTTCGGATTCCAAATACGTTTACGAGCAGTGCCGATGTGCTTGCAGGTATGTGTCTGGGAATCGCTGGTGATTCATTCTTAAATCATCCAGTTTCCGCCGTGCTTGGGGCGTTGGCATCGATCGCCTTCTACTGGGGGGGGATGGCTCTGAATGACGTTGTCGATGTCGATGAAGATCGGCTACACAATCGCCCTGGGCCATTAGTTCGTGGTGTGATCGATGTCGGTGTAGCCAAGGGGGCGACCGCCGGCTTATTCCTCCTCGGAGCGGTCCTTGCATGCCTTTCGGGATTCTTGATTCATGGACAATGGCAGTTTGTTCTTTCGATCGCTGTGACACTTGTGTTTACGATCATCGGGTACGATGTTTGGTTTAAAAAGACGCCACTTGCACCGATGTTGATGGGTGCTTGTCGATCGTTGAACATGCTCCTTGGAGTGGCGATCATCACAGGGGACACAGCAAGCAGCGTGCCTCTTGCTGTTTGGGGGTTCGCGGCAGCGTTTGGTGTCTACGTCATGGGCTTTACCATCGCGGCTCGTAAAGAGTTCCTCAGCGAGCAATCGCGAGGGCGATTGGGGCTTGGGTGGGGCGTCGCTGCAATGGGGATAGCTGGCATCTCTTTTGTGATGTGGAAATACCCTTCGCCCCGAATCGAGCGATTGGTAGCGACGCGTGGAGACTTTGCTCGGTGGTTTTTCCCAGCGCTCTTCTGGATACTGTCGTTCCCGGTGTTTCGCCGGGCGTGGGTTTCTTATCAGTCGTTGCGGGGACCTGACCTCGGTGCCGCGATACGACAAGCCATCGTGCAAATACTTTTCATCGATGCGGTCTTGGCGTTAGTATACGCTGGGCCGATGGCGGGTTTGCTCATCGCTGCTCTGGTCGTCCCGACCTTGATGTTGAGCCGGATGTTTCGCTCCACCTAGGGATTTGGCTAAAGGGATATGGAAATGGCATGGACTCGTTCCACTTGGATTCTCTGCGTCGCCTTGTTTTTTGCTGCATGGGTTTGGTCGTTTGCTGTTCCTGTTGGACTTTTCGCGGTTAACCATGCCGACCAGTACCAATGGTTTGAGTCCAAAATTCGTCCGGCGTTGCATACGTACTGTTTGGAGTGTCATCATCAAGGCAAGTCCAATGGTTCATTGGCATTGGACTCTCGGATGGGATGGACTATCGGAGGGGACTCGGGCACAGCGATCGTTCCAGGGGATCCTCAAGGAAGCTTGCTTTACCGCGCGATGGCGCACTTGGAAAGCGGCTTGGAAATGCCATCGAAGGGGCCGAAAGTTCCTGAGGATGTGTTGAAGGCATTCGAGGTGTGGATCTTGGACGGCGCACCTGATCCCCGCGATGAACCTGAAAGCTTTGATGACAACGCGTCGAGCAACTGGGATGCACAGGTGAAAGAACGTTCGAAATGGTGGGCTTGGAATCCGCCCGTCGAGCACGGCAAGCGGCGGTCAGGAAGCTTGGAGTCGAGCGATGCAGGGAGTGAGGCTAGGAATGGGAGCTGGATTGATGAATGGATCGACGAAGCATTGCAAAGTAAAGGGATTGCCCCTTCGCAAATTGCCGATCCTGTTTCATTGATTCGCCGACTGAGTTTCACTTTGCGTGGTTTGCCTCCGACCATTGACGAAGTTCGGGAATATGTACCGAGATTGGCAGATGCTCTCACGCATGAAGCGGCTTGGCGGGAACTTGTCGATCGGATGCTCGATTCCCGAGAGTATGCTGAGCATTGGGGAAGGCATTGGCTCGATATTGTTCGGTACGCGGAAACGCATGGATCGGAAGACGATGCATATTTGCCCTTCGCTTATCGATACCGTGATTATGTGATTCGCGCTTTTGAAAAGGATGTACCACTCGATCGCTTGATCCAAGAACATATCGCGGGAGATTTGATCACACCGCGTTTCGATCCGAAGCTTGGATTTAATGAAGCATTGGTCGGTGTGTGTTTTTATCGGTTGGTGGAATTCAATCAGACCCCGGTCGATGTCAAGCGCGAAGAGATCGCCGTGATCGATAGTCAAATTGACGCCATGAGCAAGGCGTTTCAAGGGATGACGATATCCTGTGCGCGTTGCCATGATCACAAATTTGATCCGATTTCTGATGAAGACTATTACGCGCTTTATGGAGTTCTTCGTAGCACGCGAACAGCGATGTTGCCATTGGAGGACTCGGAAAAGAGCAAACCCCTGTTCAGTAGGCTACAGCAGGAGCAATCGTCGATCAGTGATGCTACTTTACGGAACTATAAAAGTCAGGTTTCGCAATGGAAAGACGCCGTCTTTAAGGCTCTTTTGTGGATTCGTTCCCAATCCCAGGAAGGTGCGAAATGGGAAGATCGCAAATGGGAAGAGATCGCAGCGACACTTCCTGAGGATCGTTGGACAAGGTTATTAGCGCGATGGAAGTGGAGGCCGAGAGAAACGCCCAGTGAGGCTCTCGCTCAATGGTTACTCGCTACCGATTCCCCGGTCGTAGACCTAAAGGTACTACGCGAGGCTATCGGTAAGGAGCAATCCGAACGCCAATCACAATGGATGAGCTTAGTGCAATCATCCAATGCGAAAGAGGGCCAGGGGGATGTACAGGGTGTGAAGATTCTTTTCGATCTAGATCGAGACGAGTTCCAGGGGTGGAGAGTAACGGGTTATGGGATGCCTGAAGAATTGATAGACGCCCGTGAGTCAGCCAATGGATTGGATTTAGCTAGTGGAGCGGAGCTAGTTAGTGGGGCGGGGTTGGCAAAAGTAAAGGAGGCTGGCCCAAAGGGTGTATTGCCGACTCGCTGGTCGGTGGTTGGTCAGTCCTCATTCCCTTTGGTTCGGTTATTGGAAGGTGGTTATCACAGCAACATGTACACCGACCGTGCCAGCGGTAGCCTTCGATCCCCGGACTTCGTTATTGATACTGATCAAATCTCTATGTACTGCAGGGGCACTGCTGATGCGAGAGCAAGGTTAGTGATCGAAAACTTCCAAGGCGATTCATTGTTGTTCTCGACGTTGAACCCCACTCTATCCTCCGATGCGCCACGATGGGTCACGATGCAAATTCGACCTCAGTGGAAGGGATTACGAGCGTACATTGAGTTCTTGACCCGCGATGCGAAACCGTATTTGGGGGTGGTCAAGGATCCTGCGGTATTAGAAAGAAGCGATGGACGATCTAGTTTCGGAGTGCAATTGGTCGTCGGGCACCCATCGGGCCATAGGCTACCTACTCCCGGACGAGTTCTTGGGGATTGGTTAACGGGTGACGATCCGAATGCAGATGGCTTGGATAGGATGCTCGGTAGCGTGCAAGGTTCCTTGGAGCGGCTCTTAGAAGGACGCGGAAGCGTTCACGATGCCCGGTGGATCAACACTTGGATTGATTCCGGGGTGTTTGTGTCGTCGGATGAGAATTTTTCTAATGGTCGTGAAGCGGTTGTAAACTACCGGTCCGAGGAGTCGAAGATCCCTGTTCCGCATTGGGTTCCTGGGGTTGTTGAAGATCGTTTAGCGGTCGAGCAAGCTTGGTTGCCTCGCGGAGACCATAAGAAACCAGAAGGGTTAGTTCCAAGGAGTTATTTGAAAATACTCAACTCGACGACTGGTCGTTACGCTGGGGTGGAGAGTGGAAGATTGCAACTTGCGTTGGAGATCACCGACAAGGGCAATCCCCTGACAGCTCGAGTGATGGCGAATCGTATTTGGTATTGGTTGGTCGGAGAGGGGCTTGTCTCGACGGTTGATAATTTCGGTCGGATGGGAGAGGAGCCAAGTCATCCGGAGTTGTTGGATGAGTTAGCGTTGGAGTTGGTCGATAGCAGGTGGTCGACAAAGGAGTTGATTCGTCGAATTGTCTACTCGAAGTTTTGGCGGCGTTCTTCTGCTGCGAGTGAATCATCGATACAGATCGATCCTGCGAACCGGTTTTTATCCCATGCAAATCTTCGGCGACTTGAGGCGGAATCGATCCGCGATAGCATGATTTGGGTAACAGGTAAGCTACGGCGACCCGATGGGGGATTAGCAACACGCAACTACTATAAGACCGTGATGGAGCCGAATAAGCAGTCACCTCCGGGACCGATCGATGGGGAGATGCGCAGATCCATTTACTTGGAGGTACGACGGAACTTCCCTGACGATTTTCTTATGGTTTTCGATCAGCCGAAACCTGCGTTCACTGTTGGGAAACGTTATGTGACAAACGGTCCGGCGCAGAGTTTGATGATGCTCAATGATGCCATGGTGATTGGATTCGCCGAAGGGTGGTCCAAACGGATCGCGGGAACGACAAGTGATTCTCAAACACGGATCGTGCGAATGTTTGAGGACTGGTTGAGTCGTTCTCCAACACCGGAGGAGATTTCTGAAGCTATGCAGATAATTCAGGGGATGGAAGCACAGGTTGGGGAGGAGCGGGCTTGGGCAAATTTTGCTCTAGCGTTATTCAACATCAAAGAAGGGATGTTCGTCCGATGATTCGATCTGGAGTATTGCCTGATAGGATTTCAAGACGTCAAGCGTTGCAACGTTCCGGTTTGGGGATGAGCTGGTTGGCATGTGCATCGATGCTTTCAGAGTCAAGTGCATCCGATGGGGAAGCTGGGAATCATCATCAGGCCACGGCGGATCGTGTACTGTTTTTATTTATGGATGGTGGTCCGTCGCAAGTCGATACGTTTGATCCCAAGCCGCAGTTGAAGGAATACGATGGCAAGCCGTTTCCGGCATCGATCGATGCGACCCAGTTCGACCAGAACGGGAAGTGTTTCGCCAGTCCGTTTCGGTTCCAAAAGTATGGTGATTCCGGGCTAGAGATCAGCGAATTGTTCCCTCACTTATCGAAGTATGCGGACGATTTATGCGTTATGCGTTCGATGAAGAGTGAGTTTGCCGAGCATTCGCAAGCGTGCATGTATTTGCATACGGGGTTTGCAGCGCAAGGGCGACCATCGATGGGGGCTTGGCTCGGTTACGGGTTAGGGACTGAGAACAAGCAACTCCCTAGTTATGTAGTGGTGCATGGAGGGCTTTTGCCAATCGGAGGACCAGAGAATTTTTCGAGTGCCTTTTTACCGGCAGTCTATTCGGGATCGATTTTTGATTCGTTCAGTGGCGGGGAGTTGGTTCGAAACATTACGCCGGGAGTAGACGTTGGTAGCCAACGAGAGTTATTGAATTATTTGAATCGCGAAGATCAACGGTTTTTGTCACAGCAACCAGCACAAAGCCGTGAATTTCAGATGATTGAATCGGCGATCAAGAGTTACGAGACGGCTGGCAATATGCAGATATCAGTTCCGGAATTAGCAGATTTTTCAGGTGAGTCGGCAGAGTTGCTCGGTCGTTATGGAGTGACATCGAAAGATCCTTTGACTGCGCAGTACGCTAAGGAATGTGTACTGGCGCGCAGGCTCCTAGAGCGTGGAGTTCGGTATGTCGAAGTTACCTGTGTTAAAGGGGTGCGATTTATTGCACCTTGGGATGATCATGACAACTTAGAGGGAGGCCATCGACGCAATGCGAGTGTAGTCGATCAACCGATCGCAGCGTTGCTCGGAGATCTTAAAGATCGAGGACTACTTGAACGCACCTTGGTGGTATTCGCAGGGGAATTCGGTCGAACACCTTTCGCGCAAGGAGGGAAAGGCAGAGATCACAACCCACAAGGATTCAGTATTTGGATGGCTGGAGGAGGAGTTCGCGGCGGGATGGCTTATGGGGCCACCGATGATTTTGGGTATCGCGCTGTCGAAAATGTTGTCAGTATGCATGACTTGCATGCAACGATTTTGCATGCACTAGGCATTGATCACGAGCGACTGACTTATCGTTGGGGAGGAAGAGATTTTCGGTTGACGGATGTTCACGGGCGAGTGGTTCGCGAAGTGTTGAAACAGGTGTAGGTCGTTTGTTTTATCGAGCGGTCCAACCACCGTCGACGACGAGCATGCTGCCCGTGGTGAAACTGCTTGCGGGGCTGCAGAGGTAAATCGCAGCACCTTGGATCTCGCGCAGCTGCCCCCATCGGTTCATCGCTGTTGCACCCACTATATTCGTTTTAGCATCCGGTGTTTCCGAGATTGGCATGTTCATTTCTGTGAGAAACGGGCCAGGGCAAATCGCATTGCAAGTGATATTCCAGGGTGCGAACTCTAGGGCCATCGCTCGAGTCATCTGTACTATTGCACCTTTGCTAGATGTGTAAGGGGTTCGGTTCGCAAGGCCGACCAATCCCAAGGTACTTGCTACATTGACGATGCGTCCGTATCGCTGTTCTTTCATGCTTGGGATAAAAGCTCGGGTCATCAGCCAAGGGCCTTCAACGTTAGTCCTTAGAACGCGCTGGAATTCCTCGTGGCTCAGTTCGTCGATGGGGCCGCGAATATTGATTCCGGCATTGTTGATCAAGATCGATGGAGTATTGCATTCCGATAAGCAATAGTCCTTGAGTTGCTCGATTTGTGTCGCATCCGTAACGTCCGCTTGGAAGCCACGTGCGTCGACACCGAAGGAGTCTCGCAGGATTTGGGCTTTGGTTTCAACCTCCGACGCATGGCGGCTTACGAGCAACAGATTGGCTCCGGCACTTGCTAGTCCATGCGCCATAGCCCAGCCTAGTCCTTTGCTGCCACCTGTGACCACGGCCCAAAATCCGGTAATTTTGAACTGCTCAATTCCTGGGAGTTCTTTAGAGTGTTGCATCATTCTTGTTCGTTGGTTGAGATTAAAGTCGATGTTTTACCAAGTGTTATCCGTTGGTTCTATCGGGCATCGCATGGCTTGGATCGCAGCAAAGAGCTCATGGACAGCCCATGACAGGTCGTTGCCCGGTAGGAGATAACGAGGGCCGGGAACAGGCCGATGGGATGGTTGAGGCGTGTGTGTTGGATCGCGATGCGCGGGTTGTAGACCAAGCATCATCGCCCAAGGTGCTGAGTAGTCTTCCCATTGAATGGATTCAGGGTCCGGGGTTTCAACGCAAGCGATCCGCAGATCGGCAGTAGCATCGATTGATTGGACCCACTGGTCGGGTGAGGGTGTGTGTGTGATCCTCACCACATTCGAAAGTGGCTCGCTGGATTCGCCTAGGCGTTTACGTATGCCGTCGGTAAGTGGAATTGAATTGCAACCGATCGCTAAAACTGGGCGAGAAGGGTTACTAAGGATGTTGGAAAGATGGTCAGCAAGTTTCTTAATCGACCATTGGGAGACGGGATCGACGAGATCGGGGGCGATATCGAGGGCTGGTTGCAAGACAAACGATCGCATGCACATTCGTGGATGCGGGATTTTCAGGTGAGGGGTCCATAGGGATGTGGACTCGTGGAGGATCAGATCGATATCGATTC
>Ga0315899_10006584_pt1 | contig 12524 bp, 11 predicted proteins | sample LakEriMetagenome_2_FD_203518 | JGI IMG/M metagenome (GOLD analysis project Ga0315899, IMG submission 203518) | Freshwater fungal communities from buoy surface, Lake Erie, Ohio, United States - Buoy 4 MA112 | ecosystem: Environmental > Aquatic > Freshwater > Lake | place: USA: Lake Erie, Ohio... | reverse complement strand
TCAAGTTCGCCACTTGAATGCGCGCAATTCGAGAATTGAACGAATCATCAGACTCTCTAAATCCAGCTGGCTCTTGAGCCATCACTTGCAGCGACAACAATAGTGCTGCTAAAAAGTATAGTTTTTTCATTTTGCAGATTTGAGGTGGCAATATAGTCAGTATTTTTGCTTCCTTGACTCTGTTCCCTAAAATATCACGTCTACTACTGAAGGCCTATATTGGTCCTTTCATCATCACGTTTTTGATTGCCATGTTCATTTTTGAAATGCAATTCATTTGGGTGTATTTAGATGACCTAGTTGGAAAGGGTATTGACCCCATCACCATTTTGCAATTGCTGATTTATGCGAGCGCGAGAATTGTGAATATGGCTCTACCCCTAGCCATTCTTATGTCTAGCATAATGACCTTCGGAACACTTGCTGAAAACTATGAGCTTACTGCTATGAAAAGCGCAGGCATGTCTTTAAGTCGAATACTTCGTCCACTCGTTGTATTCATGTGTGCATTATCTATCTTCTCTTTCGTCTTCGCGAACAATGCCTGGCCAATTGCCAACTTGAAATTTAGAACGCTCTTGTATAGCATCGTTCAGCAGCGCCCCACTCTTAATCTTGAAAGTGGCGTTTTCTATAACGGAATTGAAGGAATCAGTATTCGCGTAATGGATAAAAACATGGACACCGGAGTTCTCAAAGATGTCCTAATTTATGACCACCGAAATCAAAACCTAGGAAACCGCACTGTTATTCGCGCACAAGAAGGAAACATGAGTGAAACTGAAGACAAACGATTCCTCATTTTAACGCTTAAAAACGGAGTTACCTACGAAGAAAAAGAAGAAAGTAACAGACCTAAAAAAGGGGCTATGCAACCTCAAAAACCTGAAAAACACATGCCTCTAGTGGCTGGTAATTTTGAGACAATGGTTCTTCGACTTGACTTAAGCTCCTTCATCTTTAAGAAAAACGACGAAGAGGTTTTCCGAAACTCCTTTGAAATGATGACTACCGCCCAACTCGACCAAAGTATAGATAGTCTTGAATTACAACGCGACAGCTTGGTAAAGGCAATTCAGATTTTTCAAACCGACAATGAAAATAAAAGTAAAGAAGCCAGTGCTCCCTCTATAACAAATTCAAAAAATGTAGCCCTCGACAATAACGCCAAACAAGCGAAAACACTTGAGGGCATGAATGAAGAATTACTTAATCGAAACAAGTTCATTAACCGTCACAAAATTGAATGGCATCGAAAATTCACTCTCGCTTTTTCGTGCATCATTCTATTTTTCATTGGGGCTCCACTTGGAGCTATTATTCGTAAGGGAGGACTCGGATGGCCAACGATTCTTGCGCTAGGCATTTTCATTCTCTTTGAAATGCTGACTATAGCTGGAGAAAAAATGACCAAGAGTAACATTGTTGAACCTTACATTGGCATGTGGCTCGCTACTTTTGTAACAGTGCCTATGGCCGTTTTCATCACCTACAGAGCGCGAATGGAAGGGAAATGGCAGTGGACCATTTTCAAGAAGAAAGACAAGAAAACCAAATCTGAAAAGGCATGAAATTTCTTCAGATTTGTCAAAAACCTCCACTCCCATTAACAGACGGCGGTTGCATTGCTTTTCACGCCCTAACAACAGGATTACTTCAAGCTGGACATAACGTTAAAGTTTTCACTCTCTTCACAGACAAGCACGACTTTCTTCCCGAAACCATGCCCGAAGAGTACTTACAAAAAACAGACATTGAAGGCGTATATGTCGACACAAACATGAACATTGTAGATGTTTACTGCAACTTCATGACACGTGACCCTTATAACCTGAGTCGTTTTTTTTCTGTAGATGTAGATATTCGTTTAACGCGTTTACTTCAAAAAGAAAAATACGATTGCATTATTCTCGAAAGTATTTTTACCACTCCTTATCTACCTACTATTCGCAGAAATGTGAACACTAAAGTTATTCTTCGATCACACAATGTAGAACACCAAATTTGGAATAAGCTTGCCGTAGGAGAAAAGAATTTCTTCAAACGAACTTATCTTTCTTACCTCAGCAAGAAATTATATAAAGCAGAAATTGAGGCCTGGCGAAGCGTCGATGGTGTTGCATGTATAAGCTACGACGATTTGCAGTTTACGCGAGCTCTTTCTCAAAAACCAGCATACCTCTTACCTGTGGCAATGCCGGTTCAAGAGCCCGTTGAAATGAAGGGGGACGAACTTAAAGTGTACCACATTGGTTCAATGGATTGGATGCCCAATTTGGAGGCCATCAATGGGTTCATTGAAAACACACTTCCTACCGTATTAAAAGAATTCCCATCATTTGAATTTCACATAGCCGGAAGGAAAATGCCTGCTAATCTTCACGACAAAAAAATACCAGGGGTTGTTTCTTGGGGGGAAGTTGAAAGCGCGGAAGAATTTGCTCGACACTTCCAAATTATGCTAGTCCCCTTGCAATCAGGATCAGGTATTCGAATTAAAATACTCGAAGCCTTTACAATGGGCATTGCTATAATCTCTACAGAACAAGGAATTCGTGGATTAGACGTCGAAGACAGAAAAGAATATTACCGGGCGGAGACACCCGAGCAATGGGTCGAAGCCTTACGTGCCTTGCAAAATCCAAATGAACGCGAACGCATTGGAAAAAATGCCCAGCAATTCATGGAAGAGTCTTACAACAATTCAAAAATTGTTCAACCATTGGTTCAATTCATTAAATCGCTTCCCAAAAGATGAAACTCGTAGTGCTCACTTCGCGCATTCCGTATCCATTGGAAAAGGGAGATAAGCTTCGCATCTTCCACCAGATAAACCATCTTGCGAAATCTCATGAGATTTGTCTCATTTGCTTGAATGAAAGTGCGGAGGAAATAGACACATCTGTGCTTCAAGAGTTGGTTGCTGAATTGCACATTGTACCTCTAGCAAGATGGAAAGTCCCCTTCCGATTGTTCTTCGCTCTCTTTCACAACTTGCCATTTCAAGTCGAATATTTCTTTGAGAGAAAAAACAAAAAAAAGGTTGAAGCTATCATTCAACAATTTCAACCCGATCATATTTATTGTCAGCTCATTCGTACATCTGAATATGTGAAAGATCTTTTTCAATTCGATAAAACGATAGACTACATGGATGCCTTTAGTGCAGCGGCCATGAGAAGAGCTCAGACTGAAAAAGGATTAAAAAAAATATTTTGGAAAATTGAGAATGAGCGTGTAAAAAAGTATGAGCGAAGTATCTACGACTACTTCAATCACCATTCAATCATTACAGAGCAAGATCGAAAGCTTCTTGCTATTCCTTCCAACAAAAATATTTCTATTGTCCCCAACGGTGTTGACACAACATATTTCAAAAACAACCACAGTTTCAAAAAGCACGATATTGTATTTGCAGGAAACATGAATTACCCGCCGAACATTGCTGCAGCAATTTTTCTTGTGGAAGAAATACTACCCAAATTACTCGGTCAATTCCCATCCCTGAATTTACTCATTGCTGGAGCTAACCCATCGGCGGAAGTGCAAAATTTAGTGAGCGAGAATGTTACAGTTTCCGGTTGGATGAATGACATTCGCGAAGCCTACTGCGAATCTCGCATTTTCGTGGCTCCTATGTTTATTGGCGCTGGAATGCAAAACAAAATATTGGAAGCCATGTCGTGCGAACTTCCTGTTATTACTACCACGCTTGCATCAGAGGCATTCAAAGAAAAAAACAATTCCAATATCCTAGATGCTAATTCAAGTTTTGAATTCGCGAAAGCCATTCAATACTATTTGTTGAATGAAACAGCACAGGTCGCAGATGGAAAAAAGAATAGAATTTATGTGGAAGAAAAATACAGTTGGAAAATCAGCAACCAAAAACTAGAGCAATGTATTTCAAATCAATAATAGCCATCTTTATTTGCCTCGCTGCGATGCAAATTTCCGGACAATCAGAAATCGTCATGCTCGGACACGTTGGGCAACGTAACGCTGAAATATGGGTGCATTGGCCAAATGAAGGCGAGAACGTTTCATTTCAATATTCAAATCCTAATTTGAATGGAGGTGAGATTTCATTTTCTGTTTTGAAAGAAAATCACCTCAGCAATAAGATACTTCTTTCTTCGCTTCAACCAAACACGAAATACACGTTCTTCCTAAAAAGCAAAAGCTTTCAAACGAAGATTTACGAATTCACCACACAAGAACTTTGGCAATGGCGCAAAGACGCTCCTGATTTTTCCATCGCATTTGGAAGTTGTGCTTATGTGAACGACACGGAATTCGACCGACCTGGCAAGCCATACGGACAATCAGACTCAATATTCAATGTCATTTCCGCTATGAAACCTAGCGCTATGATTTGGGGTGGAGATAACATCTACTTGCGCGAAGGTGACTTCGAAACGCAGACCAATATGGTGAATCGATACATCAAAGCAAGAGAGGTTCCTTCCATTCAAAAATTACTTTCTACATGTCCGCAATACGCCGTTTGGGACGATCACGACTTTGGTCCTAACGACAGTCATTCTTCCTTTCAATACAAAAAAGAAAGTTTAGCCGCATTCAAAGAAATGTGGGCCAATTCAAATTATGGTTTTTCAAATAACGAGGCAAACTGCATCACAGGGAAAGTGAGCATCAACGATGTGGATCTTTATCTAATGGACAATCGTAGTTTCCGAATCCCTCCTGGAACAGAAGGCGCAACGCCTCAAATGTTAGGGAATGAACAAATTCTTTGGCTTATTGAAGATTTAAAATCAAGCAAAGCGTCCTTCAAATTGATTGCCATTGGCAGTCAGGTTCTCTCTTCCGTGGCCGATTTTGAAAACTACGCCAACTATCAAGAAGAGCGAGATTATTTACTCCAATTGTTAAGCAAGAACAACATTAAAAACGTTGTTTTCTTAACTGGCGACAGACATTTCGCTGAGTTGTCTGAAATCAAACTAAGCAATAATATTCGTGTAATAGACATCACTGCATCTCCTCTATCAAGCAAGCCTTACAGCAACAGCAAAGAGGTCAATTCCAATCGAGTAGAAGGAACCTTTGTTGGTGAACAAAACTTCACTCTCATCTCATTTAATGGCTCGGGAAAAGAAAGAACTATGAATATTGATCTGATCAATAAAACCGGAAAATCGTGTTGGAAAAAATCCTACTCGATAGAGAAGTAAAAAACTTAATTCTTTATTTGCGAATTGTTTAGTTGGATTTCGTATCTTTAAAACACCTATACAAGTTTTATATGAGCAAAATTCAATTCGAACTAGAATACCTCGTGCATAGCTCTGCGCACATCCTTTATAATTGCATCAGTAACCCTAGCAGTTTAGAAGAATGGTTTGCAGATTCTGTAAATCAAAAAGGAGAAGCATTTCAATTCAAATGGGACGATGAAGAAAGAAAAGCAAAGCTTTTATCTTCGAAAAAAAATCAATATATCCGTTGGCAGTGGGACGAATCTGAATACGCGAATACATTCTTTGAGATGCGTATTAAGGTTGATGAAATGACCAATGAGGTAGCATTGATCATTACCGATTTCTGCGATTCTGAAGATGAGGAAGATGCTCGAATGCTTTGGGATTTAGCCATTGACGATTTACACCGCGTCATAGGAAGATAATCAATTCAATTTCTTATTATTTTTTTGTTCGTTTCGTTCGCATCTTTGCATCCATGAGACAATTCATTCTCTTTATTTCATGTTTGCTGCTCTCTCTGAATTCACTCGCGATTCGGGTATTCATTGACCACCAAACTTTTTACAATTCGGAAACCGGTCCTTACCTGGAAGTTGTTTTTTCCTTCGAAGGAAAATCGATGAAGTCAGTCAAAAACGCCGATGGACAATACTTCGCTCAAGCGAAATGCAATGTCATTCTTTCTCAAGGTTCGAAAATTTATCAGTTTGCGAAATTTAATGCAAGTAGCACTCCATCTATTCTGCCGAAAGCAACAGATTTCATGTCAGTAGAAAGATTCCCATTAGCAGATGGTTCGTACCAACTTTCTATAGAAATCTCAGATGCGAATGACTCGCTCTCTGCCCCTCTCATTCACACGGAAAACATTGAAATCTCTCATCTTTCAGAAGGATGCTTTTTTTCTGACATTGCATTCATAAGTGCCTTTACAAATACAATTCAAGAAAATGCCTTCAGCAAAGCTGGATATGATTTGATTCCTTATGTATCCAACTACTACCCGACTTCATTGGACGGTTTAATTGTGTACGCTGAACTTTATAACTCAAGAAAACTGCTCGGAAAAAAAATAAGTTTCGCCTATACTATTGGACTTACCGATGCGCTTCAAAATGAATTACCCAATACAAAACGAATCATTCGGGCAGAAGCAGATGAAGTTCTACCACTACTTCAAACCATTGATATTAGTAATCTAACCACAGGTGATTATAAAGTAAAGTTGGAAATGCTGGACCGAGAAGGGAAAGTCGTCTGTACACAGTTTCGAAATTTCACACGAAACAAAATTTTGGAAAATGCCTACACTCCGCCAAGTAGCCTTGACATTTCAAACACCTTCGTAGCGCGCTATTCAAGCAGCGATTCGTTGTATGCGCACATTCAATCTTGCTTGCCCATTGCGGAAAGCGTTGAGCGAAATACCATCGACAACATCCTAAAGAATGCCGACTTTAAAACGCGTCAAAGTTTCATGTACACTTTCTGGTATCGCAGAAATTCTGCGAATCCAGAAAAAGCTTGGAACGACTACTACAAAGATGTTCTTGCCGTTCAAAAAGAATTCGGAACGCGAATCAAGGCAGGTTGGCAAACAGACCGTGGACGTGTTTATTTGCAATATGGAAAGCCGAGCACGCGAGTGGTTCGAAACAATGACCCTGATTATTGGCCCTTTGAAATTTGGCATTACTACACCACAAATACAGGTTTAAGAGACCGAAGATTTCTTTTCTACAACACAAGTCTGAATTTGGACATGGAGATTCTACACACCGACATTCCGAATGAAACAAAAAATTACGACTGGAAGAATTTAGTTCGCTCAAGACAGATGAATGATCCAGCCTCTACTGGAAGAATTGGAAACAACCAGAATCAAGATCCATACAGCGGAGACGAACTAGAGGATTTATGGTATAACCCGCATTAATGAAATGACTCGCGCAAAAAACATTGCCGTTGTCATTCTTAATTGGAACGGAGCAAAATATCTTAATCGTTTTTTACCTTCTGTAATCTCGAACTCTCCCGAGGCAGATATTATTGTCATTGATAATTGTTCATCAGATGAGTCCGTTCAACTCTTAAGTAATCATTTTGCAAATGTTCAAACCATTGCGCTTGATAAAAACTACGGATTCGCCGAAGGATACAACCGAGGTTTGCAGAATCTTGAATATGAGTTTTTCGTTCTGTTAAATAGCGATGTTGAAGTTCCTGAGAATTGGCTCTCACCTCAAATCGCCTACCTCAATTCAGACCCACGATTAGTCGCCTGTGCTCCTCTTATTTTGAGTCATGCCGAGCAAGACTGCTTTGAATATGCAGGAGCTGCCGGAGGATATCTCGATAAAGATGGATTTGCTTTTTGTGCTGGAAGAATATTCTATGCTTTCGAAAAAAACACCGGTCAATACAACACAAACCGCGAAGTGTTCTGGGCAAGTGGTGCGGCACTTACCATAAAATCTTCTGCTTGGAGAGAAGTTAACGGATTCGACGGATCGTTCTTCGCTCACATGGAAGAAATAGACTTATGTTGGAGATTGAAGAATCGCGGTTACAAAATTGGTGTTTGTGGAGAAGCAAAAGTCTATCACATTGGCGGAGGAACTTTAGATCGTCAAAGTTCATTCAAGACCTACCTCAACTTTAGGAATAATCTTTTTCTCTTGTTGAAGAATCACCGCTCTTCTGCGCTGTTACCTTTCATTTTAAGAAGAATGATTTTAGATGGAATTGCTGGAATTCGTTTTTTAACAGAAGGTAATCTCTCGTATTTTTTTGCTGTGCTGAAAGCACATTTTCACTTCTACTCGAAATTTTCCTACTACATAAAGCTTCGAAACATCGAAAAAACACACTGGAAAACACCCAATTTATGCGGTCAATACCGAGGCAGCATCTTGGTTTCCTTCTTTTTAAAGCATAAGCATAATTTTCAGCAATTAGATTCCAAGCTACTTTCCGAATAAAATCGGAAAAACATGTATGCCTTTCTTCTTAGAGCACCTTTGGTGCTCATTTGCCTTTTTTTCGTCTCAGGAATTGTTCTGTCATTTGAATTTGAATATCATTCAATCAATTTCAGTTATGCGTTTTTAATTCTATTGACCATTGTCATTTGGGTAAACCTGAAAAGGAAATTCCCATTATTTCAAACGGCAACAATTCTAATTCTATCCTTCCTTTTTGGTGTCATTACCGTTCTCAATTTCAAAGACCGTTCGATTGAACTCCCACAAGGAGACGTGGAATTACAATTTTATATTGAAAAAAAACTTCGTACGAATCAATACATTGGGAGCATCGCTCAAAACGATTTTCTTGTTGAAATTGAAAACAACGAAACCCTTCAAGCAAGTGACGTAATGCATGTCGTGGGGAAATTCAAAGAGATTCAACCCCCTAAGCTTCCTTGGCTGTTCAATCAAAAAAAACAAATGGTCGCCAATGGGATTACACATGAACTTCAAGTTTCAAAAATTATTAAAGCCTCGCACCCAACAGAAACTTCCTTGCAATTCCTTCCACAAAAAATACAAGCACATCTTCAACAAAAAATAACTTCAGCCATTCCAGATTCCGCAGCTGCCGCTATCCTTTCTGCACTTCTTCTCGGAGAAACAAGTTTACTTTCAAAAGATATAACAGCAGATTACTCAGTTGCAGGTGTTGTTCACATACTAGCAGTTTCAGGCATGCACGTAGCGCTTATTTACGAGCTGATACTTCTCATTCTTAAAATTTCGTTTCGCAAAAAGCGTAAATGGTTAACGTTTATTCTAGCCATGACCTTGCTTTGGGGATATGGTGCTATAACAGGGTTCTCGGCTAGTGTCGTAAGAGCTTGTTGTATGTTCTCGTTTTTCGTTTTATCCGAATGCTTTCTCCTTTCACGAAATACAGGAAACACCATTGCGGGGTCTACCCTACTCATTCTCTTTTTTCAGCCCTATCTCATCTACAATTTGGGGTTCTTGCTTTCTCTTACAGCTGTGCTTGGCATTGTTGTCATTCATCCGCTAATAATGAGACTTTGCTATACTGAAAACAAAGTCGGCTATTACCTCGTCTCGTCAACAAGCATAACAATTTCAGCTACAATAGCAACACTTCCAATAACCCTTTACATCTTTCACTCTTTCCCAACCTATTTCATACTCGCGAATCTCATTCTCGTCCCTTGGTCAACAATAATCATGTATTTAGGCATCGTGTTCATGTTCTTATCCGGTATTCCATTGATCGGAAATTGCATCATTTTCTTGCTCAATACAGTAACTACTTCCATGAATCAATTCATTCACTTGATTCATCTCTTACCCAAGGCTCAAATCTCAAAAATCAATTTCAATCTAGAGCAACTCCTTTTCGCTTACCTACTCATTTTATCAATCGTATTATTTGTAATTCTCAAATGGAAACACACGCTTCAATTATCTGGAGTTCTCGTCTTGTTGCTTATTGGTTCGAGTTATAAAACTTTCGATAAATCAAGCATTCTATTCACTTATTACCAATCAAATTTGTTGTTAGTCACTACTGAAAAGGAAATGATATTGGCCTGCGACAACGACACGTTAAATCAGAAATACTTCGACAAATTAAACTCCTGGAAATGTCAGCAAAACCGAGCGTCTCAAAACATTAGACTCATTCACTTCCCCTCCTATTTCGAGCTGAATGAAGTGGGGAAAACAACATCGCTTGGAACAATTCATTCAAGTAAAAAACCTGACATTCTTTTGTTGAATGAGGCGATGAAAAAGAGAGCGGTCGACTCCTCTTTCACCAAAGAAATTCAAAGTGAAAAAATTCTAATTGGAAAAGGTGTTTCAAAAAAGAAACGAGACAAAATTCAATCGCTTTTATATGAAAGAAACATTTCATTTCAGGACATACAAAGCCAACCGTTCATTCTAAAATAAGAATACCTTTGCACTATGAATCGCGAATTGTATTTAACAGAATGTCCGCGCGATGCCATGCAAGGCATAGCCAATTTCATTCCAACAGAAAAGAAAGTTCAATACTTGAATCATTTGTTGGCGTTGGGTTTTGACCGTTTAGACTTTGGTTCTTTTGTAAGCGAAAAAGCGATTCCACAACTAAGAGACACGCGTGAGGTTTTGGATCAGTTGAGTGAGTCATCTACAAAACTTCTGGCTATTGTCGCAAATGAGCGTGGTGCCGATGAGGCTTTAATCCATGAAAGAATTGAATTCATTGGATACCCTTTTTCAATCAACAATACCTTTCAACTTCGAAACACAGGAAAGAGCATTGAAGAGAGTTTACTTGTGCTTGAATCCATTCAAAAAAAAATAACAGACAAAAACAAGAAGCTCGTTGTATACTTAAGCATGGCTTTCGGAAATCCTTACGATGAAATTTGGAATGAAGAAATAGCAACCTCATTTGCTAGCCGACTTGTGTATGATTTTGGCATTTCTGAAATCATGATGTCTGACACAATTGGATGCGCCACCTCTGAAAGTATTTCTCAACTATTCAAAGCTTCCCAAGCTCTTTCGAATTGTTCTATTGGGGCTCATCTGCATTCTCGTTACGACAATGCAATGGATAAAATTCAATCGGCTTACGACAATGGGTGTCGCAGATTTGACGGTGCTTTCGGCGGATTTGGCGGTTGTCCAATGGCTAAAGATGATTTAGTTGGAAATTTGCCAACTGAATTGTTGCTATTGTTCTCAGAAACCGTATTGAAGGATAATCGAATTTCATCTGAGACAATTTCAGAAACACTTCTGCTATCGAATCAAACCATGAATCATTAAGGAACACGTCTTCCTCTAGCAGATTCCCACAACTTAAAATAATCTTGAAGTTCCAAGTCAATATCTATGGCTCGACGAACCTCCAAGATTCGATCTTTTCGTGAAGTCCCGATCACACAAGAACCAACCAACGGATGTTTCAACACCCAAGCGACGCACACTGCAGCCTTGGTTACATTATACTTCTCGGCAAGAATTTCGACCGTTGTATTCAATTCTTGCGATGCATTGTTCAAATTTAATATAGGTGAATAGGCTGAAACGTTTAATGCTCTCAAAGCAAATGCCTCCAAATGTCCATTTTCCATAGCGAAATAATCGTTCAATGAAAAAGAGATTTGATTGTGTTCAATTTTCACCTGTTTAGCTAGCCAATCAACTTGCTCAGGTAAGAAATTCGAAACTCCAAATGACTTTATTTTCCCCGAAGCCATTAAATCTGAGACTGCTTCTGCAACTTCTTGCACTTCCACCAATGGGGAAGGTCTATGCAAAAGAAGTACATCTAAATAATCTGTTTGAAGGTCTCGAAGCAACTGTTCGGTGCATCCAACAATATGTTCTTTCGAGTAATTGTAATGCTTCACTGAATTACCGCGAAGAACAGAAGGATTCTCTATTCCCATTTTTGAAATTAGAATCACAGAAGATCTTGAAACCCCGGTGTGTTTTAGAGCTTCACCGAATTCCTTTTCGCAGGAATAATCGCCATACAAATTCGCTAAATCAAAATCATTTACACCGCATTCCATCCACTTCAAAATAGTGTCGGAATATTGTTCTTTTGACAATTTCGCTCCCCAGCTTCCCCAGCGCATGGTGCCCGCGATAAGTTTTTTCTCCATGTTACAAATTAAGGCAAAAAAAATGGGGCCATTGGCCCCATTCTTCTTTCAATATTTATGAATTACTTTTTCTTGAAATAAAGACGAGTAATGAAGATACCGTTTCCATCTTCCTTTCCAGCATCACTTTCAACACCAGAAGCAACGAATGCTAGTTCATATCCTTGAGCATCCATTTCATTCAATTTTGACATGATCAACGCATCGTTTGAAGCAATGTTTTGGAAGTTAATTCCAACCATGCTGAAGAAGTTCAACATCTTAGTTTCACGGAATCCACCGATTTTGATGTCTCCACGATCGACATCTCCTTGCTTAGAATCTTTACCATCTGTGCGCGCAGTTGTGTATGCGTTGTAATCTAAATCAGTTGTAGCCTCAATCATACGAGAACGTCCAAGGCCTCCTGGCAAAATTGACTCAACAAGTGTAACCACTTTGTACTGTGCAGAAGCCATTGAAGCTGCGCAAGCAATCATTAATGTGAAAATAACTTTTTTCATTTTTTTAATTAAATTAATTTGCTGCAAGTTTACGTTTGTTTAGGATGAAATCAAAATATGATATTGGCTTTTTTTTCTTGTCATTCTTTGATTGTTAAACGTTTTGAGCTGTAATCAAATAAAAAAGTACTCAACACGAAA
>Ga0315899_10006583_pt1 | contig 12524 bp, 10 predicted proteins | sample LakEriMetagenome_2_FD_203518 | JGI IMG/M metagenome (GOLD analysis project Ga0315899, IMG submission 203518) | Freshwater fungal communities from buoy surface, Lake Erie, Ohio, United States - Buoy 4 MA112 | ecosystem: Environmental > Aquatic > Freshwater > Lake | place: USA: Lake Erie, Ohio... | reverse complement strand
TCGCCGAAATGTGGCGAATTCAAAAGCTTATCGACCACGAGTTGGTAATTAGCATCACAGGGGTCTTCAAGGTATTGATTCGCATCACCATCTCGCGGCGGCAAACCAATCGTGTCGAAATGGATTCTCCTCATCAAGGTGAATGGATCGGCCTGCTGAGCCGGTGCCAACCCGCGTGCCGCTAGCACATTGCCAATAAGCGAGTCGATAGAGGGAGCAGCACTGTTCGAAATGGTCTTGCTTTGTGAATCAAATTTGCGAAGGGGTAAAAACGCCCAATGCGACTCGTACTGCGCCCCCTGCTCAATCCAACGTCGAATCAAATCGATCTGCTCCGCAGTCAGCGATTTGTGACTCGAGGCAGGCGGCATTCGTTCCGACTCTTCCGTAGTCAAAATACGACGAAACAGCTCGCTCTCTTCAGGCTTACCCGATTTGACCACCCCAGGGAGACCGTCAGCCCCCAACAAACCTAACTCGGTATCAAGACGTAAATCCGCTTCCCGTTTGTTGTTGTCGGGCCCATGGCAGAATATACAGTTGTCGGAAAGGATGGGCCGGATGTCTCTGTTAAACTCAACCGCATTCGATTTGTTATTGGTCGCTTGAGCCATGCTATGCGCACTAAACAAGCTACAGAAAACAGAACACCAAACAACACACGAAACAAATAGTCTGGACATCATGCGATTCTCGTATCCTCTCACTGAAGCGGAAGCGTTCGATGGAACAGCGTTCGACGGTTTCGTATTGGATCGCCTAGCAAGAAAGTCAGCCAAAACAAGTAAACTATTGAACAACACGACCATCCGCATAGTTGTGGATTCCGTTGTGGTTTTCGAGGAAGGAAAGAACGACGCCGTTCTTGAAATCATACAGGTGGGACCGATCGACGAATCTTACCGCCAATCTATGCTCCTATTGTAGTTAATTTTAGCGGAGCAGTAACACGGCAATCGCTCACTTCTCGCCATTCAAGCCTCAATTCTCTAATTTTTGTTGAACATCTGCATTGTAACCGGTAGCATACGCCCAGAGGGTTCCGCCAATTTGTTTGTACTCAAGAAACTAATCCATGACCAACCAATTTCGAATTCGCAAATTTGTCTCGAACCCAAACCGTTCCATTCGCAAAAAAAACTCCCTCTTTTGGTCGGCAACCTTGTCGGTGTTGCTTACGCCTTCATTAGCTGTTTTTGACAACGTATGCTTGGCCCAAGATTCCTCTGCCACCACCAGCGAACCCACGGATTCGATCGATCAGCACCTTAAGACCATGCTGCGTATCATCGACGAAGGCAAAAATCGCAACCAAACGATGACTCACTTGGGCTACCTATGTGGCTCTATCGGACCTCGTCTCACGGGTTCGAGTCGCTTGGAAGAAGCAAACAACTGGACCGCTGAACAGTTCAAATCCTTCGGCCTACAAAACGTCGAACTAAAGAAGTGGGGCGAGATTCCCATTCGATTTAATCGCGGCACCTGCTCAGGAAAAGTGATCGAGCCCTTTACTCGCGAAATCGAATTCACATCGAGAGCTTGGTCAGCAGGAACTGACGGTCCGCGACGCGGATCAGTTCTTCGCGAACCGCAATCTCCGGAAGAACTCCAAGAGGTCGCCGACAAACTAGCCGGGGCTTGGATCCTGAGACCCGCCGGTGCAAAGCCATCTATTGTGGTGGAACGACTTGAAAGTGCTGGCATCGCGGGCTTTATCACGGCCGCTCGCGGTGAAACCGTTACGACTGGAGGCGTTCCTGGTATCACGAAACTGAAAATGGATGAACTGCCCAAGACGGTTACCGTCACGGTCCGCCGCTCCGATTACGATGCAATCAATAGCCGCCTTGCCGATAAAGAAAACGTTGTCGTCGAATTCGATCTCAAACACGAATTCATCGAAGGGCCCTTTCCAGTTTATAACACGATCGCGGAAATCCCCGGAACCGAAAAGCCAGATGAGTTCGTGATCATCTCCGCTCACTTGGATAGCTGGGATGGTCCTGGCTCACAAGGCACGGTTGATAATGGAACAGGATCCTGCGTCACCATCGAAGCAGCTCGCATCCTGATGGCTGCCCAAGCGAAACCAAAACGTTCCATTCGATTTATTCTCTGGTCCGGTGAAGAACAAGGGCTACTCGGATCCAAAGCCTATGTCGAACAACTCTCGGAAGAAGAAAGAGCAAAGATTTCAGCGGTCTTCGTCGACGATAGTGGTACGAATCAACAAGCGTCGATCACTTGTGTGGCAAACATGGCTGACATGCTTAAAAAGGCTATCGAACCCATGAACTACGCCTTTCCCGATTCTCCTATACGCTTGATCGTCCAATCTCGTATGCCTCGTGGTGGCGCCAGTGACCACAGCCCTTTTAACGCGGTCGGTATACCTGGTTTCTTCTGGGGCAAAACGGGAGTCGCCAAATATAGCTACGCTTGGCACACCCAAAACGACAAGATTGATCAAGCGATCCCGGAGTATCTGACCAAGAACTCAACCGTGTCGGCCATCGTCGCCTATAGCTTGGCGGATGCAGATACTCTGCTTCCTCGCGCTCCAGCGGCCAATGAGGACGACGAAGCAAATGAACGTCCTCGACGCCGACGAGGTGAACGCCAAAGTGAGTCTGGTGAATCGACAACTCCGGCAACTACTGCTGAAACGAAATCAACTGCAACAGAAGCGGCAACGCCAGCGACCGTCGAAGCAACCACAGATCCCAAATCTGATCCCCCCAAGCTTGACGACAAGTAGAATGAACCAAGCTGGCAATCAGAGCATGTACGCGTAGCGAACAAAATCGGTTCCCCGAATAAGAAATGCAGATGACCTACAAACTTTCCTTCGATCAAATTCGTTTGGTTGATCGAGTCGCCATCGAACAGTTTGGAATTTCTGGATTAGTACTGATGGAGAATGCCGGGCGCGGAGCAGCGGACTTAATCGCTGAACTCACCTCGGAGGAATCGGACTATGTCATACTATGTGGGACCGGCAATAACGGCGGAGATGGTCTCGTGATTGCACGCCATCTTCACGCTCGTGAACAGCCAGTCACGGTTATCATCTCGGGCAACCGCGAGAAGTTATCGCACGATTGCCGAGTCAACTTGTCGATTCTTGAAAAGACCAGGGTCACAATTCAGTGGTGCGATGAGTGCTTGCCATTTGACTCTGAGAAGAGCGTTCCGAATGAAGAAACATTTAACAGAATCGCGAACGCCGACGTTGTTATTGATGCACTATTGGGGACGGGTGCGAAAGGCGCACCTCGTGGTTCGGCCGCGTTGCTCATTGAAGCCGCGAATAAAAGCCTTGCCAAAAAATTCGCGATCGATGTACCCTCAGGATTGAACGTGGAAACGGGTGAGCCGAATAACCCAACCTTCCTAGCCAACATGACTATCACCTTCGTTGCCGAGAAACCTTGCTTCAATCTAGCTCGTTCAGAAAAAATAACTGGCAAGGTAGCTGTATTGCCGATTGGCATCCCTCCCGAAGTGATCGACGCTGTCGTTGCAGAAAGTAACGTTTGATGTTTTCGTCTAATCGAAATCCTATCGATTCACAGTCAGTCAGATAATGCATTCGCATTGCATATGCATACAGCGATCTTCTTTTGAATCCTAAATCAGAAAGTTGTTGTGTTGAATTATGCTCACCTATTGATAGGCAGCCCAATTTGCTACAAATGATGGCAGTAAATGTGATAAACTTGTCATGCGTTGATCAACTTGCTCGACAACGCGCACGTTGTTTCGCGACTTGCCTAAAAACCTCCCAACTCATTCGCAGGAATGCATCTATGACCAAAACCCAAGACCTAAGTCGTCACCTAACCAATCGTCGCCAGTGGCTTTTGCAGGCGGCCGCAGTATCGGCAGCCTTTACTTCGTTAAGCTCACTTTCTGCCGCATCGATTCTCGCGAACAAGAAGCTACTTTTTTATTGCCGAAGTGCTGGCTTCGAACATTCGGTGGTTAAGAGAAACGGTAGTGCATTGTCATTTGCCGAGCGCATCATGATCGACTTGGGCAAGAAGTATGGCTTTGAGGTTACGACGAGCAAGGACGGCAGAATCTTTGACAAAGACTATGAGCAATTCGATGGCTATCTCTTTTATACAACGGAAGACTTGACCAAGGAGGGAGGAGACAAAGAGCCACCGATGACCGCCAAGGGTAAAGAGAATTTGCTGAATTCCATCAAAGAGGGTAAGGGGTTTGCAGGTAGCCACTGCGCCTCGGACACGTTCCACAGTCCAGGTAATCGAGTGAAAGCATCTGAGAAACTGGATCCTTACATTGAGATGATTGGTGGCGAGTTCATTCGACACGGTCGCCAACAGAATGCGACGATGAAAGTGACCGACACCAAATTTCCGGGTATAGAAAAAGCGGGAGAGAAGTTTGAGTTGCATGAGGAGTGGTATTCGTTAAAGAACTTTGCACCTGACATGCATGTGATTTTGGTTCAAGAAACCAATGGCATGCAAGACGCGGATTACGATCGTCCACCATATCCAGCGACGTGGGCCAGGAAGCATGGCAAGGGGAATGTTTTCTACACTTCGATGGGTCACCGAGAAGACGTGTGGACCAATCCGATTTTCGAATCGATTCTCATAGGTGGACTCAAGTGGATATTGGGAGAGGTTGAGGCCGAGGTCCCACCGAACCTAGAAAAGTTTGCCCCCCAAGCATCGGTCCTCCCCAAACTATAACCGCTTGATAGATAGATGGATGATCGTGCCGTAACAACTCTTGTAGGCCGTAACAAGGCCTTCGCGCAGTTACGGCACGCCCCCCTTTTCCAAGCATGGCCCCATCACCACCACCCAACCATCGCTCCCGCTCCTCGCGCTCTAAACACACGGGGACACACCATTTTTAATCTTTGACAGCCCCAACAAAAAGCTGTGTCCCCGTTAATCTCGTCCGTGATTAGCCCCCAATGAGCCGTAACGATCCTTCGTGGGTGGACCGCAAACCACACGGGGACACACCACTTTTAAACTTTAACAGCCCCCACAAATAGCTGTGTCCCCGTCAAACTCTTGCGGGATTAGCTCCCAACGAGCCGCAACTATCCTTCGCGGCGAAGCCGCCTCTTTGAAATCAACCATACGGGGACATACCACTTTTAAACTTTAATATCCCCCACAAATAGCTGTGTCCCCGTCAATCGTATTCGAATGACATGAACTCAAAACAGATGAACAAACGACGACTCACCGATGAAAACAAAAATATACTAACATCCTCGAGGCTCCGGCATGCGTGCGGTAGAACATGAAGCAAAACGCTCAATCCAAGAGACTTAAAATTTCGACTCGCGACCAGTAACCTATTCAAGCTAGCCGGCAAACCGCTTCATGTGAAAACGCCGACCCGTTTTCAAACTCCGCGCGTTGGCAATCGTTTGAGGTTTGCCAGCAACCTGACTGAACATCCGACCAAAATCGGTCGTCAATCTATTCCATTCAGACATCTCGATCCCCAAACGCTCCATCAAAGGTTCGAGTTCGCTCGGCGAAAATCCAGCTTTGTCGCGCCGCTGCAGCCTAGCAGTTAAATCCAATAACTGGAGATAGTCCAAAGAACTTATAGGAAGAAATCCCTTATTGCTACAACGCTTTCCATTGGCTAAAGATTTTTCCAATGTACCGTCAGCAGACCCAGCGATCTGAACTGGAGCCAAGAAAACATCTACATCAGAGCTCTCTTCGATACTTGCTTTTGCAGCATCGAAACGTAACTTTCCTGAGGTATAACTGCTATTCTCAATTGACTCGGCAATTGCAGCTCTAATGGGATTTAAATCAACGTAAACTGAGCAAGCCAAGATGGCTTCATCATCGAGAAGCTTCACCGCTTTAAAGCGTCCCTGAAAGAACTTACCAACTTCTTTGTCTTCGCGATTGGCTCGAGTACCGATCTTCTGACAAAGTATTCGCATCCACCACGAAATATCGCTAAGCCGCGTACGAAGTTTCGCAACTTCTAACGGCTTGTTAAGAATCTTTTCGATCTCTGCCACCGTCGGGTCCAAGGCATCGCCTTTTTCATCTTTTCGCTTTGGGCAAATCATCAACCAACGGCGGACCACCTCCGTGTCGTCCCATGCCTGAACGACATCGGGTCGAGATCGGAGAACCTGATGAATATGGTTTTCCATTAAAGAAAATGCAAGAATATCGATTCCAAACTGGGCCGCTTGCACTTTGATTTGGTGTTCGATCCATAGTTTTCGGTGATCGAAGTTCTTCCCTGTAACAGGATCGTTCCCGAAAAGAAAACACCTTCTACAAACACGAGCAATGACGTGAAGAATCGCGACTTCACCAGGATTAAAAATTTCGGCTCGGGTCATTCTTGACATAATTATCTCCAGGGCAAAGAGACTCAAAACACTTGCTGTGAATTGAAACGATCCTTTGCAGAAAATGAAAGCCCCCCGATTAGAGTCCCCGACGGAAAAAAATCCATGCTGGCATTTCCACAAAGCGTGTTTTCAAGTTATTCCCTATATCCTCTGGGGATCTTGGGGACACAGGGGATCTTGGGGACACACCAGTTTGGACAACAAATTCGTTTGTAAATGTGGTATGTCCCTATATCCAACGCCTGTGAATACCGGCATTACAAACAGGTGTGTCCCCGCGTATCACGGGACGTTACAAATGCCCCGAGAAATCGATCTAGTTTTCTTTTTTGTGTATACTGACCGGCCTGGCAACGCTTCAAACGATAGCCCGCCAACCCCAGAACAAAACAACAGGACTTCTCCATGAGCTTACGACTACCAATTCCCCACAAACTTCTGTTTGCATTTACAGCCCCACTCTTGGGTGCATCCGTCAGTTTCTCTTCCGCGTTGTCACAGTTGGACTACTCCGAAAATCCAGGCACAGAAGGGAATGGGAACTACGAAGTCGGCCCAGAATTCAAAAAAGATAAAGATCTGATGGATCAAGGGAATCCGAAAGGAAAACTCTTCGAATTCAAAATGCGGCTTGCAGATAGCAAGATCTTCAAAGGGGACGACTCCACGCTAGATCCTCGCAAGGATGTCCGAAAGGAACGCAAAATTTTCGTTTATATACCAGCTGCCTACAAAGACGGAACGAAAGCTCCTATTTTGGTGATGCACGATGGGCCGAGCCAACTGAATCTAGTGCGAAATGCACTCGATAACTTGACGATATCCAAAGACACCAATCGCACTCTACCTGCTTTCATTGCAATATCAGTAGAGAATGGTGGCAATGATGGAAAGGGAAGTCAAAGAGGCCTCGAATATGACACTATGTCGGATCGAGAGGCACGATTTATTAATGACGAAGTTCTGCCGGCAGTTCTCGCTAATTCAGAAATCCGCTCTTCGTTTCCCAACCTCGCATTCACCGATAATCCATGGGGACGCGGAGTGATGGGCTGCAGCTCTGGAGGTGCCGCCGCTCTAACAATGGGCTGGTTTAGACCTGATCTCTTCCGCCGGATCATCACTTATTCGGGTACATTCGTCGATCAACAAGATGATGATGCTCCTGAAGAATCAACCTACCCGCTGGGCGCATGGGAATATCACTCCAGCATGAAGCTGATCGAATCCACGGAGAAGAAACCTCTCAGAATTTTCACCCACGTTTCCGAATTCGATCTGAGAGCCAAAGATCCCGAAGAAACCTATCACAACTGGGTCATGGCCAACCGACGAACGGCTGATGCCCTCAAGGCTAAAGGTTATGATTATCGATTTGTTTTCAGTTACGACTCAAAACATTGCGATGGCAATGTCTATGATCACACCCTGGCAGATACGTTGGTTTGGATGTGGCGAGGTTATCAAGATTAACTCAACTCCACCTTAGTGATTTGGCACGCTTGACGTGGCGCTCAAGGGAATAATACCCATTTCGCGAGCGGCTGATATCGAAATCAGCTGAACGTTGGGGTCTTCCTGAGAAAGAAAGGCTTCTTCGTTGTTGTTATAGTGTTCTAGCCCTGCCTCTAAAGCGGCGGCAAATGTCTCATAAGATGCCTTGAATTCACCTTTTTTTGTTGATTCAGGAAGTTCAAGAAGCTTCGAAACTGGTTGCAAATCGCTGTTTCCAAGCATTGTTGTTTCAAGAAAAAATCTAGTGGGATTCTCTTTGTCACCGTCAGTGAACGCCAACAGACAATGCCCGGGAACCATCACTAAATCAACATCCATGCCGATCTTTCTAAGAATGCTTGCCATTAGAACAGAGCCGTCCACACAATTTGCCTGCGAGGCCTGGATCGACTCATCGAGCATTCTAACCGCTTGACTGAATACCCGTTTGCTCGGAATATTGGTCGAGATATCACTGTATTGGATGCCACGACGCTGAAGCGCATTCCACACCGCGAAAACCTGAAGCATGACTTCGTCTTGACTTCCCATCTGGTACCCCGTGAAACCGGTCAGCCCGAGCTCTTTGGTAGCATCAAGCGCCTCTTTTAGAAGCCCATCGATCCAAGGATGATTTTCATTAACATAGGCTGCAAACGTAATAGAAATGTCGTCCAAGCTCGATCCTTCGTCATCTAGGATTACATAAAAAGGGCAGTCGCTTACAGCCTTCAACTGAATGGTCTCGTTGATCTCTGCGACTTCTTCGTCATCAACATAGACTCGAATTTTTAGATTTGCGGGCTTCTGTTGTGTACATGCACGAAGCGATTTGTAGTTCCACAATGCCTTTGGCAAGACCCGAATTAGTTCGTAATCATCGCCTAGCTCCCCTTCCCAAACCGACTCATTAAGGAAGCCGTCCCCTTCCATTTCAACCCGGACCACCGATCCATCAACGATGTCCGTGATTTCGACTCCAATACTCCCATTTTCATCCCCAAACAAAGGTATCTCACCTTCTTCTAGCTCACCGTCTTCATCTCCCTTTTTGTCCTCCGCAATCTGCTCATCTCCATTCCAGTCTACGGACGCAGTCGCGATCAGAAAACTTGGAAACAAGTCGTTTCCGGTGTAACTGTAAAAGGAAACTTCTGGTTCATCCCCCCGAGAGGCGCATGAGAAATTCGATAGAAACAAGAAATTGATTAGGCAAAATAGACGCATCGAAATTAACAGTCTGTAAAAAACGTTACAGGAACTTGTTCAACCGCAAATGAGTAAGAAAAAGGATCACGCCTCGACGCAGATCCCTTGTGCGACCGTACCCTACATTTCACTTATCGAGGGAGTTAGTGAAGCTTTCTCTATTCAACTCTCTTTTCAGAATCGGCTAAGTTAGCGATTATCTTGGTTTTAACGCCTGAGATGGGATTCACCCCGCGTCATTCGTTAAGTCACTGGGTCTCGGTGAGGTCTCGGGGACACACGTCTTTTAAAACACGTGTGTCCCCGAGGTTTCCGTCTAAAACACGTGTGTCCCCGAGGTTTCCGTCTTCCGCCGAATCATCACTTATTCGGGTACATTCGTCGATCAACAAGATGATGATACTCCTGAGGAATCAACCTACCCGCTGGGCGCATGGGAATATCACTCCAGCATGAAGCTGTTCGAATCCACTGAGAAGAAACCTCTCAGAATTTTCACCCACGTTTCCGAATTCGATCTGAGAGCCAAAGATCCCGAAGAAACCTTCCACAACTGGGTCATGGCCAACCGACCTACGGCCGATGCGCTTAAGGCCAAGGGGTGTGATTATCGATTTGTTTTCAGCTACAACACAAAACATTGCGATGGCAATGTCTAGAATCAAACCTTTGGCTGATACCCTGGTTTGGATTTGGAGAGGTTGCCGTGAATAGACCAACACTAAGTGCCAGACTGCAACGTCCGCTTCAAGAGATCAACGAGGCGATTTATAGCGAATTAGCACAGTCTTTCCGAGCGTTGCCAGTAACGGTAACCGTTCCTGAGTGGAAACTACGACTCCCCCCGGTTTTTCAATTGTAACAGCGAAAGCAGTAGGACGAATCACCCTCAATTTCGCTTTTATGGGTATGATTGTTTCACCGGTAGTCGAAACATCAAACACGCCACCGTCGATTGGCTCTTCGTCTCGCGAAGGGTCAATAATCCACAACTGATACTGTTCAACTGAAGGATCGTTGACAGGCATGCCGACGAATCGCATGAAACCACTTTGTTGTTTGTTGCTCCAAACGACATCGCCAACGACCTTCTCCTGCATAGGAGTCGTGCCACCCGACCATGAGGCCTTTACGACGTCCGAAGCGTTAGCCATGAGTGACTCACGTGTCAAAACACTTTCCGCGATTGTTTCAACTTTATTGATGGGTCTCAACCACAAGCCGATAGCAATTATGGACGCGGCTAAACAAGAAGTCCACGCAATGGACTCTCTTATAGACCTCGACGAAATTGTGGCTTTCAGTTTTGTCGTTTGTACGGGAGCGCTATGCCCCTCCGAAACAAGAGTTCGGTATGATTCGGTGACAGCTTTGCGAAGATGATCTGGCAAGTTCTCCCTGTCATCGAGGCCGAGAAGGGAGATAGTGCTAGCAATCCGTTCCAGTTCGCTAAGTGGGATAAAGCGATCGGTTTCAGACAGATCTTGCAGTTCCTTAAGTTCCTCCTCCGTTAATTCCCCGAGGATAAAGCCTGCTATTTGCTCCTCCGATTTGGTTTTATCCGAATCGTTCACAGCAGCACCTCCTGAGCATTCGAAGCACTCGGACGATTCACACAATCACGTAGGAGTATCAATCCTCGGCGCGCAAAAGATTTGACACTTCCCAACGGGATACCCTTCGAATTAGAAACTTCCTGATGTGACATCCCATCCTGCAGGATCATAATCAACACTTCACGCGTTCTAGCGGACAATTGCTCGAGACATTGCCGTGCCTTGTGAACATCATCTGCCATCTCCAACGAATTTAATCCCCCAGTGACCACTCGGTTAACCGGCGGTTCATCCAAACTGATAACTTGAATGGTTGAAGATCGCCTCCGAATGCGATCGACCACTCGTCGTCTGGCTACCACTGAAATAAATGAGATTTCCGAACCTCGATCCGAGCGAAAGGATGCCGCATTCTTCCAAAGATCTAGAAAAATTTCTTGGACTAAATCTTCTGCATCATGAGTAATTCGAGTTGATTTCCTGGCGATTGACCAGATCAATCCTCCGTAACGCTCAACGAACTGTTCAACCGCTGCCATCTCTCCTTGTGCGATAAGCGGTAACAGAGGCTGTTCCGAAAAACGAGAAAAGTCTAAGGCAGCATTAGTGACGGCTTCTGCCGATTGATCACAGCTTCGGTCCATACACAATAAAATAGCAAGTAGAGTCATGAGCGGGAACAATTCCAAACAATTCAAAATTACTTATGAATCTTGTCGCATTTTCAAATGCCTAAAGACACCAAGTCTAATGAAACGTTTCTGAGGAACCACTTAAAAAACACTAGAAAATCAGCTACCGTGCGAAAACATTGGCCGTTTTGCACGCTCCCTGGAAGACAGCAGCGAATAACGTAAGCCATAACCTTTGTCTGATGAAAACAACATAATGTCTCTCATATTTCCATCGGATCAACCTTGGTTCTTAAAGTTTCCTACTGCGGTAAACGACTGAGCCTCGAAGGCCCCAACCATCAAAAAACACTTTAAGAATCGCTACAGACTAAATTTTTTTTATCCAGCTGCCTCGCGGCAACTGGATTGCTCTTTTTCTCACCAGCGGCCTCCCGAGGGATGCCATTATTTGGTTGGTTTTAATCGAATTAGAAGTTCGTTCCGACGCTCCGCTCCTGGAGTAAAAGGGGAATCGTATACTGCGGTTTCTATTCCGTCTCCATCGGCGGAGTCATCTGGAATGAGCCCTTTCGACTTTATCCAGTCCCGCAATTTCGTTTCGGCTCCTTCAACCGACTCCTGAGTCATCATTCCTGAGAATCGTACCGTTGCAAATCTACCTCCTGGTCGTTTTCTCACCTTAACTTGGCCGATTGTCGGTTTTGGAACCCCCTGAGCCGTAACTTTTTTGGGCATGATGAATCCCATCTGGACACTCTCTCCATCTTTCTGCCCCTCCATGAATACTGGAGTAGTCATGGAGATTTTTTGCTTGCTCTCGTTCGCACCGCTAATGTAGCGAAACAGCATCAAAAAACTGCCTCCTGAATCGGGGGAATCCAACTTGGTCGTCGTCGCGGCCAACATCAAGTCGGGATACTCCCTAATTTCCATTTGCCCAGCGGACTCGATTACCTTGTACTCCGCCGTCTCATATTCCTCCGCCGCTTTCACAGGATTCATACTTGGAATAACCACCGAGCATACTGCCAGAACGACTAACCGTAACATACCCAAAACTTCGTGTGTCATAGTTTCCCCTTGTAAATCTAAATAGTGTTTAAAAAACAACCAACGTCCTGGAGGCTAAACGCACTTCAAGTCGTCAACACCGGCGATAAGTTCGCAGGAAGTGTCGTTTTGGATTCGAAAATCCTCCGATATTGGAAATTTATCTTTGAAGGATGGCAGGCGTTTTTT
>Ga0315899_10006582_pt1 | contig 12526 bp, 14 predicted proteins | sample LakEriMetagenome_2_FD_203518 | JGI IMG/M metagenome (GOLD analysis project Ga0315899, IMG submission 203518) | Freshwater fungal communities from buoy surface, Lake Erie, Ohio, United States - Buoy 4 MA112 | ecosystem: Environmental > Aquatic > Freshwater > Lake | place: USA: Lake Erie, Ohio... | reverse complement strand
TATTGGCAACTCGTGCTAGCAATGGTCATCGACGTTTACGTAATCATTACAACCGGCCCGCATTTCTCCATGTTTTAAGCATTTCCGTCACAGCCAATAATCCCAATCCAAACTGGCATTCGATAAAACCCAAAATCTCACTTAAATCGTTTCTGGTGGGGCTGCTTGAACTAATCAGGAAGCCTGTTCGATGCTGTCCTTTTCTCGATTTGTAAATTCCGCCGCCTGCATTCTGCAAGCAGTCGCCGTCTACATTGTCGCTGTATCGGCGCAGGCCCAAGAGTCGACCAATCCCTCAATACCAATGACTCAGTCTCCGCTTGTGACCGAAACTGAGCCCACGGGTAGTTCAGAGATCACCGAACCTGATTCTCTGACTCAAAACCAGTCATCGCTGTTTGGTGGGCCATGGTACGAACGACCGAAGTTAACGGGTGATTGGCTCGGCACCCGAACTGCGCTTGCGGGAAACGGAATCACACTTGATGTCAGCAATACCCAGTAGCATCAGGGTGTAACCAGCGGTGGACTTGAGCAAGCCTTTCAATACGGTGGCCGCAACGACTACTTCCTGAACGTGGACGGCGAAAAAGCTGGACTCTCGAAAGGGTCATTCATCACTTTGCACGGGGAAACCCGATACGGTGAGTCGGCCAATTCGCTCACTGGTGCCCTGATGCCGGTCAACCTCATGTTGGCAGTGCCTCAGCCGAACGGATCGATCACCGCTTTGACCGGAGTGAAATTTACACAGTTCCTGTCCGAGAAATCGATGGTTTACGCAGGGAAGATCAACACACTGGACGATTTCAAACAACCGATCACAGGTGCGGGCACGCTTAACGGTTTCCAAAACACTGCGTTGATGTTCAATCCCATTTATGCCCGCACAGTGCCTTATTCGACATTCGGAGCCGGCTTTGCCTACCTCGAGAACATGGAGCCGTTGTTCGCAGCGGCCGTGTTCGAAACGAACAACACACCGACCGTGAGCGGGTTTGATACGTTCTTTGACAACGGGGCAACGGTCTTCGCTCAGTTGAATCTGCAGACTAGTTTCTTTGGCCTGCCCGGTCACCAAGGCGTTTCGGGAACCTACAGCAGCGGAACGTACCCGGATATTTCTCCGACGGCGTACTTTGATCCGGGTCAGGGACTGGTAATCGTTTCCACACCGCAGTCCGGTTCGTGGTGCCTGGCGTACAACTTTGATCAGGCAGTCTACGTTTCACAGGATGACCCGCAGCGGAAATGGGGCATATTCAGTAATCTCGGAATTGCGGACAACAACCCAAGCCCAATCAATTGGTTTGCCAGTGCCGGCATTAGTGGAAACAGCCCGTTCTCAGTACGGAAAGCGGACACTTTCGGTGTAGGTTATTTTTACGTTGGTGTAAGCGATCCCCTGAAAAGTCTCGCTCCGAACCTGTTGCCGTTACAGAACGAAAACGGCGTCGAACTGTACTACAACGTGCAGGCGACCCCTTGGTGTCAGATAACGCCGGATCTTCAGGTCATTGATCCGTTCCGCGAACGGGCAGACTCGTCTCTTCTATTCGGCCTTCGGGCAAAGATCGACTTCTAACAACGCCTCTTGCCGCGAAGTTGAAGTCACTGCGGAAGCAATCATCAACCGCGCAAAAACGAAGCGCACTTTGTTTGCTTCCATTTTTTTCTTTCCCCAACTGACTGAGAAGGACAATGGTGTCCATCGCGCACCGTAGGACTGAATCGCCGAGTTTGCTGCGATCGCCGTTGTTACTTTTTGTAGGGGTTGAAATCCAGCGGGGCACCGAAAGGCACGCTGTCTTTCTGCAGGGATTCCTGAAATTTCCTGGCTGCGGGCATGAACACTTTGTAAAGCACCCATGACGACGGCTCATCATAGTTGTAAGCAGTGTCTTCATCCGGGTTGACGGCCAGATTAAAGATATTGGGGATCGCAAGTTTCTGGATGGGCGACGCGCCATCCTCAACCTTGTGGGTCAAGACCTTAAAGTTCTTGAAACGCATGCCGACCAACTGGCTATCGAAGAACATCATGAAGGAATCTCGGTTTGAATGTTCCTGTTTGCCCGTGAGGAAAGCGGATTGATCCACGCCGTCGAGCACCCGATCCGTCGGGACCTTCTCCGGGTGGCCGACCATGTGCATCAAGGTGGGGAACCAGTCGGTGATGTGCATCATCTCATCCGACGTGCGAGGCTGAATTCTACCAGGCCAACGAATGATGCCGGCGGTCCGGTTGTTGCCCTCCGAGGTTGAAAAATACCCGCCCCGCCAGTGGCCGGAGGCGCCGCGATTGCCGGGCCCATGGAACGAGGTGTCCCGCCCATTATCGCCCGCGAAGATCACGATGGTGTTTTCACGCAACCCCAGAGCATCGAGTTTGTCCAGCAAGACCTTGAAGTCACCGTCGATCATCTGGACACAGTCCCCGACGGCCCCGCCGTTCGACGAGTGCTCATATTCTTTCCGAGGCAGCACTGGGAAGTGAATATTGGAGTGGTTGAAGTAGATGAAGAAGGGTTTGTCCTTGGCCTTCGAGTCCTCCATCCAGCGCCCGGCCTTATCCAGGAATTCGAGATCAATGTTTCGCCGGACCTCTTTGTCCAAGACCTTCATGTGCCGCAAGTCCCCTTTGGCTTTGGACTCCAACATATGCTCGGGCTCAAATTTTTCCTTTTTGAACCACGGGTCATCAGGCCACGCGGCTACGTCCCAAGTGCCAGCGAGGCCATACCAATAGTTGAATCCCTTATCCGTGGGCAACCGGCCGACGTCCTCGCCCATGTGCCATTTGCCGTAGCAGGCACTATTGTAGCCAAGCTCCTTCAACTTATCCGCGATGGTCACTTCCCACGCCACCAAGCCCGCACCAGGCAACGCAGTGGTGCAACCTGTGCGAACCGAATACCGGCCAGTCATCAAGGCAGCACGACTTGGCGTGCATTGCGACTCAACGTTATAGTTGGTCAGCTTCAGACCTTCAGCCGCAAAGCGATCCAAGTTTGGTGTCTTCGCACCCAGCGGATAGGCGCCACCATAACAGCCCCAATCACCGACCGAGGTGTTGTCAACGTGGAAGTAAAGGATATTTGGTTTCTTGTCTGCCGTTTGCGCAGAGGCAGCGTCGATGAACCCCACCATACAAAGGAACGCGACGGCGAGGATTGTGTTGGTTTTCATAAGTGAATTCCTTGGGTGTTCGCTTGGTTAACAATCTTTCAGCCGACTTTGATCGCTCGAATCGACTTCGATCGCTCACCTATTCCAGGACGGAGCTCCCCGTCGTTTTTCGTTAGCAGGCTTTTCAAGTAATCCATGATAGCCTGCCATTTATTGTTCTCCAGCGACGACGTTAAGGAAGCCGATTTGATGAAAACCCGCGTTTCCCGGGGCCACTCACTAAGATTACGGAAGAATCAGGAACTCAAAGCGAATTCAACGATGTTGAAGTTCAATCATCCGAGAAAAACCCCACGGTCACAAAGATTTGCGACCGTGGGGTTTGCAAGCTGAGCCAATTACAGGCAAAGCGCGAAATCGAGCCCCATATCAGGTTGCGGGCAGCACGCCGGGTTGGCGTTGACTACTTACCGCCAGTCTGAGCGTTGTTGAGTTTCTCTAAAACTTGGTCGAGACTGAAACTGCCAACCTTCTGGCTTGGTGGAAAGTCTTTAAAAGTGGCTATGTACTTGGCGATATATTCCTGCGCAGGGACAAGCAGGAATGTCCTGTCGATTCGCCAATGGCTGTAGTCCATCGCCACATGGTCTGCTTCTTCAAACGGATCAGATCGGAGATTAAAGATCTTCGGCAGACGGAGGGGCACAAACGGTTCTTGCCAAACATCAAATCCGTGTGCACGCTGCTCCTGAAACACAATCTTCCAGTTGTCGTAACGCAGGCCGACGAGCGAACCATCATCATTCCAATAAAAGAACTCATGACGCGGATTGGGAGCCTTGCCCGCGAGAGTATCCATGACATTATACCCGTCCAGATGGACTTTGAACTTTTTCTTTCCCACTGCCATGCCCTTCAGCAGTTGTTCCTTGACATCGGGCACACCTACGGCAGCCATAATTGTGGGGAGCATATCTTCGTGGGAGAAAATATCATTGCTGACCGTGCCTGGCTGAATGACACCAGGCCAGCGGATGGCGCAGGGCACCCGATAACCACCCTCCCAGTTTTCGTTCTTTTCTCCGCGAAAAGGGGAAGCTCCGCCATCCGGCCAAGAGAATTTCTCTGCTCCATTATCTGTCGAATACATCACAATCGTGTTTTCATCGAGGCCGAGTTGCTTCAACTTGTCAAGGATTTGGCCGACCATTGCATCGTGCTCCAGCATACCATCGATGTACGGTGTTAAACCTGATTTGCCTTCGCTCTCTTTTTTAAGATGCGTGAAGATGTGGCAACGGGTTGAATTCCACCAGAGGAAAAAAGGCTTGTCCGATTTCGAAGCCTTTTCGAGATAGTCCAGCGAAGCGTTCGTAATTTCTTCGTCGATCGTTTTCATCCGTTCGATCGTGAGAGGGCCGGTGCTCTCGATTCGTTGGGTACCGTCTGGATTGGCCCACGAATGAATCACGCCTCGAGTTCCATACTTCTTTCGGAGTGCTGGGTCTTTGAAGTAGTCTGAATTCTCTGGTTCCTGCTCGGCATTTAAATGATAAAGTGAACCCATGAACTCATCGAAGCCGTGAGCGGTTGGGAGCGTGCTATCGGCATCTCCTAGATGGTTTTTGCCAAACTGGGCAGTGGCATAACCCCTCGCTTTCAACAACTCGGCGATGGTCACGTCGCGAGCTTGTAAACCTTCCTTGGCCCCAGGAAGTCCTACTTTCAAAAGGCCAGTCCGAAATCCTGATTGCCCTGTGATGAAGCAAGCCCGACCGGCAGTACAGCTTTGCTGGCCGTACCAATCGGTAAACAGCGCCCCTTGCTTGGCAATGCGATCGATATTGGGGGTCTTGTACCCCATCATTCCCTGGTTGTACGCACTGATATTCCAATAACCGATGTCGTCACCCCACAGGACGACGACATTGGGCATCTTTTTTGGCTGCTGTGCCATCGCGATATCTGATGAACTGGCTAACGCAAACGCACCCAGAACTGCGAATGCAATCGCAAACCTCGTAAAGTAATTTCCCATCAAATGCTTCACCTTATTAAAAAAACCGTAACTTGTCGGGCGACACTGCAACGAGACCTTTTTCGAAGTCCTCTCCTCTCATTCAGTCATCAAGAACTGGGATACTGCCAAGGTCGGGACGCTCGCTGCAAGTTCGCTTGTGTTAGTAACCGTAACCATGGGAAATTTCCCGTCGTTCCCTTGATACCACAATCCATTTTCGGCAAAATGTGAGAATCTCGATGGGTTGATTGCGAATTCAACTCGTTCCGCTGAAACAGACCTCGATCCTCAAGAAGGGAGCAGGCCGTTTCCAGCCAACCCCGCTTTAACCCAATGAAAAGCAAGCAATTCACCCACTTCGAGGACTACGCCGCAGCGGTTATCCATGCGGACTTGCAGTTAAAAATCCCCCGACTGGTTCAATCTCAATGGGAGCTGCAGGCAATGTCTTTGGGCCAAATCAGTCTTCAACTCGGCAGGGAGGGAAGTGGAATCATAGCTGAAGGTTCCGCACAACAGAACGGTTACACTCTCTTCGTTCCCCTTGCTGGACTGCAATATGCTAATGGACAATCGCTCGAGGAACAGCGGGTACTTTTGATGACCCCAGGAGGCGAGTTGGCAATTGCTTCCAAAGTGCCGCATGATTGGTGTTCAATCGTGCTTCCGTTCGAAGTTGTTGGCCAAGCCCCCCAAGTCCCGCAGGACTTTTCTTACCCGCAAAGCCCATCGCTAGTAGTCGATGTCGAGATTGGAACGATGAGGCGACTACGGCAAGTCCTCTTCGACATAGCCCACGCTCTCAAGTCCGATCCAACTCTCCTATTCGTTTCTGCTGCAAAAGAATCGCTGCAACGCGAGTTGCTCGCCGCGTGCAAACCCGTTGTTGCAGCAAAGAAACAGTCCACGCCGACGATGGGGCGTCCGACCTTGAGTCGTCGTGATATCATTCAGCGTATAACGGCCATAATCGAGAACGGCCCTAGCGAAAGTTTGTCAATTGACTTGCTAGTCAATGAGGTGGGAGTTTCTGTAAGGACTCTAAGAAACATTTTTCTGGAGTACTATGGCCTTTCACCACACCGCTTTCTGGTTATTCATAGGCTCCATCAGGCTCGGAAGGCACTTCGGCTCGAATCAACAGAAAGTGCGAAGGTGACCACCATTGCTGCGGAATACGGATTTTGGCACTTTGGTCGATTTGCTCATGAATATCGTCAACTCTTTGGCGAATCACCGTCCCAAACATTAAGCCGCCCCGCGGGCCGACGCTGAATGACATTCTGGAAAAAAGGCGTTCGAGAACTCGTCGAGCCGCTGAGAGGGTAGAATGAAGATTTTGGAGAGCGGAAAGTAGAGGAGAACTTATGACTGCTTCTTTCTAGCTAGACTTTTCGTCAATTCTCTCCTCCGTCCGGTAGGTGAACAATAGAGGCCGTGCTCGGCCACAAACCTGCCCCAGCCACTGCCGCGATCAGTGGCCATTCTCATGTGGAGTTTTTGCCAATGACCCACTGCGCTGAAACAGGGCTTGGACCGACTGCGGCTGTGACAGAATTGGTCACACGGTTCGTGATCTCCCGAAAAAAAAGCATGTCTAGACCTGTGTGTCACCGAGCCCGTGCTCGGAACGGATCCACGGCAACGATCAATCTCTCAACGATTGCATCCGAGCTCTAGCAGTTGGGGCCGATGGCCGTTTTTGGCGCAGGGCAAGTCAGTCTTATAAGCAGGGTAAATTAGCCTTTGGGCGTTAGCCAAATGGCACTCACTTTCAATAGTAGCAGGCACTTTCCAAGTGAGCTGATGTAAGATGGCTAAGTCGAAGAAACGAAAGTCATTGCCACCTCGCGTGAAGCGAATGAAACGTCCAGCAAGACTCGATTCGGCTAAGAAGTGGATCCCGACCTACACCGGCAAGCATCTGCTTAGCGGCTAAAAGCAATGATTGGATTCCCTTCTGATCCAACGTCCCGCTTCTGTAAAATCCACCCCTACTCGGTCTGCTTTATGAAGGTTACAACTCGGACACGCTAGCGCCAGATTTTCTAGTTCGCTGGTCCCTCCGCGCACACGAGGAATCACATGCTCGATATGGAAGGTGGCACCCTGCAACGACTGATGCATTTTGCAGTATTCGCACCTGCCCCCAGCTCGGGAAATCACAAAGGCTCTAGAATCGTCGCCCACTTCAAGTCCAACTACGGTTTTCGACCAAGAAGGTGCAGAGCTTCCGCACGGACCAACGAGAGTTGCTCGCTAAGCTCGGCTAACGCCGCCAAATCCGCCCTTTCTTGCTCCGTCAACAGCCCCTCGTTATTGCGGTCCATAAGCTGCTGAAGACGCCGATCAGCTTGCTCTGGCAATCGAAGCATGGCAATATTTTCCACCCACTGTCGCGGTGCGTCGATCGTTGCGGCCATTATTTCTCCGATTATGCGCGTTTCCATAGTTGACCAGCGAATTCTACAGCGATTCGGCCGTCACTGGAAGTTCGGTCTCGCCTTCCCTCGGATCTCGCCCAGGCTAACAATGCAAGCGAAGCCAACTTTAGGGGGTGCCAGCCTAACTGAAATACCAAGTACCGATCTCAAAGTCTGTTAACTCCGATGTCACCGCCGGTCAGCTGAAATTTGAGTTGTCGAACCACCGTATTCTTGCGCCAATCGCAGAAGGGCATTGTGAAACCCACAGTTGACGGAGTCATTCGCAGTCTCAACATCTCTGCAGGGCAGCAAGTGGTCGGCGGTGCGTCGCTTTTTGAAGTATTGGACATGAGTACCGTTTGGGTTCGAGTTCCGATTTTTGTCGATCTACTTTCCTCGATTCAGCCGAAGGCTTATGGCCGTGTCGTTTCGCTAGATGGAAAACAAACCGGCCAATCTTCGCATGAAGTCAAATCCCAGTCTGAGCGTGCGTTACCGATAGAAGCGCCACCGACTGCAGACGCGGGTAGCTCATCAGCAGATCTCTACTTCGAAGTTTCGAACCAGCAATCTAATCTACGACCAGGCCAACGTGTTGGCATTGAACTTCCGATGGAAAGCGAAGTCGAAGCTACGATCGTGCCAGCCGCTTCAGTTCTTTACGATATCCATGGTGGGACATGGGTTTATACTCAGAAGGAGCCGCTTAAATTCGTCCGGCAACGTGTGACGGTGCTCTGGTTCGATGGAACACAGGCGATACTTCAACGCGGTCCAAGCTCGCCCCAGACTTGCTCAAGGATGTGGTCACCCTGGCTCACGAGAAAGCGAAGTGCAATCTCAAAGAGCTCGAAGGCGAGAAGTTCTCATTGGAACGAGATATGGCACGCTGGCTAGCCGAGATTCACAAGACCACACCTCTCATCTGCCCCAACGAAACCGATTCGCCGGCCGTGGCTAGACTGGCCGATCTTCAAGAGCGAGTACGACACATCGAAAGTCGTATGACAACGATACGAAATGAAATCCACCAGATCACCAAAGGCTTATTGAGCCAACAAGAAGCCGAAGTTGCGATGTTCTCTTTCGACGCGGTCTGGGAATCGATGACGCTTCGAGACCAGATCCGTCTGATCGGATTGGTTGTCAAACAAGTCGACTACGACGGTGAATCGGGACGTGTCACGATTACCTTTAATCCGATCGGTATCAGAAACCGCGCACAACACGCCACGAAAGATCTAACCGAGTTATCAGCATGAGCGATTCGGAAAAAGTCGACGTCCAATTCCATTTCCAGCGACGCGGCAAGAACAAAGTGCTAGTCGAAGGCAAAGAGCCGCCCAAGCCTGTTGCTGGATGATCCCGACGAACGCCCTGAGCTATCCCGAAAGGTCGTTCGAGTTCCACTGCTGGATGCAGATCCAATTGAGCGTCCACTTGAGTCACGAAAGGTAGTGTTATTGCGAGACTGACTTGCAGTACCCAAGGTACTGCCGCTCGATGAGCGAAACGTTGTTCGCTCACCATTCGTGATTGCGGTTTGGATCGTTCTGCCACTGGCGTCGCGAAATGTTGTCTTATTGCCTGACGTTTCAGCGGAACCAATAGATCGACCCGAACCATCGCGGATTGAGATTCGACTGCCGGATTGAGTTGCCGAACCTTGTGTCCGACCTGACGAATCGCGGAAAGTCGTTTTGTCACCTTTCTGGCCATTGAGCACCGAGTACAAATAACTGCTAGGCAATCGTTGCTTGCTTCGATCGTCATCAGATTGAGCACGACAGTTGTCACCAAAAGCAATCAATCCAAGCAAGCAAACTACAACGACAGTGCGGGCGAACATACGGGAAATCCTGCGGCTTTTGAGACAGTAGATCATTTTGCGTTAATTGACAAATCTGACACGATGGCGTGACACGTTCGGTCATGCAATCGGGAGTGTTTTGGACGCAAATGCCATTCCACGCAACGAGAATACCTGCGAATTGGGTAGGTGTTAAGCTGCAGCATTATGCCGATGTTTGCAACTGATCTCCTGGTGCTTTATACTAGAGCCCATGATTACTTACCTAACTCCAGATCAAGCGTCAGCACTGCAAGCAGGCGGAAACGCCCCGATGCAGATTGTCGATCCGACTACACGTCGCGTTTATTACGTGATCGATAGTGGTTTGTTAGCCGAATTGGAACGCCGCTCCGATTTGGATGCTATTCGAGAAGGAGTCGCTGACATGCAGGCGGGACGTTCCGTTCCCATTGATCAGGCGAGAACGACTGACCGAGCTATGCTAGTCGAACGTTTTGCTCGATGAATTATGGCTTGGTTCTAACGGCTCGGGCAAGAGCTGACATTCTCCGCAACGCAGAATGGTGGGCGGAAAAACATTCGCCTGATCAGGCTATTGCATGGTTTGACTCGATTTATGAGCAACTTGAAAGCCTTCGTATGATGCCCGAACGATTTTCGCTCGCACCTGAGAATGGTTCAGTCGAGGTTGAAATTCGAGAAATGCCTCTTGGCGTTGGTAGTCGTCCAAGCTATCGCGCAGTCTTTACGATAAAACCGCTTGAAGTTCAGGTGTTGACCGTGAGGCGTGCTAGCCAAGATGCGGTAACATCTGAAGACATTGAATCCTAATCGCTTCGGTACGCTATCAACTAACCAAAGTGGAAACGAAAACACCCGCGAGCCGGAAATACGACCCGCGGGTGTTGAGTTTCAAGTATATCGCAGTCTAACTCGCGTTTACAGTTCGATAGCTTCAACTTCAGCGACGAATCGCTGGTTGTTGTCGGCGAGGAATGCACTGATCACGTTGAACACGGAGTCACTGAAGCCACCAATGTTCATAATGTCAGCCCGCTCGCAAGCCTGAACCGTCTGGTACGGTTGCAGATCGATGCAAACCAGCTTTGGATTAGCTTCCTTACCCGCCAGCTTTCGCTGGTTGGCAACGAAGGCTTCCCAAGCCGTCATCACACCGGTTGACCCGTGCCGTCCTGTTCCGACCCAGCTCTCGTTATCGCTAACGAGAACGATGCCGGCGAACTTGCGCTTCGCGTGCTTCTGGTTGGCAGCTACCAGCGGCAGCGAACAATCTGTTCCACCTCCACCGTACTTTGCCAACCGCTCGGCGATGCTTAGGATCGAATCGTTTGGATCCATCTTGGCATCGTAAGCCGACGTATCGAACGGAATCACAACGCTGTCCGGGTTGCGTCGCAGGATCGCTGCGGCGAACAGTGCAGCCACATCGATGCATCGCATCTTCGAAGTCGCACCTCGTCCACGATGTCCCGTAACCGCGCTGCTCATCGATCCAGACGTATCTAGACCAATCACAACCGGTCCCGGCAACTCCGGTACGTTTCCGCAAGCGATCTCGGCTGCCTTATGCAGAGCAGTCTTGATCTTCTGCGGAACATTGTCATCCGCGTTCAAGTACGCAGCAAAGTACTGGTACGGGAACTGCTTCGATCGTCGAATCTCCGACTCGTCAGCGATCCGGTCAGCAACGTAATCAACCATATTGTAGAACGATTGTCCCAATCGTTCATTGGAAACCAAAGCCGTTGAGGACAACGGCTCTACACTGAGCACATCGTGTCGCAGCAACGTGTTCAGGTTCATACGCAGCGCCTGCGGACCCATCTTGCGAGCCAGTGCAGCCCAAACCGTCGGTCCCTTGGCAGCATCGGACAACAAGTCCCATCGGACATTGTCGAGTCCACCAGCGATCAAGGCTTGTGCTTCTTCGCTTTCCGAGTTGCGGTATGCGATCAGCGACTGAACATCGACCGGCAAATCGGCTTCCGTTGCCGGTGCCCACTTGTCGATGCTCTTATCAGTCAACCAACCGAACATCGCTCGGCGAGCGTTATCCTTCGGCGTCGGTCGAGCCATTCGCAAAATATCCCGCAAGCTCGGATCGTTACCGATCGAAGCGCTCAATAGCTTTCCGACTGAAGCTGTGTTCAACCAGCGCTGGAACGCTCGCTGCACAGAGCTCGACAAACCAACGCGGCCCTTACCTGCCTTGTTCTTGAACTGGCCAGATCGGATCATCTGGAACACAGTTCGCAGAACGCGACCGTTGTCGACCACTCGATCGAACACTCGGTGCATCAGCTCAGTATCACGAACCGACAGCGCGACCAACAATGCGGCCGGCATGTCCTTCATGAACGCCTTCTCACGAGCGTACAGAGCCAGCTTCGCCAAATACTGGTTGTCGTCGACATCGTCAATCAACTTCAGTACTTCCTCGAGTTGCGTCTCAGCCGTGTTGTAGAACGCATTACCGAACGTACCGGTAGCAGCAACCTGAGCCAGGGCGTGCTTCGGCTCGAGCTTGTACGCGCGGCCCCCCGCTTCGTTGACTGCGTTTGCTCGCGGCAATCGGCTTGTAAGACTTGCGAATAGAGACTTGTTGGCCATGGTGGAATTGTGAAGTTTGAAGTTCGAAGTTTGAAAGAGTACGATGTGAGGAAGTTTGAATTGGGAAGCTTGAAGTTTTAAGTTTTGGAGTGTGATTTGAAGAGCGACTTACCTGAACGAACGTTCGCGTTTGCTGAGCGAATTGTGCGTCTTTGTGTTTTCTTGGAGCAGAACGGTCGAGTATCAACGACACTGGCGACGCAACTGCTTCGATCGGGCACGTCAGTTGGAGCCAATGTTGAAGAAGCCGGTTCAGCAGAAAGCCGAAAGGACTTCGTTCACAAGTATGCGATCGCATGCAAGGAGGCACGCGAGTCTCATTACTGGCTTCGTCTGTTGTCAGTTTCAGAGGTCGTTCCAAAAGATCGATTGGCTCCACTCACCAGTGAAGCCAACGAACTTATCGCCATTTTGACGACGATCATCAAGAAGTCGCGAGAATGAATTTCAAACTTCGAACTTCCGACTTCAAACTTCTCCCGTCCCAACTGGCAGTCGAACGAGAAT
>Ga0315899_10006581_pt1 | contig 12526 bp, 9 predicted proteins | sample LakEriMetagenome_2_FD_203518 | JGI IMG/M metagenome (GOLD analysis project Ga0315899, IMG submission 203518) | Freshwater fungal communities from buoy surface, Lake Erie, Ohio, United States - Buoy 4 MA112 | ecosystem: Environmental > Aquatic > Freshwater > Lake | place: USA: Lake Erie, Ohio... | reverse complement strand
CGACGGTTTATTGCGCAACAAAGTATCCGAAAAGAAATTGCCTTGGTTTGTGGATTCAGCAGGCACCGCCGCATACCACATTGGAAACCCTCCAGATCATCGAATGATTCAAACCGCTAAGGCGAACGGCATAGACATTTCAGAACTCCGTGCTAGGCAATTTAACACAAAAGATTTTACAGCGTTCGATCGCATCTATGTAATGGATCAAAGTAACTACAACAATGTACTTCGTTTAGCGAATACGAATGCCGATCGGCAGAAAGTTTATTTACTCCTTAATCACCTGTACCCAAATAAACAACTAGAGGTTCCTGATCCTTACTATGGGAACCAATCTGACTTCGATGCAGTATTTACCCTGGTGAATGAAGCAACAGAAGCATTAATATCTGATTTAACAAATGACAAATAAAAAAGGCACACTTTGGTTAATTCCCAATACCCTTGGAGGTGAATCTACCTCCGATATTTTACCTCAGCACCTTACTGATATTGTCAGTGAATTAAGACATTTTGCGGTGGAAGAAATTAAATCTGCTCGCCGCTTGTTGAGAAAACTAGACCGAAATTTTCCAATTGATGAATGCACGTTTTATCAAATGAATAAACGTTCCTCGAAAGATGAGGTAATGCAAATTTTATTAGCGATACTTGGCGGGCATTCGGTAGGGGTAATCTCTGAGGCGGGATGTCCTGGTGTTGCAGATCCTGGAGCAGAGTTGGTTGCTCTCTGCCATTCGCAGGGCGTTTTCGTGAATCCCTTGGTTGGACCTTCATCATTTTTGCTAGCCTTGATGGCTAGTGGTTTCTCCGGTCAGTCTTTTACCTTTCACGGTTACCTACCGAAGGAACGCAAAGACCGAATCAAAAAAATGAAAGATTTTGAAATGGATACGCGCCGAACAGGTGCTACCCATTTATTTATGGATACCCCTTTTCGAAATATGAATGTGTTGGAAGATTTATTAAACGAATTGGGCGACACCTGTGAATTATGTATCGCAGCGAATCTCACGCTCCCAAATCAGCGAATTCAAACCATGAGTATAAAAGATTGGAGAGAACACGCCAAAGATTTATCTAAATCACCCGTAGTATTTTTAATTGGAAAATCTCAAATGTCATGACATTTAAAGAAGAAATAACCCAAGGAATCCCATTGCATTTGCCTGAACATCCAGGATTCGATGCGCAAGTAAACCACGCCCCAAAACGTAAAGCGATACTTTCAGAACTAGAGAAAAAATTAGCACTTAAAAATGCCTTACGTTATTTCCCTTCAAACATGCATCCGATGCTTGCCCCTGAGTTTGCTGAGGAATTAGCTGAATTCGGGCGGATTTATATGCATCGTTATCGTCCTACGTATTCGATGAAGGCTCGATCTATTGACGAGTATCCAGGGATCTCATTAGAGGCTAAATCGATCATGCTCATGATTCAGAATAATTTGGATCCCCGTGTAGCACAGCATCCTCACGAACTTATCACTTATGGCGGGAACGGCGCCGTTTTTCAAAACTGGGCGCAGTATTTATTGACGATGCATTATTTGTCGATCATGACAGATGAACAAACCTTAGTCATGTATTCAGGGCACCCCATGGGACTTTTTCCTTCGCATCGCAACGCACCACGTGTTGTGGTTACCAATGGAATGATGATTCCAAATTATAGTAAGCCTGATGACTGGGAAAGATTTAATGCCTTGGGTGTTACTCAATATGGGCAAATGACAGCAGGTTCGTATATGTATATCGGTCCTCAAGGTATTGTTCACGGTACAACGATTACTGTATTAAATGCGCTGCGTAGATTTGCTACATCCAATAGGAATCCAAATACCAAATTATTTGTCACGGCAGGTCTTGGTGGAATGAGTGGGGCGCAACCAAAAGCCGGGAATATAGCCGGTGTAGTAAGTGTTACCGCGGAGGTGAATCCAAAAGCAGTGCATACGCGACACTCGCAAGGGTGGGTGGACGAAGTGATTTCTGAGATTCCAGCATTGTGTGAGCGTGTTTCACGAGCCTTGGCTTCTAATGAGGTCGTATCGATTGCTTACCTAGGCAATGTAATTGAAGTTTGGGAGGCGTTCGCCGAACAAAACATATTTGTGGATTTGGGTTCTGATCAAACATCCTTACATAATCCGTTTGCTGGTGGCTATTATCCAGCAGGATTGTCGTATGATGAATCCAATCAACTGATGGCTGAAGATCCAACCAATTTCAAGGAGCGGGTTTATGATTCGCTTCGTCGTCATGTGGCAATCGTTAACAAACATACCGCGCAAGGAACCTATTTTTTTGATTATGGTAATGCATTCTTATTGGAGGCTTCGCGTGCTGGAGCTGATGTGATGGCTTCCAATGGATTGGATTTTAAATATCCTTCTTACATTCAAGATATTTTAGGTCCTTTTTGTTTTGACTATGGGTTTGGTCCTTTCCGATGGGTGTGTGCCTCCGGCGAGCCAAGTGATTTACAAAAATCAGATGAAATCGCACGGGAGGTATTAGAACAAATGCTCGAAGAAGCTCCTGATGAAATCAAATTGCAATTAATGGATAACATCCAATGGATTAAAGGCGCACAAGAGAATCGCTTAGTGGTTGGATCACAAGCACGTATTTTATACGCTGATGCCGAAGGACGGATGCGTATTGCAAAGGCATTCAATGAAGCAATTGCCCGCGGTGAAATTGGTCCAGTAATACTTGGTCGTGATCATCACGATGTTTCAGGAACTGATTCACCATTTCGGGAAACAAGTAATATTTACGATGGCTCTAGATTCACAGCCGATATGGCGATTCAAAATGTGATTGGCGATAGTTTTAGAGGGGCAACTTGGGTCTCTATACATAATGGTGGTGGTGTAGGATGGGGTGAGGTAATCAATGGTGGATTTGGTATGCTCTTAGATGGATCAGAGCGTACATCTGTTAACCTTCAAATGATGCTTCATTGGGATGTTAATAATGGAATTGCACGAAGAAATTGGGCGAGAAACCCGAATGCAACCTATGCCATTAAACGCGCCATGGAAATGGAGCCAAATCTTAAGGTTACCTTACCGAATTCCGTTGACGACCATTTGTTGGATTCGATGTTTTAGGAGGTATTCGTATTCCTGCAACCAACCGAATGGTATAGAAGTATTGCTTGTAATCGAGCGTATTAAATGCGATCGATTTATTGTCAAAATGTGCCGCCAACAAGATGAATCGCTCATTGTTGGAATAACCACCTACCAACTTAATGTCATATCGTGGAGCTAACCCAAGAAAGCCTTGCACTCCTTTATCCAAGGTGTAGAATTTGGATTGTACTACAGGACCTAGTCCAGCCCATCCTGAAATTTGCCAGTTATTCTTGCGGTTTGCGTAGGCATAGCCAGGAATGATTCCAAAATCAAGTGCTGAATAACCCTGAGCTGAGGTTTTACTTTGAGATTCGTCTTGCAGTAGTGAGGGAATGATTTCGCCCTTTGCATTCGTCACGCCAAAATAATTTAAGGTACCTTTTAGATACCACGTATGTACTTGTTTTTCAAAATGTGCTCTCCTGCCCTGAAGTGCATTCATTTTAAAGTCATTGTGATTAAAATACCATAAGTTCAACGCGAGATTAAGGGATCCAAGGTCTGGCAAGATATTGTTTGGCGTATTTTCAGTCAATGAGCTGTCAAAGGTATAAGCGTTTTTTATTGCGTAGCCTTGAATAATTCTAAAATCTAAATCAGTATATAAACGCTTGAAGTTATAATCAAACCCAAGTGCAAATTGCTTCGATTTTCCATACTTTTCAGTGGATCGTACCCCTGGCAACACAGGAAATGCGATGCGCATTGAAAACCATTTGTATGCATATGCAAGACCTAAAATAGGTTTGAAGTTGTTTTTGTATTTCAATTTGCTAACCTCGTATGGAAACGAATAGCTAAGGTTGAACGGTGCGGGACTTATTCCAAGGTCTGCATAAATAACGTGTTGATTTTTAAAATCATGAATTGCTGTTGGTTGATCTTGTGAATGAACCTGTCCGATAAATGCAAGAAGAAAAATTAGTATTAATGATTTCATGATTATCCGTTCAATACGCGTTATTGGTTGATGGGTTGCAGTTCAAACGACCAATTTTCCACTTTTTTTGTCGTAAATTTACCTCGTGAAACGATTATATAAATACTTGTTGAATACGCTGCCTCGTCCCTTGTTGATTCGATTGAGCTACATATTCAAACAATTTGCACCCTTGTTATATCGAGGAGATAAGGTGGAGTGCCCAGTTTGCGACCGTAAGTTCTCAAAATTTCTTTCTTATGGCTCCGATGTTGCACATCGAGAAAATGTACTTTGTCCCTATGATTTAACCTTAGAGCGTCATCGATTAATGTGGCTATATCTCCGAGATTATAGTGACTTTTTTACCGCCCCTTTGTTGTCTGTATTGCATATGGCACCTGAACAATGCTTTATTGAACGATTTAAAAAACAAAAAAATCTGAACTACTTAACTGCCGATATTGTTTCTCCAATCGCAGATATGCATTTTGATTTGCATCAAATACCCTTGGAGGATAATCGCTTTGACGTGGTGTTTTGTAATCACGTGATGGAGCACGTGGATGATCCGAATCAATGCATGCGTGAATTGTTTCGTGTGATGAAGTCAGGGGGCTGGGCAATCATGCAAGTGCCTCAAGATATATCCCGAGAAAAAACACTGGAAGATCCCACGATAACCTCTCCCGAAGACCGTGAAAAGTATTATTGGCAAAAAGATCATGTTCGCTTGTTTGGTTTAGATTATCCGGATTACTTAAAAAATGCAGGATTTGAAGTAAAAGAGTTTTGGTTGAAGGTTCACTTGAGTCCTGAAGTATTTGATCGCTACCGGATTTCTGCGGATGAAGTACTGTATATCGCTAAAAAAAACTAACATGAAAAATTATATTTCGGTACTGTTATTCTCGGTTGTTCTGGGGAATTTAACCGCTCAAAAAGACATTTTCATACACATTAATCCAACCTTTGGAAACCAAGCGTTTGCTTTGAATACAGTATATACCGGGGTGGATGGTGTTACAGTTAACTTCGATCATTTCAATTATTATCTTTCGGATATTGTCCTTTTTCATGACGGAGGAATGCAAACCAACATTGCTCCTTCTGTATTTCTTTTTACACCGGATCAAGTTGGATATTACTTAGGAAATTATAACATTCAAAATCTTGAGAGTATTCGATTTATGGTTGGTGTGCCTTCACGGATGAACACACAATCAGGAGCAGAAGCGGTTGATATTTCTTCTTATCCAGATACACATCCCTTGAGTTTTCAAAATCCAACCATGTATTGGGGATGGCAGTTTGGATATATGCATATGATTGTTGGCGGTGAAGCAGACAGCAATAATGATCAACTTCCTGACGCATATTTTGAAATGCATAACCTTGGAGACCACAACCAACGAGTAATTCAAATGCCTGTTATTGAAACAAATACGAACGGGATGCAAATGGATATCTATTTGGAATGCCATGTAGATCAATGGTTGAGAAATATACCATTGTCAACCGTGGGTGTATTGCACGACCAAACGGGATTGAACGATTCGATTATGGCGAATGTGCTTTCGTATGCAGTTTTTACGCAACCAACAAGCGCCGGATTGCCGACGAATTCTGACCCCTATATTTATGTAGAAGGAGCTACCATCCATTGGATAAATACAGAAGATACTGATTTTAAGGTCTTTGATTTATCAGGACGATTGGTGTCATCGGGAGCAATGCAAGGGAATGTGGGCAATGTTGAATTGAATTTATCGACTGGTTATTATGAATTAACGGTCTATGATTCAATGCATCGACTTGTGATGAGTAAAAATTGTTTTATTCTGAATCCATGAGGAACATATACTTCGTATGGGGTATCTTAATTTCATTCGCTATATTCTCTTGTGAGTCTCCTGAAGATTTAAGTAAAGAATATCCATTCCCTGTTGATAATCCACCGTCAGCCCAAAAAATTGAATTGGGTCGCGCTTTATTCTTTGATAAGCGATTGTCCCTGGATGAATCCATAGCTTGTGCAAATTGTCATAATCCTACGTTCGCGTTTACCGATCGAAAAGCAGTGAGTGATGGCATTAATGGGAAGCACTCCGAACGTAACGCACCAACCCTTTTGAATAGTGCATTTTTGCAAACAGTCATGTTCGACGCCCACCTTAAGACTTTAGAGCTTCAGGTAATTGTCCCAATTCAGGAGGCCACAGAAATGGGACATAATATGAAAGTACTTATTCCAAAATTGCGCGCCATTCCGGAATATCAAAAAGCTGCTAAAACTTTATTTAATAAAGATTTTGATGCATGGGTTTTAACACGAAGTATCGCAGCCTTTGAACGAAGCTTGATTTCTTTGAATAGTCCCTATGACCAATATATGAAAGGAAACAAACGTGCCTTGAGTAGTGAACAACATGCGGGCATGAAACTGTTTAATTCGCTGTATTGTACAACGTGTCACCCTGCACCGTATTTTACCAATTTTAAAGCCGAAAACAATGGACTTTATCATGACTATGGAAATGACAAAGGCCGATTTAGGATAAACCTAGATAGCGCTGATATTGGTTTTTTCAAAACCCCCACGCTTAGGAATATTGAACTGACCTATCCGTACATGCATGACGGCAGTTTGCAAACCTTGGATGAGGTCATTGAGCATTATGTAGCTGGCGGGAAGCATTCGAAAGGCCAGCATCCGAGTATTTTACGTTTCCAGCTTACTGCACGGGAAAAGAAACAACTAATCTCTTTTTTAGGTGCCCTAACGGATACGAGTTATCTTAAAAATTTTTAATCTCATGCTTCTTGATAAACTTACAGAACGCTTTGAAGAATCAGTGGAAACCATTAACGTAGGGGACGAAACCTTAGGTATCATAAAACTCAACGGGGCACGCGGTACGGTGCTTTGTACCTTGGATTTGGGTGAGTGTCAAATGCCAGTTCCGTCGAAGTATGAGACAGAGGCAAGCATTGAGTTGTTCATCTTGCTACCCGAGTATTGGAAAACCAGCTTGGATGAAGTCTTATTCCATTGGGCAGCTCAACGCATAGTTGCGATAAAAAGCAGGTTGAAATCTGAGCATTGGGCAATTTCAGGCCACACCTTTAGTTTGGGTGAACTCCCATCGGGTCGGTTAAAAGAAGTTGGGTTCTCTGCAATGCTTCTGATGGATCCAATGGCCGTAGAGGAACTTAAAACGCCTGTACAATTGGGAGAAAAAGCTCGCTATTTTAAAGCCTTATGTCCAATTTTTAAAATGGAAAAGGATGTGAAAGAGGCCCGCGGAATGAATAAGTTTATAATTCGAATGATGGATAAAGGTGTCACTGAGAAATTAGATGAATTTAGAGAATCCGTAATTAAACCTAGATTTTTATTTTGGAGGTAAGTAAGAACAGGGAACAATGGGCTGCTTTTGCCTTATTGATGGTAAATTTAATATACGGTGCAAGCCATGTCTTGGCTAAGGGCGTTATGCCTGTTTATTTGTCTCCGACCGTCTTTATTTTATTTCGCGTTGTTGGTGCGGTGTTACTTTTTTGGATGATTTTTCCTTTTGTTAAAGGAGGACTTATCTTGAAGAGCGATTTACTGCGTTTAGCCGCATGTGGATTATTCGGGGTGACCGTAAATCAGCTGTTATTTTTTCATGGATTAAATGCATCTTCTCCAATGAATGCGGGAATAATTATGGCATTGAATCCAATTATGGTTGCAGTGCTTTCTTTTTTTTGGTTGAAAGAACGGCTCATACGCAAGCAGTGGCTTGGTATAAGTATCGGCGCTACAGGTGCAATCGTGTTAACAACCTACGGAACAAATACCGTTCAGGCACAACTTGGTGATTTTTACCTTATTGGTAATTCATTAAGTTATGCCGTGTATTTAATACTGGTTAAACCATTGATGCAAAAGTATCATCCCTTGGTTGTTATTACCTGGGTATTCACCTTTGGAACCTTCTTTTTATTGGCATTTCCACCGTTATATGGTGATTTAGAACAAACGAATCTTGATGTAATTCCATGGGATATTTGGTTGAAGATAATTTATGTGGTAGTTGGCGTTACCTTTTTGACGTATTTACTCACCGTAGTTGGACTTAAGTACGTGAGTTCAACAGCAGCTTCAGTATTCATTTATGTACAACCAATCTTTGTGATTACTTTTTCTTATTTGTTCGCCTTAATCGGTTGGTCAGCGGATTATACAAACCAAATTACAACGTCAAAACTTGTGTTAATGGCACTTATCTTTTATGGTGTGCATTTAACCCTTGGAAAGCGTAACTTTGATAAAAATTAGACCTCATCACCTTGAAAATTAGTTTTGTGTAATGTATTTCAGACTTTCGTTTTTTCTATATGCTTCTTTTTTTTCTCTCGCTGCGATTGCCCAAAAGCAAGTTATTGATCACAATGCCTATGCGCGTTGGAATCGAATCGATAAGGTAAAGCTTTCTAATCAAGGCGCTTGGTTAACGTTTGAAGTGTTGCCTATGAAAGGCGATGGGTATCTGCATTGGCAGCATGTTCCTAGCGGAGCTAAAGATTCCATGTTTGCTGCTAAAGATTTACAAATGAACGAGTCCGGCTCCTTAATGGCTTGGCGACGAACTGCAGGATTTGATACCTTAAGAACCTGTGAGTTGAATAAAATAGATAAAAAGAAGTGGCCAAAAGATACGATGGTGGTTTATAATTCCATCAAGGATACCCTTCGAAAAGAACCTCAGGTTAAAAGATTTCAAGTGTCTGAATCAGCAGATTATTTGGCGTTTTTGAAAGAGCAAAATGATAAACCACAACCCACAACAATTGAACCCCCAAAGAAATGTTGGTTTCATCGAAAGGAGAAACCGATTACCCCGATCAAGGAAATAAAATCTGATGGGACAACCTTGGTTCTTGAAAACTGGGATTATCGCTTATTTCAAGTAAACAATACGACCGATTTCTTGATGTCGAAACAAGGAAATTTGGCCTACATTACCCAAGAAAAAGGCAAGCAAGATACTTTTAGATTATGGGTTGTTTCTCCTGTTGATCTAATGCCAATTATGGTGGGCAAATCACAACGGAGCATTAAATCACTTCAATGGAATAAAGAAGGGAATATGTTAGCCTATCTTTACGCTTCCGACACCAACAAAATTAAGCAGTATGAATTGGGAGTTTATTCATTACTGAAAGATTCATTGATAACCTTCGGCGATTCAACCACCACAAAACCCTTCGGGTTTAAGGGAGTGAATGATAAGGTACTGCCCACATTTTTTGATTATTTACCGTATGTAAAATTTACGCTGAGCAATCGCGTGGTTTATCAAAAAGACACCTTATTGGAGTCCGAAAAAGTGCGATTAGATTTATGGTCCCCTTCGGATCTTACCATACAACCACAACAATTATTGGAGATTAAAGACGGTGATAAATCAGGAGATGTTGTCGCATTGCATTTAGCGGATTTCAAACCCATGTTATGGTGTCCAGATTCATTACAGGGGTCGTTCAATATTCACCGACAAAGTAATTATTCGTTGGTGTTTGATAATCAGCCCTATGCGATTCAAGCGCAATGGAAAAATCCTGTACTGAACGATGTATATCGTGTTAATCTTCAAACCGGGGAACGATTACTGCTTAAAAAGGCATTGGCTTACGAAGGTCATTTATCGGATAACGGGCGTTCTTTTACCTATTTTGATCCGAAACGTAAAAATCACTACCTACTTCAAATCGATCAAAACTTGAATGAAATCTGTATGAGTTGTGCAGTGAACGAACCATGGGAAGAAGACCTTAACGGCCAACCAATGGATCCAGGTCCTGCCGCTACCTATGGATTTAATGCCAACGGAGATGCCTATTATTATGCTTCGAGAGATAATATCTATGAGTTTGATTTAAGTACGAAAAAAAATCGCTGTTTGACATTCGATGATACTAAAAATACAGATTGGGAATGGATTAAATGGAATCCAGACTCAACCAATGTGGCTTGGAATAGTGGGTATTTACAAGCAAGAAATCGCGAGACAAAAAAAGTCTCTATTTGGACGGCAACACCTTTATTTTTATTTAAATTGTTTGATCGGGGAGATTTCAAAGTTTTGTCTTTTAATAAAGCAAAAGATACCTCTGTATATGTGCTTCGTCGCATGCGGGTTGATCAGTTTCCTGATGTTGAGGTCGGCGATGCCTTTTGTGTTTTTAAAAGAGTCTCATGGGCAAATCCTCAGCAGGCTGAATACAATTGGGCGACTTCAGAACTCATTCGATGGAAGAGTTATAACGGATTCAATTTAGAAGGAATCGTATACAAACCCGAGAATTATGATGCAACGAAAAAATACCCACTCTTGGTGTATTATTATGAACTGAATGGAGATAATTTACATAGTTACCGTGGCCCGGCCCCTACGGCCAGTACAATCAATCCAACCGAATATGCATCGGCAGGATATGTAGTATTGATTCCAGATATTCGGTATAAACCAGGGTATCCTGCCAAAGGAGCATATGATTGTATCATGAGCGGCACCGATTACATGCTTAAGAATTATTCGATCGATTCTACACGAATGGGTTTGCAAGGTCAAAGCTGGGGAGGGTATCAAACCGCCCAACTCATTACGATGACTAACCGATATAAAGCGGCAATGGCTGGAGCACCTGTAAGTAATATGTTCTCCGCATACGGCGGTATTCGCTGGGGGAGTGGGATTAACCGTCAATTTCAATATGAATCGAGCCAAAGTAGAATTGGGGCAACCATTTGGGATCGCCCGGACTTGTACATAGAGAACTCGCCGATTTTTCACTTACCCAAGGTCAATACTCCCTTACTCGTAATGGCAAATGATAAAGACGGGGCTGTTCCATGGTATCAAGGCATTGAATTATATACCGGACTTCGTAGATTAGGTAAGCCTTGTTGGATGTTAAACTACAATGACGACGACCACAACCTGACACGCTTACCCAATAAAATGGACTTAAGCATTAGAATGCGCCAATTTTTTGATTTTTACTTGAATAATGGAGAACAACCTTTATGGATGAAGGAAGGAATTGAAGCGCGAGAAAAAGGAAAAGAATTTAAGCATTAACGATAATAAATATCACTATGGAATACCTAAAGAACTTCATTGATGGTGCATATCATACACCAGTTTCTGGACAATATATGGACAATGTAAATCCAGCAACAGGGGAAGTTTATTCTCAAATACCGAGATCCGGAGCAGCTGATTTAACTATGGCAGTGAATGCCGCTGAACGTGCTTTTCCCATTTGGTCAGGGATGTCTGTGAATGAACGAAGTGCAATCTTACTTCGTTTGGCTGCTGGTATTGAAGCGCGCATGGATGAATTTGTTGTGGCAGAATCCCGAGATAATGGCAAACCCGAAAAGTTAGCGGCACACGTGGATATCCCTCGTGCCGTTTCGAATTTTCACTTTTTCGCTACAGCTATTGAACATTTTTCTTCGGAATCACATTACATGGAAAATGTTGGAATTAATTTCACAACCCGTCGACCAATCGGAATTGTAGGTTGTATTTCCCCCTGGAATCTCCCCTTGTATTTATTCTCATGGAAAATCGCGCCGGCCTTAGCCGCAGGGAATTGTGTGATTGCTAAACCAAGTGAGATTACTCCGTATACAGCTTCCTTGCTTGGGAACATTGCAAATGAAGCGGGAATGCCTGCTGGCGTATTGAATATTTTACACGGAACAGGCCCAGAGATTGGCAATGAAATAGTTTCTCACCCGAAAATTAAGGCAATTTCCTTCACCGGTGGAACAGCGACCGGACAACATATTGCAGGCATTGCCGCACCCATGTTTAAGAAACTTAGCCTGGAATTAGGAGGGAAAAATCCAACCATTGTTTTTCCGGATGTGGATATAAAACAAACCGTAAAAGAAGTCTTCCGGTCATCCTTTTCTAATCAAGGTCAGATCTGTTTATGCGGATCAAGAATTTTCGTGCACCAAGATATTTATGAGGCCTTTAAAACCGCTTTTGTGGATTGGGTATCCTCCGCTAAAGTAAGTTATCCCGCAGATCCTAACGCGCAAATCGGTGCCGTAGTTTCTAAGGGGCATATGGAGAAAATCCTCGGATATATAGCATTAGCCAAGGAAGAAGGAGGACATGTTTTAACTGGCGGTGTGCGCGTTCGCCTTGAAGCGCCTTATCAGGATGGCTACTACCTTGCACCTACAGTTATTGAAGGTCTTTCTAATTCGTGTAGAACGAACCAAGAGGAAATTTTTGGTCCCGTAGTTTCTATAATACCTTTTACTGAGGAAGCGGAAGTACTTGCGATGGCAAACGACACCAAATATGGCTTAGCGGCTTCGGTGTGGACCAAAGACTTAAATGTGGCACATCGTATGGCTGATCGCTTAGAAATGGGGATTG
>Ga0315899_10006580_pt1 | contig 12527 bp, 11 predicted proteins | sample LakEriMetagenome_2_FD_203518 | JGI IMG/M metagenome (GOLD analysis project Ga0315899, IMG submission 203518) | Freshwater fungal communities from buoy surface, Lake Erie, Ohio, United States - Buoy 4 MA112 | ecosystem: Environmental > Aquatic > Freshwater > Lake | place: USA: Lake Erie, Ohio... | reverse complement strand
TTGTGGTGCGGTACCTGCTCGCCGGTGTGGTTTTAGGGGGTATTGGAATCGTATTATACGCATCTTTTTTTAAAGATCCTGAGACTACCAACCTGGAGAAAAAAATTGATTATCTGGAAGATCAAATCAAGGTATACAACCAGAAATTAGATACCCTTGAAATTTTCGCTGAGGAACTGGAAAAACGCGACGAGACCGTGTATAGATCCATTTTCGGTGCGGCTCCTTACCAAAGAAAATTCTCTGGCTTCGTTCCCAATGCCACCAATGATTTCAGCACAGATGAAGACATTTTAGAAACACAATACCGCATTCGTAGACTTCAAGAAATGTTCGTTTCTCAGAGCAAATCATATGAAGAGATTTATCAGCTTGCAAGAAATCAAGGCGAAATGCTCAACTCCATTCCGGCCATACAGCCTGTTTCCAACCAAGACTTAGAACGCATTTCATCTGGTTTCGGATACCGTATTCACCCCATATATAAAGTTGCAAAACTGCATACCGGATTGGATTTCGCTGCCGATATTGGAACTGAAATATATGCCTCTGGAGATGGCGTTATAGAGCAAGTTGAGAGCGTGCTTACTGGTTATGGCAACAATGTAATTATTAACCACGGCTATGGCTATCAGACACTTTATGGCCACATGAGTAAAATACTTTGCGTCCAAGGTCAACAAGTAAAAAGAGGACAATTAATTGGACTAGTTGGAAACACCGGAGCATCAACAGGACCGCACTTACACTATGAAGTTTGGCGAAATGGTGAAAAAGTGGATCCTGCGTTTTATTTTTACAACGATATTACACCTGAACAATATGAAGAGGTGTTGCAACGGGCAGCCAATGCAACACAAAGCTTCGACTAATTACTGCTATGTCTAAGACTTTCGAAATGGAAAAAATTTATTTCAGCATCTCAGAAGTTGCTGAAATGTTTGACGTGAACGCATCGCTATTGCGTTTTTGGGAGAAAGAATTTCCACAATTGCAACCCAGAAAAAACAGCAAGGGTAACCGCATTTACACCAAAAAAGACATTGAATTATTCAAGCGTATTCACGAATTGGTTCGTGTGAAGGGCTTCACATTAGAGGGTGCAAAAAATGCACTACGCTCTAAATCAAATGCTGAAGAAGAAGCGCCTAACTTACAGGCAAAACTTTTGCAGATTCGCACAGAGCTTGTGAGCATTGCAAGCGCACTTTAATTCAAATAAAGAAAGTAAACAAAGCACGCTCCCCACAACAGAAGTGCTGAAATCATTACCGGATCTTTCGTAGCTATCTTCACCGGTGATGCCGATTTTTTCTCAATGAAAACAAGGGCAAAGTAGCGCAATACACCCAGAATTACGGGCAATATGGAAACAAAGAAATACGGTGTTTTGAATTGCTTCGCTACCTCAACATCTACTGCATACTGAATGTAGCAAACGGTAGATAAGGTCATCACAAATACAATGGCGTTGCGTACAAATTCCATATTGTACTTCGAACCACGCAATAGATCGGCTCCATCAGACTTCTTTTCCAACAAAACCAAATCATCATACCGCTTTCCAAGAACCAATCCTAGAGCCAAAAGAAAGGACATAATAAACAACCATTTGGAAGTAATTATATCGCTTGCTTCGCCGCCTGCTGCAATGCGCAAAACAAATCCAAAAGCGACGATTAACACATCAACAATGGCAATTTTCTTGAGTCCAAAACTGTAGGCCAGATTCAAGAATAAATACAGCGTAAGAATCCACGTTTCAGATGGAGGCATGTAAAACATACACGCAAAAACAACAAGAACTAAAAAGAGGATGAGCCCTAATGCGGCATTCAAGGAGATTTGTCCCGAGGCAATGGGTCGATATTTTTTGGTTGGATGTACCCGATCTGATGGAATATCTGACAAATCATTGATGATATAAACCACACTACTGAGGGCGCAAAATGAAATAAAAGTTAACCATATCTCTTTTGCAGCAAGGGTTTCAACAATAGCTCCTCCAAAAAAGGCAGGAAGGAAAATAAACAGGTTCTTCACATAATGAGAAGGACGAAGTGTAGCTATAAGACTGTTTATTTTCATGACAGCTCCGAAATTACATCAATTCAATTCATATACATAGAGGTCACCAAAAGAATTAAAATTTGGTATTTTTCCTTTCAAATTTAGATGCTCATTTTTCTCCAATTCATGAGCCGAGAAAATATAACTCAATTGCATCATTCTCGCCCTTTCCCAATTCAAAAGAATTTCATGTTTGGCATTGATGGGTAGAACCAATTTACTTCCCCAAGATTGAATATTCTCTGAATAAGCCTTATTGAACTTAAGCGCAGGAGCAATCAATTCCATGAAGTTGTGCTTCAATGTAATCGGATAATTCGTGTGGTAACCATCTACAGTAGCATACCCTAAAAATGCACCTACTGCTGGGTCTATTCCATAATGCAGAACACGTTTCGTATGTTGGGCTTCAGCTAGCACGTAGAGTTCATTGCACTTATTTACGCCGTAATAGATGTCCCAATTTTCAACACGTTCTGAATGTTTTTTCCCTATTACATTCGATAACCATTCTTCATTTTTTGCTAACGCGAAAATGCAGAATCCAAACGCTCCGCAGAGAGCTAAATATTGTTTCCAAGGCCGATCAGATCTTGATGCGTAGAAATAGCAGAGTATCCAAGCCACTGCATATAGAAAATAAAATCGATCCAATTGAAATGCTTTCAAAAACGGTATCGCATTCCTCACATTTAAAGCATAAATAGATTTGTACCAACCGGCAAAAAATGCTACTCCAATGATTCCAACAAGGAGTAACCAGAACTTTCTATCATGCCCCCCACTTTTCCAATTGATGATTACCAAGATTGGAATAAACAACAAAAGTGGCAAATGCTCAGAAGGTGCATGATATTGTCCATTCATAAACAAATCAAATGCAGCATGCAACATGGGTTTAAATGCAAAACCACTGAGCTCCCATTCCGTCCTATGCGATACAAATTGACTATCTGTGAAAAATTGAATAAAAAGTCCTATGTCCGATAAAGCCAAGCTGAGTGTCAGCAACGCCATGGCCAACAACATGCGCCATTTACCTTCCTTCTTGCGAACAAGCATCCACAAAATATATCCACCTACAAGCGCTAAAAAAGCAAAACCGCCAAGAATGAAACTGCTGGCAAGACCATATAAAAGTAAAAGGCCAAAATTCAAATAAATCTTTTCGTTTTTTTGAATGCGAAACAATGCCAATATGGCCAAAGGAAGGCCTGGTATGAAAAATCCGTGAATTGCATAAAACGGCAACATGGCGAAACCAATGCTTAAAAATCCAATTGTAAGCTTACGCATCATTGTATTCTCCTGCGTGCTCAGGGTTTTCAAAAGCAACATCATGCCTGTGAATGCGACCACCCGAATACCAATAACCAAAATGAACATGGCCCATGATGCAGGTAATAAGAAAAACAACCAAGAAATTAAATTGAACGGACTATTGGTATAGGCGTTTTTCGGTATGTCACCCATGTAACCCGAAACTACCGACTGATTCGACAATTGGAAAAAAAGTCCCTCCTTCGCGGGTTGCGTCTTAAAAATAACTTCAGAGTCTAAATTGTCATGAATCATATAAAATGAATTGGAAAGCTGCATGCACCCCAATCCCATGATTAAGAGAAACACCAAAGCAATGACCCATTCCAATTTTATTTTCATGACACCAAATTGATTTGATTCCCATTCACCCAATACCCAAGGTTTACTTCGCGAAGAATAAATAAATCTGATTTTTCATTTCCAAAAGCTACGGTTTCACATTTCGAAAAATCACAATAGGCTTTTGCTAACTTCAATTTTTCTTCCCCCTTAACATTTCTCTCAACTTCAAATCCAGAGAAGATCTGGTTGGAATACACTGCAGGTGTAGCTATGCACACATAACCCCTACTTTCACAAAATGGTCGAATCCAAAGATCTAATGATGCAGAGAGAATGACAATATCAGCCTTGTTCGACTCGTAATTCGCAATTCGAGATACGACTTCAGCATTCAATTTTTCTTGCAGCAGGGGAATGAACTTTTGCGCGACTTGATGCAGTTCCGTCTCGGATTTATGTTTCAGAAGGCCCTTCATCCATTTGTTTTTCACCTTAGCCTTGTTCGATGAAAATAGGTATTCAGGAAAAAGTAGAATAAAGGAGATATATGTTCTCCATTTTCCAACGGCAAAAATCAAAAAATCCAACAGCGAATCGCGTTGGTACAAGGTTCCATCGAAGTCAACAAATACTACGGTTTTTTGGCTAGGCATGATAATCTGTTGGGAAGATAAAAAAATAAACAATTCGACCCCCATCTTGTTTGAGAAGTATGGCACGCATTCTCTATTGGTTCCGCAACACACTTCGGGTAGAAGACCTACTTCCCTTTCAGCCTGAACCAGACGACACGCTCTTTGGTTGTTATGTTTTAGATGAACGTAACACCACTTCCACACCCATTGATAAAATGCGCATGGGTCAAAAAAGGAAAGATTTTTTAATGAATGGTCTTCACGTATTGAATCAAGAGATGGTTCGTTTGGGTGGAAATCTCATTTTTAAAGAAGGAAATGTGGTGAAGCAAATTCTTCAACTGATCACTGATTTACGTATTGATACACTCATCTACAACGAAGAACTAGGAACAGAAGAAGTAAACGATTCCATGCGAATTCATCTTTCCTTGCAAATACATGGTATTCGTGTTGTAAAAACCCAATTGAATTATTTTTCATCCTTTCCAGATGTGCCCTTTGATATTGTAGATACTCCCAAAATCTTTACTGTTTTCAGAAAGAAGTTGGAACAGCACGGAGCCTTTCAAATGCAGGTTCATTTTTCACCACAAAAATGGGAAGCTCATGCAAGTGATCCCATTCCACATCCCAGCCATGATTCTGCATTTGAAAGTGGTTGTATTGCCGGAAAAAAACGTGTGCTGTCCTACATTCATGAAACACAACTGGCAAGAACGTATAAGCAAACAAGGAATGAACTTTTGGGAATGGATTTCAGCACTAAGTTCAGTCCATACCTCGCTTTTGGATTCATTTCACCCGTTCAAATACACCAAGAACTAGTTCTTCACGAACAAGAATTCGGTGAAAACGATAGCACCTATTGGATCAAATTTGAATTGCTTTGGCGTGACTTTTTCCGCTTTGTATTTCTTCAGCATGAATCGAAAATTTTCAAGCTAACAGGCATCGGAAATACAACAAACAACCTTCGAGAAGATATAAACCTTTTTGAAAAATGGAGAACCGGTAATACAGGCGATGACTTTGTAGATGCGAACATGATTGAATTACTGCAAACCGGATACATGAGTAACAGAGGAAGACAAAACGTTGCCAGTTTCTTGGTACATCAATACCAAATTGATTGGCGTTGGGGTGCTTGGTGGTTCGAACACCAATTGTTAGATTATGATGTCTGCAGCAATTGGGGCAATTGGCTTTATCTAGCCGGCGTTGGAAACGACCCCAGAGAGAATAGAGTATTCAATACACAAAAACAAGCGAGAGACTATGACCCGCAAGGAAAATACAGAGCTTATTGGCTCGAAAAAAGATAAGCTTCGTACCGAAGAGATAGACCGTATTGTTGAAATGGCCTGGGAAGACCGAACTCCTTTCGATGCCATTTTACTTCAATTCGGTATAAGTGAATCTGAGGTGATTGAACTCATGCGAAAAGAAATGAAACCGTCCTCCTTTCGCATGTGGCGTGAACGTGTGCAGGGAAGAGCTACGAAACATGCGAAAAAAAGAACGCCAGATTTAAACGAAGAATCCCGATTCAAATGCACAAGACAACGCAGTATTTCCAACAACAAAATTTCTAAACGAAAATGAAAGTTGGGCTCGTTTTTCCGCATCAATTATTCGAAAATCACGAATTGTTTGAAATCTGTGACACCGTTCTTCTCATTGAAGAACCCTTATTCTTTTCCCAATACCTCTTCCACAAGAAAAAAATTATCCTGCACCGAGCAAGCATGAAAGCCTTTCTGGAAGAGCAATCCAGATCTTCTTCCAACTGGAAATACCTTTCACATAACGAAGCCTCTCCCCTTCAAATTGAAGAGGAATTGACATCATTGGGTGCGAGAGAATTGCTATGGATTGACTCGGTTGATTTCAACCTGGAAAAAAAAATAAACAAGTGGGCGCAACGATTAAGACTTGAGACGAAGCGATTCGATTCACCGAATTTTTACAATACGGAAGACGAGTTGAAAGCCTACTTCAACAAGAAAAAATTCTTCCTGAATGACTTTTACATTCACGAAAGAAAGAAGCGAAAAATTCTGTTGGAACCCAACGATGAACCCGTTGGTGGTAAATGGACTTTCGACACCGAGAACCGCGCGAAAGCCCCAAAAGGCATGCATTTTCCTGAGCCGTATGCTCCAACACGAAATGAATTTGTAGTTGAAGCAATGACCTACGTAGAAACGCATTTCGCAACCCATGTGGGCACTACCGAGAACTTCATATACGCCATTACAAGAGACGAAGCGAAAGCAGCCTTAAGCTATTTCATTCAACATAAAATAAATGAATACGGAACGTATCAAGATGCAATAGTGCCGCAAGAATCGTGGTTGTTTCACTCTGTCATTTCTCCGTATTTAAACATAGGCCTGCTCACTCCGCAAGAGTGTGTTCAAGCGGCATTGGACTCGCATGCAGAATTGAATAATGTGGAAGGATTCGTGCGTCAGATCTTGGGTTGGCGCGAGTTCATTCGCGCGGTGTATGTATTGAAAGGTGTGGAAGAACGCAACTCGAATTTCTTTCAACACGACCGGAAATTACCGAACGGATTTTGGGAGGGAGAAACTGGTGTGCGTCCTCTCGACGATTGCCTGAAAGGCTTGCGCGAAAACGCATACTCGCATCACATTGAGCGATTGATGTTGCTCGGAAATTTCATGCTATTAAGTGAAGTTCATCCGCATGAAGTGTATGAATGGTTCATGACATATTACATAGACGCTTATGATTGGGTCATGGTTCCGAATGTCTACGGCATGTCGCAGTTTGCAGACGGCGGACTCATGAGCACGAAGCCTTACATGAGCGGATCAAACTACATTTTCAAAATGAGTCATTACAAAAAAGGCGAACCGTGGGAAAAAATCTGGGATGCTCTCTTCTGGAATTTCATACATAGAAATACTCCTTTTCTCGCGAAAAACTACAGACTAAGTATGATGGTGGCATTGTGGAATAAAATGGACGAGCAAAAAAAACAAGGGCACTTGGCCCTTGCTCAATCTTTTTTGAATGCGAATTAAGCTCCGCAAATGATGCATCCATCACCCGACTCTTCCATTTCACCGTTGCCGTTCACGAGTCTGTTTACTTCTGCTTCAATTTGTGCTTCTGTCCATGATGGATTCACTGCCTTAATTCTGGCTTTTAAGAATAGATGTTCGTTGGTTTGCATAATGGGTTTGTTTTGGTAGTAGGAAGTTACAAAGGTGTATTTTAAGCCCATATGAAGTTGTATGAACTTACTAACAACAAAAAGTTTACGGCTGCTTAGTTCTTGATTATGAGCTGAAAAGACCGTTTATAATCTTCTAAATAGACGAAATACAGACCCTCAGGTAAGGAAGAAACATCTACCATTTCCTGAGACTTTATTCTTCCTTTCTGCACACGAATGCCATTCACATTGTACAATTGATATTTCCCAACATAGCCTGCTATGGAAAACACCCTATTGGTTGGATTCGGAAACAACTGCAAGCTAGGGCTATGGTGATAACTGATGCTACTGGGAGCAGCAAAGAAAGAATTCAGACTGAATGTGTGTATTTTCTGATCAACAGAAACAATACTTTGCTGAAAGTATTCATTTGTTGCGACTAACGTGTAGGGATCAACAAAGGCCACACCTTCTATCTGATGAAAAGGAAGACTTAAACCAATTTTACGTTTGTTTCCGCTGAAAAAATGATTGTCGGTGAAATCATACAATAAATAAATAAATGGCTGTAGTAAGGGAGAGTATCCGGAGAGCACTATGCATTGCAGTGAATCATTCCAAGTAGCACCAGTAATTAACCCTGAAACGTTGTGGTTAAACAACCGTTGCGCTTGATAATTTCCGGGGAATTTGGGTAGTCGATAAACGGTTGTTCCAAGAGAAGACCATTCCTTGGTGAAAACGTAAATACTATCATCTTTCACTACCATGGCCTCACAATCATAATCTGTACTTTGAGAACTGGGTGTAAAATCAACTTGATCTTCATATTGAAACCAAATGGTATCGGTCAACAAGGGAGGATTCATGAAACTTGATTTTAGAATTCTGAGAATATGCAGATCGGTTCTATTGCCTTGGTTATTTCCAAAGTCGCCAATATACATGTACAAACTGTCTTGCGTAATTTCTTCCCAATCTGTGTTTATAGTGTTTTCCACTGTGGGTGTGATTTCAACTTGAAACACATTTGAATTCAAGCCATATAATGTGTTATCAGCATTGTCATTGTGGGTCCAAATGCGATTATTCCAAAAAATTAGACCTGAAGTCTCCGATAGCGCAGCATCTAAAACAACTGATAATTCTGGCGTTAAGGATGCGTTTGGATACACACAACTGCCATCATTCTCTTGGGCAGTAATAGCGTAGTTGGTGGCTAACGGATCAGTACAGCCGAATTGGGCTTCACATGAAAGGGACAATAAAACAAAAAATAAAAGAAGCAAACGCATGAAACAAAGTTATATTAACTTTCAGGAAGAATTGGAATTCTTATGAATCGCATAAAATCGTTAAACGAATATTCTGAAGTATACGCTAAAAGTATTCAAGACAGAGACGCCTTTTGGAATGAAATAGCCCAGTCTTTTCAATGGAGAAAACCATGGTCTACCGTGTGTCAGGGATCCATGGAGGCAGGTAGCTATTCTTGGTTCAATGAGGGTGAATTGAATATTACTGAAAATTTGCTCGACAGGCATTTGGCTGAAAAAGGCAATCAAGTGGCTCTCATTTGGGAACCGAATGAACCTTCGGCTGAGTTCAGGAAATTCACTTACAACGAACTTCACAACGAAGTTTGTCTGGTTTCAGAAATGCTACGCTCGATGGGAGTAAAGAAAGGAGATCGCGTTTGCATTTACATGAGCATGGTACCTGAATTGGTGTTCAGTGTTTTGGCCTGCGCCCGCATTGGCGCGGTGCACTCAGTAATCTTCGGCGGCTTCAGTGCGAAGAGCATTGCAGATCGCATAGACGATGCCGAAGCAGACTTCGTGATAACCATGGACGGAGGGCTTCGTGGAAACAAAACCATTCCATTGAAATCAGTGGTTGATGAAGCCTTGACTTCCACACGAAAAATAAAAAATGTTTTGATCTTCAACTACCTCAATCTTCCAACTGAAAAAAAAGAAATTGATGTGGATTGGAATGAATTGAAAGCTCGTGTTCTTTCCAACAACAATTACATGAAACCCGGAGAGACAATGCAATCTGAAGATCCGTTATTCATCTTGTACACAAGTGGTTCCACTGGCAAACCGAAGGGTGTTGTGCACAGCACCGCGGGATACATGGTCTGGACAGCCTATACTTTTTTGAATGTGTTTCAGTACCAAGAAGGAGATGTTCATTTTTGTACTGCAGATGTTGGTTGGATAACCGGACACAGCTATTTGATCTACGGACCACTCTTGAATGGTGCTACATCGTTGATGTTTGAAGGCATACCTACTTTTCCCGATGCAGGTAGATTTTGGGACATTGTAGCAAAGCACCAGGTGAATATTTTTTACACCGCACCTACAGCCATTCGCAGTTTAATGTCGGCCGGTGATGCATTTTTAGAAGGAAAAGATTTGTCTTCGTTGCGCATTTTAGGCAGTGTTGGCGAACCCATTAACGAAGAAGTTTGGAATTGGTACAACGAAAAAATTGGAAAAGGAAATTGTCCAATAGTCGATACATTTTGGCAAACGGAAACGGGTGGAATCATGATTTCAAGTCTAGCGGGTGTTACTCCGTCGAAAGCCGTATTTGCTACGTTGCCTATGCCAGGGGTTCTTCCTGTTTTGTTAGACGATAAAGGGAATGAGATTTTTGAAAATGATACCACTGGAAATTTATGTTTTGCTCAACCTTGGCCAGGAATGATACGCACCACCTATGGCGATCATGCACGTTGTGTAATGAATTATTTCAGTGCCTATCCAAGATATTACTTTACGGGTGATGGGGCATATAGAGATTCCAATGGCATGTATCGATTAACAGGAAGGGTTGACGATGTGTTGAATGTAAGCGGACACCGCATAGGCACTGCGGAAGTAGAGAATGCCATTAATCACACCCCTGGTGTTATTGAAAGCGCGGTGGTGGGATATCCGCATGACATTAAAGGGCAAGGGATTTTTGCGTTTGTCATTTGTGATCCAAATCATCATTTGGAAGATCATGAACAAATTCAAGCAATAACGAAAACAGTAAGTGAGCAGATAGGAGCGATAGCGAAGCCCGATAAGATTGTTCTTGTGAGTGGCTTGCCGAAGACGAGGAGTGGAAAGATTATGCGTCGCATTTTAAGAAAGATTGCTGAAGGAGAATTCGATGCCATTGGCGATACCACCACATTGCTTGATCCGAGCGTGGTTCAGGAAATTATTGGGAAGGCGAAATAGTTTTTCAATTTTTTGTATTTTGCGAACATGAGGCGAAGGTTATTCTCTACAGATAAAAAAAGCAGTTCCATACTTCTCATTGGTGCGCTCATTCCAAGTTCTGGACTATTTGTAGCCAACAGTCTCTTCTTGAATTCGAGTAACAACAGCTCATTGCTTTTACTTTATTTTCAATCGGTAGTTGCCATTGTTTTTGGCGCAGTTTTCTTTGCTCCAGCTTGGGGAAGAATGCCATTGAAGACAGAAGGTGAGTTTATTCCCTATCGTTTCATTGGTAAAGGAGCCGTTGCATTGGCTCGTTTTCGTGGATTGTATTTAGGCTTGCTTATTTTGCCCTTAGCCATAGCGGTGAGCATTCGACCACTCGCCGAATTCTTATTCTCAGAAAAAGGAGAGCAAGGCATATTCATAGGCTGCACCTTTGGAATACTGGGATTGAATGTATTTTTCAATTCCTTGAAAAATCGCATTCGTATTGATTCTGTGATTGGGTATGCAACCATACTCATTGCATCTATTTATTTTATAGTGCGTATTGTTCATGGCGATACTCATTCTGCTCCTCGAGCGAATCACTTCGTGCATTGGTTGAATCATTTGCATTTAACCGAGGTTCTTTGGTCACTCACGGTTTTGTGGTGGTTTGCTACTATTTTAGATTTACCTGATATGCGTGGGCAGTTATTACTTACATCGAAAGATGGAAGTAAGAGTCGAAGAAACCTTATTTATTCTTTTATCATATCTTATTTTATTCAAGGCATTTTACTCACTTTTCCGTTGGTTTATTCTAATCGTGCCGAGTGGGATTGGTTAAGTCATTTGTTTCTTGCATTCATAATCTTGAATGCATTTCAGGCCATGTTCAACACGAACCATTGGACCGCGAGTTTAATCTACTCCGGCGTCATTCGTCCTCTGTTAACTCATGATAATTACGAACGAACGTTTGGAATAATCGCCATGTTTCTCAGCCTTGCAATCTCTGCATTGTGGATATCCCTGGATGAATCAACCTCAGATTTATTCTCAACTATTTTTCTCTTCACAGCGGGTGTTGGCCCTGTATTTATAGCCCGTTGGTTTTGGTCGAAGGTGAATGCGCAAACTGTTCTTTCCGCCATGATTGGCGCACCGTTGATCTGGATGCTTTGGTTATTGGTGAAGCAAACAGAAGTTTATCCTGCCCTTATTTCTCTTTTAGGATTATCGGATTCCTTCATAGACATTCTTCTACCAGGCCTTGCGAATACGTTGGTGTGGTTGATTACCATGCGTGTAACACGCAATGAGGAAGAAGTGTTACACGCGAAGCACTGGATCAATGAAGTTGGTCCCTATCGTGAATTGTGCGATGTAAAAAATTGGCTACTCTTTCTTGGTTTAACCCTACTCTCTGGACTCCTTCTTTTCGGTCCAACGTTGGTGATGGGGTGACAACCTCCAATAAATATGCGGAAGGGGCGGGATTAGCTTCGCTGTTCCCGCCAATAAAATTACTCTACTAGCAAATATGCGGAAGGGACGGGATTAGCTTCGCTGTTCCCGCTGTGGGGGGAGCTTTAAAAACAGCAATGCTGCACTGCGTGCATTCATTTTTTGTTCCGTCGACTCTCTTGAGCAAGCTAAGCTCATCAACAAAACAAAAAATGCCCGAAGGGGCATTGCTCTTTTTAGCGGAAGGGGCGGGATTCGAACCCGCGATACGCTTTAGACGTATACACACTTTCCAGGCGTGCTCCTTCAACCACTCGGACACCCTTCCTAAATTTTTTGTGGTGCAAA
>Ga0315899_10006578_pt1 | contig 12528 bp, 5 predicted proteins | sample LakEriMetagenome_2_FD_203518 | JGI IMG/M metagenome (GOLD analysis project Ga0315899, IMG submission 203518) | Freshwater fungal communities from buoy surface, Lake Erie, Ohio, United States - Buoy 4 MA112 | ecosystem: Environmental > Aquatic > Freshwater > Lake | place: USA: Lake Erie, Ohio... | reverse complement strand
GCCATGGCTGCCCCCGACAATGCGCTCATTGGCGAGGTCATTCTGTATGCTGAAGGGTACTCGCAAGCAAAGATCGTGGGCACCAAGGTTGTCGAGCTCTTTACTCTGTCGCGCCAGCTCTTGACCAAGCAACAGCATTATGATTGGGGGCTGCGCGCTCTCAAGACCATTTTGCTCATCAGCGGCAAGCTGATCCAGATGGAGAAGAAGTCAAATTCACGCGTGGACCTCAAGACGGAAATGGAGCTTGTCATCAAGGCCGTCCGCCTTAACACGCTCGCAAAACTCACATATGCAGATTCAGTCCGTTTCGAGGCTCTGATTAAAGATATTTTCCCAGGCTCGTCTGTTGAAGATGCGGTTTACGCAGATCTGGAGGCAGCCATTAAGGATAGTCTTGCAGAGCTCAAGCTCGATCTACTGCCCTCGCAAGTCAAGAAGGTGGTGCAGCTGAACGAGAACTTGAACCAGCGCATGGGCTGCGTCATTGTCGGACCGAGTGGCTGTGGCAAGTCGACATTGCTGAAGATCCTGCGAGCAGCGCTTGCCAAGATGGACCAAAGTGTGGTCATCCACACGATGAATCCGAAGGCCATGCCCCGCCAGCAGCTGCTGGGACACATGGATCTTGACACGCGCGAATGGTTTGATGGTGTGCTGACTGCGAGCGCGCGACAAGTTGTTAAGGAGCCGCCCAACGTGCGCAGCTGGATCATTTGCGACGGTGATATCGATCCAGAGTGGGTTGAGTCGCTGAATTCCGTCCTTGACGACAACCGTCTCCTCACCATGCCAAGTGGTGAACGTATTCGATTTGGCCCCAATGTCAACTTCATTTTCGAGACCAACGACCTGCGATTCGCATCACCAGCGACCGTCAGTCGCATGGGCATGATCTTCCTGTCTGACGAGGACATGCAGACTAGTTGCTTGCTGAAGGCCTGGGTCAATAGACAGCCTGAAGATGTGCGTGACCGTTTGTCCCAGTGGCTGGGCGAAATGTTTGACAAAGGCCTCAATTGGGTCATCGGGCAGCGCGCCAAGGACTCGGTTGTTGAGACGACCAAGGTTGGTGTCGTCCTCAATGCCCTCTCTCACCTGGTCGGAACCACCTGCAAGGAGCAGTTTGTCGTCTCTCTTATTCGAGGGCTCGGCAGTAATTTGCCGGACAAACACCGGGAGAAGCTTGCGATTGAAATCTTTCAATGGGCGAATGAGCGCCCAGTCAACATGGACGCGCCGCTCGACACCTACTTTGACTGCGAGACCCAGACACTCAAGGAATATGCTGGCACAAAAAGTCATGATCTGACGGCCGAAGACATGCAAATGACGTCTTCGTCTGAACGCGATCTTCCTGTCGTCATCACAAAAGACCTTCTCAAGAAGACGGACCTGTTTGACGTCTGGCTGCAGAACAATGAGCCCTTTTTGCTGGTTGGACCAGAAGGATGCGGCAAGAGCCTGCTGCTGCGTTATGCCTTCCGTCGCCTGAAGAATGCTGACCAGGCGGTCATCAATTGCAACGCGCAGACGACAGCCACCCATGTGATCCAAAAGCTCAAGCAGCACTGTTCGATCGCGACAGCGCAGGCAGGGCGGGTGTTCCGTCCCAAGGCTGATAAGCTCATATTGTATCTCAAGGATATCAATTTACCGAAGCCTGATAAATATGACACGATGCAGCTCATTGCATTCCTGCAGCAGCTCATCTTGTACCAGGGCTTCTACGACGGCCTAGAGTGGATGGCAATTGAACGTGTACAGATAGTGTGTTCCATGAATCCATCAACAACGGTTGGCCGCCACAGGCTCACCACGCGATTCACGGCAATCATGCGCATCGCGTCCATCACCTACCCGGATCGCGAGCAGCTGCAGAGTGTCTACTCGGCCTACCTGCACGCAGTGGTGTCGTCGCGCCTTCCCGGTCACCCCACCTGGTCCGATCGCAAGAGCCTCGACCGGCTGGCTGGCACACTCCTCGACTTGTATGCGAATATGCAGGAGAATTATAAGGTAGACGACCACCGGCACTACATCTTCACGCCTCGCGACATCACGGCCGTGGTGATTGGCTGTTTGCGATACAGCCTCGCTGAATACCATGTGCTTGATGTGCTGACATATGAGGCAGAGCGTATTTTCCGTGATCGCCTTGTTGGAGACGAAGCGGCGCGCCTGTTTGACGGGTCTGTCTGGGGCAACCTCTTGCGCTCAACTTGGAACCACAAGCTGGATCTCAAGGATGCCTACTTCACGACGCTCATCGATCCTGGCGACTCGGACATCAAGCTGCTGAGCAAGGCAAGTTCTGCTGATCTGAAGCTCGTGATCCAGAAGGAGCTCGAAATATATGCCCGCGAGAACAAGGAGCTCAACATGCTGCTGTTCCCAGAAATCGTTGAGCGCATCGCGCGATTGGATCGAATTCTCTCAGAACCTGGTGGCTCTGTGCTGATGATTGGGCGCCCGGGCGTTGGCCGGCGCACGTGCTCGGCAATCTCGTGCTTCATGAAGAAGAATCGCGAGGGCACGCCCATGGAGATCTTCACCCCCAATGTTGGTCGCTGCTACGGGTCAAAACAGTTCATGAATGATCTCAAGACGGCTGTGCAGGCAGCTGGCGTCGCGGGCAATCCCTGCGCGCTTTATCTCGAAGATTACCAGCTCGCAGAGCCTGCGTTCCTGGAAATAGTGAATAGCCTGTTGAGCTCTGGGGAAGTTCCCGGAATGTATACTTCGCAGGAACTTGATGCGCTTCTAATACCGCTCAAGGAGGAGTTCAGCAGCCAGGGCTTCAAGTACAAGAATTTGTACGCTTTCTTTGTCAGCCGGGTGCAGAAGAATCTGCACGTCATATTGAGTCTTGATCCCAGCCACCCTGACTTTGCCGTGCGCTGTGAGAGTAATCCGGCCCTCTACTCTCGCTGCACCATTCTATGGATTGAGGCCTGGTCCAAAGTGGGCATGCTCGAGGTGCCCAGGATGATGCTACAAGAGACTTTGGCGAGCGTGCCTCAGCCTGACGCAATGGTGCAGAACATGTTCTTGCTGCACGACAGCATGGCGCCCTTCCACGTGGCACCGCGCCAGTACTGCACCCTGCTCAACACCATCGGCACCTTGTATCAAGATAAGAAGACGGAGCTTGACAAGCAGCGCAATTTCCTTGGAGTGGGCCTGAGCAAGTTGGACGAGACCTGGGCCACTGTTGACACCCTTTCGCGCGAGGCAAGCCAGGCAGAGAAGGTGCTGCAAGACAAGCAACAGCAGGCGAAACTAAAGATGGGGGAAATCACTGTCATGATGGAGGAAGCCGGCAGCAAGAAGAGTGAGGCCGAACAGCTCAGCAAGAAGCTCAAGGTTGATGAGGGAAAGATGCAGGAACGCAAGGCGGTGGTTGACGATCAACTGGCGGATTGTATTCCCGTGCTCGAATCTGCAAAGCAGGCTGTGGCGGGTATCAAGAAGGACAACCTAAACGAAATCCGTTCTCTGAAGCTGCCGCCGGAGCCGATCCGTGATGTGTTGGAGGGCGTGCTGCGGTTAATGAACAATCAGGACACGTCATGGATCAGTATGAAGCGCTTCCTCTCGCAGCCCTCTGTCATCACCGAGATCATGGAGTTCGACGCCAGGAAGATCACGCCGGACATGCGGCAGGCTGTCAAAAATCTGCTGGTTGCCAAGAAAACGTCGTTTGATGACGCAAACATTGCCCGCGTCAGCCTGGCCGCTGCGCCCATGGCTGCTTGGGTCAAAGCGCAGATCAAGTACTCGCTGGTGCTCGAGACCATACAGCCCCTCACAGACGAGCTCGATGCGCTCACCAGCAAACTGGAGATCGGTGAGAAGCGCATGCAGCAGTGTCTGCAAGAAATCCGCGAGTCCGATGCGATTGTGGCGCAGCTGCAAGATGACCATCAAAAACTGACTGACGAGGCTGCCGACCTGCGCTCCGCTCTAAAAAAGACCAAGGACACGCTTTCTGCGGCGGAGTCCTTGCTGGGCAAGCTGCGGGACGAGAAAGATCGTTGGGGCTACCAGATGAAAGATCTCGACGCACAGATGCAGCGTTTGCCGATGACCCTGCTCATGGCTTCGAGCTTCATCACGTACCTCGGTGTCATGCCCGAGGACACGCGTTTGCGCATGACCAATTTGTGGTGCCGGCAGCTCGATCTGACCGACTTCAAGTTCATGTCCATGATGAGCACTGAGACGGAGCGCCTCGAGTGGAAGGCGGAAGGGCTCCCTGGCGACGATCTTTCCGCCGAAAATTCCATCATCATCACCAAGTCCACGCTCTACCCCCTCATCATCGACCCCTCAACGCAGGCGGGCAAATGGCTTAGCAACAACCTCAAGAGCCGCGATTGCCCTTTGGAGGTGACGACGCAGCAGGACCCAAAGTTCATCCAGAAGCTGGAGCTCTCGGTGCGCTTTGGCAAAACGCTCATGATCATGGAGGCGAGCGACTTGGAGCCCCTCCTCATCCCTCTCTTGCGCAAGGATCTCATCAAGCAAGGCGCCAGAAGTGTCATCCACGTTGGCGAAAAGCTTATTGACTTCAGCGATCAGTTCAAGCTCTTCCTTGTGACACGCAACCCCAATCTTGATATCCCGCCCGACGCCAAGCCTCTTGTTGCTGCTGTCAATTTCAGCGTGACGCGCTCTGGCCTTGAGGGCCAGCTGCTTGGTGTCACCATCCAGCACGAGAAACCAAAGCTTGAGCTTCAGAAGAGCGCCCTCCTTGAGAAGGAGGAGAGCATGAAAGTGAGCCTTTCCAAGCTCGAAAAGGACTTGCTAGAGCAACTCGCAAGCTCGCAGGGCAACATTCTTGAGGACACCAAGCTCATCCAAAAGCTGTCCGAGATCAAGTCGTCGTCGGTGGAAATCAAGGAGGCGCTCGCCGCCTCATCCGAGCTCCAGCACAAGCTGAACACGGAGCGCGAGGTGTACCGTGATTTTGCGCGCACCGGCTCCAACGTCTACTTCCTAATCCAGAGCCTGAAAAGCCTCAACTACATGTACCAGTTTGACTTGCCCACCTACCTCGGCCTCTTCAAGAAAACGCTGCAAACCAGCATGTCGGCGGGGGATGTGGAAGATCGCATGCGTATCATCGAGCTAGACCTCAAGCGCAACGTCTTCCAGTTCGTGGCCCGCTCTCTTTTCAAGTCAGATCGCCTCACGTTTGCCACGCATCTTGTGCGCGGCATCCGTCCGGAGACCGTGGGCGAGGAGGAGTGGAAATTCTTCATTGGGCTTGTCATCGAGGACTCAACCAAAAGCGTAAACGTGCCAGAGTGGGTACCGCCCGACCGCGTTGCGGCAGTACAGCGCTTGTGCGCTACCATGCCCATGCTGGTACAGCAGCTCAGACTCGAGGACGAGAGCATGTGGCGTGACTGGCTAGCCTCCCCAAAGCCAGAGGACCGCAGCCAATTTCCGTCGCGGGCGGGCAACATCACAGAGTTTCAGCGCATTCTGGCCGTACAGGCCCTGCGTCCGGACCGCGTGCAGACGGCGATGGACTCCTTTTCCTGTGTGCAGCTTGGCGTCAAAAGCCTGAATCTACAAGGCCTCGATTTCAAGCAGCTGTGCAATGAAAGCTCGCCGCGCACGCCAATTATGTTCATCATTACACCCGGCGCGGACCCGTCAGCGGTGCTGGAGGACGCGGCCAATAAGGTGCTGGGATCGGGGCGCTACCAGCAGTTGGCCATGGGTCAAGGCCAATCCGAGGCTGCTTTGCGCATGCTCAACGAGGGCGCCGAAAAGGGCCTTTGGGTGTGCCTCCAAAATGTCCACCTTGTCGTCGGATGGCTCGGTGTAATCGAAAAAACGTTACACTCGCTGGAGCCAGACGACAACTTCAGGCTTTGGCTCACAACTGAGCCGCACCCGCGCTTCCCGCCGATCTTGCTGCAGCAGTCGCTCAAGGTGACGTTCGAGGCCCCTCCTGGCCTCAAGATGAACCTGCAAAACGCTTACGACATGTGGGATGAAGAGTATATCACTCGCAAGACAGCTGGGGGCACGGCGCGCGCGCAGCTGCTCTTTGTTGTGGCGTGGTTCCACGCCATCGTGCAGGAGCGCCGCACCTTCATTCCTCAGGGCTGGAGCAAGTTCCACGAGTTTTCTTATGCCGACCTCCGCAGCACCGCTGACATCATCACTGCCATCCAAAAGTAAGTTAACCTATTCTGCGAGCTCTCTTCTCCGATGCTGTGTAGCATGCAGTCCCTAGATACCTGTTTGCGCGTCGGCCACGTGATTGGCCTCGCCCTGTAACGTGCAAATCGCGTTTGTGCAGCCCGGCGATGCCGCCCTGGGAAACACTTCACGGTCTTCTAGACAATGCCATTTACGGTGGCCGGATCGACAACGAGTTTGATCAGCGCATCCTCCACACTTGTCTCGAGGTACGTTGATACCCCATAGACACAACTCGTCGTGAATTGTTCTTACCTTTCAATAAGGCCCCGATGTTTATTCAGCGTTTGATCGTCGGTTTCAATGAGTTGTTACATGCTACTTGCTGTTTTTTTTTGCAGACCTTCTACACGTCGGCCAACCTGTCGCTAGGCGACCGCAACCCCCGTCCGATCCCCTTTACGCAATCTCTTTCTAAAGGGGCCACGAACGGCATCATTGGTAAACTTTTTTTCAGAATTTCAAAGCTTACATGTTGCAGATGTCATCGGCCTCCATGTGTGGATAGTGGCATGCATGTATTGAATACGTGGAAAAGCGCGCAGCATGCATGCTGTGATGCACGCTTCGATCTACACACCACCACCGACACATGATTCTGAGATATGCTGTCTAGTGCCGGAGGGCAAGTCGAAGAAGGAGTTCACAACGGTCATTCAGTCGCTGCCCGACATCGACACACCTGCACTCTTCGGCCTCCCGCCCAACATCGAGGTCTACCACCCTAGCGTCCCTCGTGGCGTCTCTGCCACCATGCACTTTGCGAGCGTCTCACTTCATGTCTATTTTGTGTGCGCGTCTCTCTTCTCTTCTGTGGTAATGCGATGTGCGTGCGGCAACGGCGCTTCATAATGCTCTCTCTTCTGCGTGGATTTTTGCAGAGAGTGGTGCAACAGGCCAACAGCGTCAGAATCGCAGGGCAGCTGAAAACAATGGCGACTGCCGACGTGGCCGCATCGGGCTGGGATCGCGAGCGCATTGCCTCGCAGCTTCAGCCCTTGCTTGTCCTTTGGCAGACTACCACCAGCGGCAACTCTGCCCTCAAAGCTGTGAGCCACGGGGTAAGTACAGGCTGCCAATGCGAACGCGATGCGTCTGCCTCTATCAGTTTGCGTCATGCAGCCAAGCACTTCCGGTGTAGATTGAAAGACGCAGAGAAACAGGAAGTGTGGGCGTGCGGCGTAGCAAGTGTACCTCCTGCTCTGCCCCATTCAGTGCGCATGCCCTCCCCCTCCCTCGTGTCCGTATCTCTGAGCAACTTGCAGCCAACTCTTGCACCCCTGCTTGAACTAAGCGCCCCCAACACCCTCTCTGAACACACGACTGGTGTGCTGCGTCTGCAGATGGTGGTGGAAAAGGCGGCTCCGGTGGATGCCTTCGTGGCGATGGAATCAGAGGCAGCGTTGAAGCTGGTCAACATGGTCGCCAGTGCTCTCTCCTCGGCCCAGCGGGTCTTTGCAGGCTCCGACCTCCTCACTACCGAGGTCAAGGCAGTCACAACTTCGCTCGCAGCCGGAAAAGTGCCTCGTCCATGGGACTCCAAGTGGGAGGGGCCGGACTCTCCGGCCTTATGGCTCCAGGTTGCTGCCCTCTGCGTCTTGACAACACGTATTTCTCTTGGCCGCGGGCGCCGCGGCCTCCTCCCCCTCCAGGCTGGAGCGTGCTCACTATCGCCTTGCCAGTGCATCACCCGCGAAAGCGCAAGCTGCCCACTGATGCGATTGCCCAACAAATCGCTTTGCTCGTGCACGTGTGCACAATGTATCTGTTTGACAGGCGGTGGTGAAGAAAAAGCTGGCTATAGACGAGTGGCTGGGAAGCGTGCGAAGTGGGGCGACACTGTCGCGGCCAATCTCGCTCGCAGAAATCTTCAACCCACAAGTCTTTCTCAACGCACTCCGCCAGCAAACGTCGCGAAGTTCGCAGCCGCCGGTGGCTGTGGACGATCTCAAACTGGTGTGTGTGTGGGGCGAGTCAGCGGCGCGATCAATGGGCACTCTTCCGTGTGCCTTGTCAGGCCTCTCTCTGCAGGGAGGTCTCTATACGGTCGGCGGAACCCTCAGCGATGCTCGCGCCGACACCCCAACGGTCATGCCTCAAAACCATGCCCCACAACCAAAGCAACGTGAGGGCACAGGGCTCGTGCATGCGCGTGCCCGTGACTTGTTCTCGCCGCGCTCGGGCGGAGATGCAACCCAGCGCATGCTTGCAATCTGTGCCCTGAGGTGATAATACGATGCTGATTTCGCCAACAACTGATAACAGGTGGTGCCCTTGCCAACGTGCACAATCGCATACATCCCGAAAAATGTGGAGGACCCGCAGCCGGACTCATCAAGCGTGGTGCTGCCCGTGTACGAGGGGCTAGATCGAACGAAACTGCTAGCCAAGTTCCGCATGCCCTGCAAGCATAACGAGCAGTCCAAGTGGATCCTTGCAGGCACCGCTATTTTCGTGTCGGCCGAGTAACTCATTACTTCCGAGTAGAAATGTCTAAATTGTGAAAAAGGTAGTGTGCGCACGCGCAGCTCCGGAGAGGCCGAGGGGTACAGGGGGCGCAGCGACAGCAGATGGGACAAAGACGGCGGGGAAAGGAGGGAGTGCTCCGGTGGACAACCTATCGCCTGCCGCGCTGTCTGCAGGCAATGGCATGTCCTGCGGAATGTCGGCCTGGCCTGTCACCACAGAACAAAGAGACAGAACTGCAAATATCTGGCGAATACACCCGTTTACTGCGCGCAATGTATATACTAATAAATGGCAACAAAAATGATCTGATTCCCTTGCACAAAACGCAAGTTGCAACCCATATTTCTCACTTTGACGCCCCCAGTGCGTCAAACGGGGCAACCTTGCCAATTTTGCCGAACGCCTTGATCTCTCGCATGCTGAGCGGGCGCATGGCAAGCTTCTGCTTGACTAGCCCCAGCAGATGCGCTTTGTGCATCACGGTGGCTCCAGGCGTCTTGCGGGCCCACGCGTCGATCCCGGAGCTGATCCACTGCGGCTGCTTGGGCTTACCGAGGCCAAAATCATCTAGCGTGTGTTCCTCATCGGCCTCGGCCGCCGCTTGCTTAAACTCGTTCATCTGCGAAGAGTCGAGCTTGTCGGGCGCCTTCTCGCCAAGCGCCGGAGACTTGCCGGCCGCGATGTCCTCAACAACGCTCTTGTCGTTCAGATCCTCCGGCTCCTTGTATAATACCGGATCCCCCGCCAGCTTTTGTCCGCTGGCTACTTTCATCGAGGGAGGGAGAGGAGGAAGAGGAGGGAGGGGAGAGACGGAGAGACCCAACGCCCTTGGCTTATTCCCCGGCATGACAGTTTGTCTGGTGCTGCTGGGCGACTCGCGGAGCGCCCCGATGCCCACCTTGCGGATTTGCGCGGCAGTGGACTGCAGGAAGCTAAAGGGGGACGATGCAGCAGCCCCTTTGCCGCACGACTCGATCCCGACGGCCAACTTGGCGATCACCGTCTGCGTCGCTGACACGACCTCGTCGCTGTTAGCACTGCTTGTGTTGTACTCCATTTTCCACGCCTCATATGCCCAAGTGGCCGCCATCTGCTCCCCATCCAGTTTGGCAAGCTCCGCGTGCGCTGCCCTCTGAAGCTCCCTCTGCAAGTCCGCATCCGTCGAAAACGTGACGTAATCCATCTGATATCCCTTGTACAGCTGCGTCGCATTTGCAAGCGCTTCTTTCACCTTGGCGATACGGTTCTTGAGACCTTCGGAACCGCCCTTGGCGTCGGCCTCAATGGTCTTGAGGATGTCTGCAGTCAGCTCTTTGGGCTTTGCTGGCGACCCGAGCGCTGTCCTAAGCGCATCTTTATTTTGATCGCTCGTAATTAGACGGTCCACTGTATTCGTCGCCGACATAAGGCGCGCAGAGTATGTGTCTTGTGCGCCCGTATCGATGGCGTGCTGCATCTCGTCGATGTAGTTTTTGAGGACCGACAACTCGGAGAGAGTTTTGGCGCTATCGGCATCAACAGTTGACAGCCGCGACTCTAACATCGCCTCTTCTTTCTGCAGCTCGTCCACCGCCGCCTTATACTTTACAAAGCCGTCGTGCGCCTCCTTTCCATGCGCCTCGGCCTCCACAAGTCGCGCTGTCGAGTCGTTGTAGGCCTTCTGGACCTTTTGAAACTCGGCGACAGCCCTGTCCATCGTGGCTTTCTTCTCCGCGTCCATCTGCTGGCGTGTCTTGTCGTCTGTGTGCAGCTGGCTGAGGAGATTCCCGAAGTTTACCAGCAGTTCGTCGTACTTGTTCTTCTTGGAACAGTCTACCCCGCTCTCCAGCGCCTGAAGTTGTGCCTGGACGGCGGCCATCGTGAGAGTCGCCAACTTGCGGAGGGGAGCCGGCGTCAGCTTTGAGTCCTCCAGCACCTTGAGCGCAGCCGTGAGAGAGTCCACGCTCCTGAGGCCCACCAGTGGAACCCCCTTGTGCGGCGACTTGGCATCTGCCGTCGCTGCCAAGGCGTTGGCGTCGACCTCGTCGGACGCCGGCGCTGCTGAAGGCGGCTTCAGCAGGCTGGCCATCCTCTGGGCACGCTTGCTGTCGTACAGCTCGGGGTGCTGGTATACGTCTCGCAGCGCTCCGTCTTTTGTAGCGAGCGCGGCGCCGCGGAGCTCGCGCCTCGTGGCGTCCAGCGTCTGCGTCAGGCTGTTTATCGTGTCCTGCATCTTGACCTCCTCTGTGTTGTCGTCGGCCCATGTACTCAGCGCGCTGGGCTGCGCACTGCTGCCGCTGGAGGTCACCAAGACCGCAACCGTGAGCGCAAGTGCCAGCGCGCAAGCCAGCGCCGCGGAAACACGGCGAGTGCTCTGGCGGCCCGGGTCCTCCTCGAAGGGCGCGCGGCGCTGCGCCGCAACTGCGCAACGTTCCGCGCTGTGCTCTGCATTCATGATCACAAATAGCCGCTTTGTTCGTGGCTAAAAAAAAAGTTATGTTAGGAAAAAGGATCTCCATGAGTCGAGTCCTCTCACGGGTGTCGTCGTGGGCGGCGGCGGCAGTACACGGCGGGTGCGCGGCTGCGGCGCAACGCACCTGGCGCGCCCCTGGCCCTGTGGGCTCGCTGCTGTCCGGGGCTGCGCAGCAGCGGATGCCTTGGGGCGTGCCCGCCACCGCAGCCGCGGCGTGGGGCTCGAGGGCGCTGAGCGGGCCGCCGCCGCCGGAGGCCAAGGTGGAGCCCGAATACGACCCGGAGCTGCTGCGCGCGCTCCAGATCGACCACATTCCGCCCGCGCGCATCGCCGACGCGCTCCGGAGCGAGAATATCACGATTGAGCAGCTCAAGATGCTCGTCGACGAGGGCTTCCACCAGAGCCCGGGGGGCGCGAACCTGGCCATGAGCGCTGCCGAACAGGCCGCCATGTCGCGCGACGCGAGCGAGTGGAGCTTGGACCTGGTGCACCAGCTCAATCCCCGGCGGCGCTTCTTCCCGGGCCAGACGTACCTGCCCGAGGAGCTGTCTCCAAACTACCAGGTCGACTATTCGAAGCTGCGCGAGGATCAGCGCAAGCTTGGCTGCCCCCTAGGCGGCAAAAAGGGCCCGAAACTCAATTTCACCAACGTTGCCACACTCTCCAGGTATATCCCTGCAGCTCCTGCCGCCCCCTTCCCCGCCGCGCGCTCCCGAGCGGCTCAAGCCAAGTGTGAGGGCCGTGGTGCATCTGGGGAACGCTAACCTTGGGTGTGTGACAGATTCCTGACGGAGGGCGGCCAGATTATGCCGCGCCGCAAGACGATGGTCTGCGCCAAGAAACAGGTCTTCTTTCCGCGCCCCTGCTGTACGGCTCGCTGCCCCGGCTACAGGCGGCATGCGTATTGCCGCAGCCGTTGCGCGGCTGAGGGCACGCGCGCCTAGCCGTGTGCACAGCGGCAACACTGCGCGCGGAGATGTGGGCGCAGTCTGATTCGCCTGTTGTTCGTGCGTGCGTGTGAATGTGCAGCGAGAGCTGAAACGCGCCGTGAAACGTGCGCGCACCATGAATCTGATCCCCTACAAGAGCAAGCTGCCACAGTTCCAGAAAAGCGAAAACCCCTTCGCTGACAGCTAAGGCGGAAATTTTGGGCGCATGCGCCCTGCGCGCATGCATTACGCATCTAGCGGTGTGTCCGTCGCTCTCGAGGCCAACATCTGCCATGGCGGCGCCGACTGCGTGGGGCCCAGCCAAGTCCGCGTAGACGATGCGCAAGATGCGATCCAGGCTTGAGGTGGCGGAAAACGAAAGGTGGCGCATGGCGCGCTCAGGAGTGGGGTGTGTGGTGGATGTTAATGCATTCACGGGGTGTGTGGTGGATGTTA
>Ga0315899_10006576_pt1 | contig 12532 bp, 10 predicted proteins | sample LakEriMetagenome_2_FD_203518 | JGI IMG/M metagenome (GOLD analysis project Ga0315899, IMG submission 203518) | Freshwater fungal communities from buoy surface, Lake Erie, Ohio, United States - Buoy 4 MA112 | ecosystem: Environmental > Aquatic > Freshwater > Lake | place: USA: Lake Erie, Ohio... | reverse complement strand
TTGCCGCTCGTGCAGAACAAGAAATTCAAATTAATTTTGAACTCAGCGGCGAATTTCCTGGTGGGTTCAGTACTAGCTTGTTCTACCAATAAGTTCTTCTATTTCTGTTCATTAAATTGAGACAGCATCAAAACTAACAATAAGACACCATGACTTCACTGATCTGCGGCTCGATGGCTTTCGATACCATCATGTCCTTCCACGGACGTTTTTCCGAAGCACTTCTCGCTGACCAACTACACAAGATTAACGTTGCCTTCCTCGTTCCGGGTATACGCAGGGAGTTTGGCGGTTGTGCCGGCAATATCGCTTACAACTTAAAACTGTTAAATGGTGACCCTCTAATCATGGCCACTATAGGCAAGGATGGCGGCAGCTACCTAGATCGCTTGGACAATTTAGGCATTAGTCGTCGCTGCATACGCCATATCGAGGATGCCTACACAGCACAGGCATTTATTACTACCGATGCTGACAGCAATCAGATTACTGCGTTTCATCCTGGCGCCATGGGTAACTCTCACTTAAACAAGATTGAGGATGCCGGAAAAGTAAAACTGGCAATCGTCGCGCCAGATGGGCGCGACGGCATGATTGAGCACGCTAAAGATTGTGCGCGCCTGGGTGTCCCATTTATTTTTGATCCTGGCCAGGGGTTACCCATGTTCAGCGGCGAGGAGTTAATTCATTTTATAGAGCTCGCCACCTACGTTGCCGTCAATGACTACGAAGCCGAGTTACTGACTGAGCGGACCGGTCTCTCACTGGAGCAAGTAGCCGAACGTGTGTCTGCTCTGATCGTTACGCGTGGAGAACAAGGTGCAGAGATTTACACTAGTGCTGCCCGGTTTGATATTCCGGTAGTGCATGTTAATGAGGTGGTCGACCCCACAGGTTGTGGAGATGCCTTCCGGGCAGGCATGCTGTACGGATTAAGCAACGATATGGATTGGATGACTATCGGACGACTATCCTCATTGATGGGCTCAATCAAAATTGCAAGCCAAGGTGGGCAAAACCATGCTCCAACGCTGGATGAAATTCAAGAACGATTCCACAAAGAATTTGGCTACAACTTTTAATCGTCACCAATGAAATCAGACGATGGCTGTGTATGTTTGTAAGCCATCGTCTTAATAATAAGACGATGTAATCAGCGTAATAAAGCTTCTAACTGGTCAATTGCCATTTCCGTACGCACCTCTAAAACCTTTTGACGGCTGCCGTGGCCGCGACAGACATCTACATCTCGTTTGGCCACCTTTAGACGCTCGGCCATAAAATTAATCAACGCCTCATTGGCTTTGCCATCCACTGGCGGAGCATGCAACCTAATCTTGAGCGCGCCCTCAACCACACCAGAAATTTCTGTTCGTGATGCATTTGGCTGAACATGAACTGCTATTCGCAAGCACTCTCCATCACGAGTGCACCAGGATCGCTCCATCAAACCAGACCAAACAACACACTATCTGAAACAAACAAGGCCACCCGCAGCAACAAAAAAGCCGCTATCGGCGAGAGATCAACACCTGCAATCGGTGGAATGAAGCGCCGCAACGGCCGCATCAGCGGTTGATTTAGTGCTCGCACTACAGGCGCAAGCGGGGCATCCGGGTTAACCCAACTAAAAATGACTTCCATAAACAGAAGTCCGATAAAGCCGTAGATTATCCAGTGTATTAGCGTATGAAGCGTCAGTATCAGCCAGGACTCAATGGCAAATCCAGAGCGTATACCTAGCCCAATAGCTACAGACACCATGGCAACAAGTACACCACCTAGCAGGCTGGACCAATCAAACCCTCCAACGCCTGGCACAACCCGACGCAGCGGTAGCACCAGCCAATCAGTCATACGAAACATGAATTGACCAAGCGAGAACGGAGGGCGCACTCGCACTGCTTGCATCCAAAAACGCAATAGCAAGATAGCGGCGAGCAAGGTGGAAACTGTATCTGTGATCAGATTTAAGATGCTGGCAACCAAAACCCACCCTTAGTGATAAATTTTAATCTGGAAAAAAATCTTAACCAGACGTTCTACCCAGCAAGAAAAATCCCGCGGCAGATCCTGAATCTGCTGCGGGATATTTTCGACTGACTCTGCACTGTTGCAATCAGGTCAGGGACGGACGCCGGTAGGAAAAGGCCAGGCGGCCGCCGGACTGAGTACGGTCTTAATAGTCGAAGTAGAAGCTGGCGCTGGCGTGGGTGCTGGCGCTGGTTTGTGAGCAACGACTTTCTTGGGCGCTGCCTTTTTAGGCGCTACTTTAGTTGGCGCTGCCTTTGGGGCTGCGGCCTTCGTAGGCGCGGCCTTCTTGGGTGCGGCCTTTTTAAGTAGCGGTTTTTTTGCTACCGGCTTCTTAGTTACGGCTTTCTTCGCTACTGGCTTCTTGGCTGCAGCTTTTTTCGCGGCGGGCTTCTTCGCCACTACTTTTTTAGCGACTGCCTTGACAGCTTTTTTCGCGGCAGGCTTCTTCTTAGCCACTACTTTTTTAACAGCTTTCTTCGCCACTGGTTTTTTCTTCGCTATCGTTTTTTTGGCGACTTTTTTGACCGCCTTCTTCGCGACAGGCTTTTTCTTAGCCACTACTTTTTTGACGGCTTTCTTCGCGACGACCTTCTTTTTGGCGACCGCCTTCTTTGCTACCGGCTTGTTTTTAGCAGCCGGCTTCTTTTTGGCTGCGGTTTTCTTCTTAGCTGTTGCCATTTCTTTCTCCTTCACGTGATCACGTGTCACAAGGTACAAAAGGGAAACCCGTCTGAACCCTATGGGCCAAGCGGGTTATTCATCGGGGCAAACCAACTATGGGTTTGCGCTAATGAATGGGGTGTTCGCCGAACTGCCATTCTCGCGTTTGACTCAGTCCAGCATCTGGTTGGCAGCACACTCAGTCAGCTTTGCCTACTGTGGCGGCATCCGATCATGTAAACCGAACAGCACCTGTAACAAGGGCAACTAACTAAGCCTCACACCAGCCAAAAAAACGCCGGCCAAATGGCCGGCGCTGAAATACGTTTACAAAAAGAAGAACTCAAAGTGTGAAGAGTACACGTCCCAGCCCGTTTGAGTGGGCCAAAAAGGGCAACGTAAAAATTCGTAGGACCCGGTACTTTCCATCAACTCAAGTGATCACCTTTCCGCTCTTAGCCTTTCTACTTCAAAGACACGCCATCATTCCCAGTTGAGCGCTCCACCCGTCTGATACTCAATGACTCGTGTCTCGAAGAAGTTGCGCTCTTTCTTCAAATCGATCATCTCGCTCATCCATGGGAAAGGATTCTCTTCCTGTGGGAACAACGCCTCCAAACCTATCTGTTGTGCTCGGCGGTTTGCGATAAAACGCAGATAACCTTTGAACATGGGAGCATTCAATCCAAGCACTCCACGCGGCATTGTATCCTCTGCGTAGCGATATTCCAACTCTACTGCTTGCAAAAATAGTGTCTTGATCTCTTCTTTAAACGCAGACGTCCAAAGGTGAGGATTTTCTAATTTGATGGTGTTGATCAAATCGATCCCAAAATTGCAGTGCATGGATTCGTCACGCAGTATGTACTGATACTGCTCGGCTGCACCCATCATTTTATTCTGGCGACCGAGAGCCAATATCTGAGTGAAGCCGACATAAAAAAACAATCCTTCCATCAGACACGCAAAAACGATCAAGGACTTCAGTAGTTTTTGGTCATTCTCGGTTGTGCCGGTGGTGAATGCAGGGTCAGTCAGCGTCTCAATAAAGGGGATCAGGAACTGATCTTTGTCCCGGATTGATTTGACCTCGTGATAGGCATTGAATATCTCACCTTCTTCCAGACCCAGCGACTCGACGATGTACTGATAGGCGTGGGTGTGTATGGCTTCCTCAAAGGCCTGACGCAGCAAATACTGGCGGCACTCAGGAGCCGTAATGTGGCGGTAAGTACCCAGTACGATGTTGTTGGCTGCTAGAGAATCTGCAGTGACAAAAAAGCCAAGATTGCGTTTCACCAGTCGACGCTCATCTTCTGTTAGGCCGTTGGGATTTTTCCACAGCTCGATATCGCGCTGCATGTTGATTTCTTGTGGCATCCAATGATTTGCACAGCCTGCAAGATACTTGTCCCATGCCCATTTGTACTTAAATGGTACCAGCTGATTAACGTCGGTCTGGCCGTTGATAATGCGCTTATCAACCGCTTGCACCCGCTCAGTAGTTTCGGCTTTGACTACCGGACGCGCCAGGATTCCTCCATCAAGCGGCGTATCGGCGTGAGCAGAATATGAGGGCGCAGTAGGAACCGCCTGAAGATGCGGGCGTGGTTGTGCCGGCGCACGAGAAGCTACGGTTTCATCATCCCAAGAAAGCATGTGTATGTCCTTAAAACTTTAATCGTTAATCGTTATGCAGTAGTTAGCTGCAGCTGGTTAGGCTTGAACAATTGCGTTCAAACCCAACCGTTTTCATTTACTGACAAGCTTCACATTCGTCGAAACCAGGATCACCTGGCCGCATCACGCACGCAGGACCATCCGTCTCGGCCTGAGAAGCGGATGTCGCAGCAGACATGTCTGACGATACTGCGTTCAAGGCTCCGGTCTTGCTGGTCGATTTTTCAGCGTGGGTCGCACCTATCGTGCGAAGGTAATACGTGGTCTTCAATCCACGTAACCACGCCAGCTTATAAGTTTCATCAAGTGTCTTACCAGAGGCACCCGCCATATAAATATTGAGTGATTGCGCCTGATCTATCCATTTCTGACGACGTGAAGCCGCTTCGACCAACCACGATGGATCAACTTCGAATGCCGTCGCATACAACTCACGGAGCTCCTGTGGAATACGGTCTATGCGAGCAAGACTGCCATCAAAGTATTTAAGGTCTGCGATCATGACTTCGTCCCACAGGCCGCGTGTCTTCAAATCACGAACCAAGTATTCATTAATCTCAGTAAATTCACCCGAGAGATTCGATTTTACGTACAGATTCTGGTATGTCGGCTCGATACAAGCTGACACGCCTATGATGTTCGAAATAGTAGCTGTAGGTGCAATCGCAACGCAGTTTGAATTGCGCATACCGTGCTGCTTGATACGTGCGCGCAAGGCTGACCAATCCATCGTTTCTGACGTATCGACTTCGAGATAACCACCACGCTCTTCAGCTAAAAGCTTCAAGGAATCCTGCGGCAAAATACCTCTATCCCACAGTGAGCCTCGATAAGAGCTATAGGTTCCCCGCTCTTCTGCAAGTTCAGTCGATGCGGTGTAAGCGTAATAACAAACCGCTTCCATAGAACGATCCGCAAACTCAACCGCCTCTTTTGAAGCGTAAGGGATACGCATCACATGCAAGCAATCCTGAAAACCCATGATGCCCATACCGACAGGGCGATGGCGCAAATTAGAATCGCGCGCTTTTTTAACTGCGTAGTAATTAATATCAATAACGTTGTCGAGCATACGCATTGCAGTGCGTATCGTCTTGTGCAGCTTCTCGTGATCGAGCTTGCCGTCTTTCATATGCGCAGGCAAGTTGATCGATCCGAGATTACAAACAGCGATTTCGGCGTCGTTGGTATTGAGCGTGATTTCAGTACATAAATTCGAGCTGTGCACGACACCCACATGCTGCTGAGGAGAACGGATGTTGCATGGATCTTTAAACGTGATCCATGGATGACCGGTCTCAAACAACATAGAAAGCATCTTGCGCCACAGATCAAGCGCTTGCACCTTCTTGAATAATTTGAGCTCGCCATTGGCAGCCTTCGCCTCGTAGCCACAATAGGCTATCTCAAAGGCCTTACCAAATTTATCGTGCAGATCCACAACATCCGAAGGTGAAAACAAGGTCCATTCGCCCTTTTCCATCACGCGCTTCATGAACAAATCAGGAATCCAGTTCGCTGTGTTCATGTCGTGGGTACGGCGGCGATCGTCACCTGTGTTTTTGCGCAGCTCCAGGAATTCTTCTACATCCATGTGCCAAGTTTCCAGGTACGCACACACCGCACCCTTACGTTTTCCGCCTTGATTAACCGCGACGGCGGTGTCATTGACTACTTTCAAAAACGGAACCACACCCTGCGATTTTCCGTTGGTACCTTTGATGTGTGCACCCAGCGCACGCACTGGTGTCCAGTCATTACCCAGGCCACCCGCGTACTTTGCGAGCAAGGCATTTTCTTTGATGGCTTCATAGATACCGTCCAGATCGTCGGAAACAGTCGTCAGATAGCACGATGAAAGCTGGGAACGCAGAGTGCCTGAATTAAAGAGTGTCGGCGTGGAGCTCATAAAATCAAACGTCGATAGCAACGTGTAGAACTCTATCGCTCTGGCTTCTCTGTCGATTTCATTGAGCGCTAAGCCCATGGCAACACGCATATAAAATGCCTGAGGCATTTCTATGCGAGTACCTTGAATATGTAAGAAATAACGGTCATACAAGGTTTGTAGACCCAGATAACCAAACTGAAGATCGCGCTCTGCAACCAGTGACTCAGCCAATTTTTTCAAATCGAACTGAGCAAGCTTAGAGTCCAGCAGTTCAGCTTCAATTCCCTTTTTGATGAATTTAGGGAAATAGTCAATGTAATGCTGTTTTGCATCCGCTTGGGCGACCTCTGTACCAAACACTTCTTTGCGTATGGTATGCATCAGCAAGCGCGCTGTTACCTGGCTGTATGCTGGATCTTTTTCCATCAACGCGCGGGCCGCAAGTATGGCGGACTTATACAACTCTTCAACGGGCACGCCATCGTAGAGATTGCGCACCGTCTCGCTTAATATAGCTTCTGCATCAACATGCTTTTCCAGACCTATGCATGCCGATGTAATCATGGATAAAAGTTTATCCATGTCCAGCGCCTGACGCTGACCATCAACCACGATAAACATGGATTGGTCACGCGATGCCGAGGGCTTGGCAGCCTGTTGCTGAGCACGCTCTTCTTGTCGCTTAGCACGATAAAGAACATATGCACGAGCGACATCGTGCTCACCAGAACGCATCAGCGCAAGCTCTACCTGATCCTGAACATCTTCTATGTGAAAAGTACCGCCTGAGGGCTGACGACGCATCAACACAGACACAACACCCACAGTTAGTTGCTCGACTAGCTCACGAACTCGTGCAGACGCTGCACCCTGACCGCCATTTACAGCAAGAAAAGCTTTGGTCATCGCAATAGAGATCTTGGACGGCTCAAAGCCCACCACGGCTCCGTTGCGGCGAATGATCTTGTAATCAGCGATAGCTGCGGTCGTGCTTGCCGTGGAAGGAGCAAGCGCGGACGTCTTAGGTACCGCTGCGAACTCGCCCCCGGTTTTAACTGTGTTTTCTTGACTGATCTGCACTTCGCTCCCCCAATAGTGGTACGACTGGCATTGCTGCCTAGTTTCATCGGAATGCAGAGCAAACGCCCAGCACCTTGTTTTGTTTTTTTCAATTGGACGCGCTCAATGGATAACTGCCTGAACGCCGACCTTGCATGCTTAATACTGATGGGCCCTGACCAAGCCCCACATCCTACTGAACGCTACAGCATCCATAAGAACGCTCGTGCCATCTACTTGGCCAGCTCACTCGATTGATCTGGTTATTCGTGTTTACTACTAGATATAGTGAATTTCACAGAATCGGACACTAATTCTAGTGCCCGACCGCCCAACATGCAACCGCTTTTTTCAGTCTGGGAAACGGACTGTGTGGTTTTGCGAGGCTCGATTTGTCGGATAGATAAGCTTTTCAACAAACTCGTGTTGAAAACGCTGCCAATCGAAGCAAGGGCCCGGGTCGGTCTTGCGATCTGGAGCAATATGCTGATGCCCAACCACGTCAGCAATAGGGTATTTATTTACTAACGAATGTGTCAAAAGAGTAAGACTTTCATATTGCGCGTCACAAAATTTTTCAAAATCCGAGCCTTCCAGCTCGATACCCACAGAAAAATCGTTGCATCGCTGACGACCTCTGAACTCCGAGACGCCCGCATGCCATGCGCGATCATTGGTCGAAACGAACTGCACAACTCGCCCATCACGCCGCACTAAAAAATGCGCCGACACTTTTACACCGCGAAGATGATTGAAATAAGGATGGGCATCACAATCGAGCGTATTGGCAAACAAGTCCTCTATCCAGCCGCCACCAAATTCACCAGGCGGTAGGCTGATGTTGTGTATGACTAGCAGACTGACTGGAGTATCGGCTGGCCTGGCATCAAAATTCAGACAGGGCGCTCGGGGTAATGAGGAACCCCATCCCGCATCATCAATCAGCAAAGGTGAATCAATCGAAGTCATGAATGTGTAAACGCTGCATCCGGTAACGTAGTTGACGCAAGCTTATCCCAAGAACATGGGCGGTGCGAGTCTGCCTGTAACGACTCTCACGCAAGGCCTGCAAGATGATTTCACGCTCAAATACCCGAACTTTTTCAGGCAAGGATAGTAATTTGTAGCCCACCACCGGCTCAGCCATCGCTGAATTGGCATGATTGACGATTTTCGACGAACCTAACCAAGTGCTGGGACCCAGCATCAGATCATCAGCCGTGATCTGCCCTTGAGTAGCAAAGGCACTGGCTCGCTCGAGAACGTTCTGAAGTTCACGCACATTGCCTGGGTAATTGTGCGCCACCAATGTCGCAAGAGCATCCGGTGAAATTGTCATTTTTCCCAGAACGGATTCCTGCCGGCGCAAAAAAGTCTCGCTCAATAACGCTATGTCATCCCGCCTATCTCTCAGCGGAGGAAGTTGTAATTCGATGACATTAAGTCGGTAGTACAAATCCTGGCGAAAATGATTTTGCTGTACTTCATGCGCAAGATTCCTGTGGGTTGCGCTCAGAATTCTGACATCAACGGCTTCTTCACGAGCACCACCCAGTTTGCGTACTTTACCCTCTTGTATAACGCGCAGTAATTTGACCTGCATAGCGACAGGAAGCTCGGCAACTTCATCAAGAAACAATGTGCCGCCATGCGCAGCGTGAAAAAAACCAGATCTATCCTCAACAGCACCGGTAAATGCGCCGCGACGCGCGCCAAAAAACTCTGACTCCATTAAATTTTCTGGAATAGCTCCACAATTAACTGTGATGAAAGGATGCTGCGACCTTGCGCTCAATGCATGTATGTCGCGAGCGGCTAGTTCCTTGCCGGTGCCCGACTCCCCATAAATCACCACTGAGACAGAACTTTTGGCTAGCCTTGCTATATGAGCTCTCACTTCTCGGATGGCAGGGGATTGCCCGAGCAAAGAAAATTCCGGATAAGCAACATCAGCGGCCAAGGCGGGCATGATGTCTGAGACTAAAGAATTCATCAGCAAACTAAAAAGTGAGCGCGAAGCTTACTGCATCATCGGCACTTTACGAAAATTCTTAGGCGGGTCTGCTGAAAAAAAACTACGTTGCGTTTGAGACTAGTAATTGAAGAAAAACTACTATGCATTTCGCGAGCCGCGGTGCGACTCACTGCAAAAAAACTGACTGTCGGAACCCGGCAACGCCTCCGACATCGGAACATAGACTCCGCAGTGGGAGCATTTGACCATAGCTTCCGTATCGGAGCGTGTAGCCCGATCAGCTTCATCTGAAGAAGTTTGAGCCTTTGCCTTATTTTTTTGCGCGGCCTTGAACCATCGCCATAAAAGATAGCCAACAACTACCCAGACAAGATACTTCAAACAACACCTCTTTGGAGTACTACTTCCAGCACAAAACGGCTACCCACATACGCTAGCAGCAAGGTGGCAAATCCGATTAGCGTAAATGACAGTGCAGTTCTTCCGCGCCAGCCACGCCAGTGACGGCCAGCCAGCAAAATACTGAACAACAACCACGAGAGCAACGTAAACACTGTCTTGTGCTCCCACCGAAAGGGAATGCCAAATAACTGCTCAGAAAAAAATACTCCCGAAACTACAGTTAATGTCAGCAGCACAAAGCCCAGGGTAATCATCCTGAACAAAAGCCGCTCCATGGTGAGCAAAGCAGGTAAGTTATCAATTGCCAACGATAACCAACCACTGCGACGATTAGACGACGCTAGCGCGTGCAGTCTTGATTCTTGCATCACCATGAGTACCGCATGAAAAGCGGCCACAGTCAGTGACCCATAGGCCAAGGTTGAGAGCACAATATGCCAGGAAAATAATGGCGATTTCCCTGCCATAGGAATTTCAGAACCCGGAAAAATCAGCGGAAGAGCGATCGCTATAGCGGCGCTGGGCAAAACTAATCGGCGCAATCCATCGACAGAAAGATTAAGATTTTCTATCCAATACGCTGCTACTGTCAGCCACAGGGCCGCGGAAAGCATGATGGCAAAACCAAGCCGCAGAAAATCAGGAGTTAACACCATACTGCCAAGGGCAATACCGTGAAGTACCCATGCGAGTAGGGTCCCGCCGACGATCAGGCTGCGTCGCTGCTCAGGCAAAAGAGCACAAATAACGTACAGTAGTCCGGCAGCATGGATAAGAGGGAGTTGCATACGAATAGTTTACACCATGTGATTACGCGCAAAATACAAGTCTTAGGTCAGCCTGAGATAGAATCAATACTCTATTTTATTGTGCAGTCACTTGTTTTCGATAACTTAGTATCGTCAACTTAACGGTCTCGCATTCAAACACGTCAACATAAAATCCAGCCTCTTTCTTCATTCTTGCAATTTTCCCTTTCTGACGATTAGCCAATCCACTAGCTTGCCCTACAATGGCCAATCGTTTGCATTTTCAAACAGCACTGCGACCTCATTGATTATTACGGATTGCCAACCATGCTTAATAACCTGACCCAACGCCTATCCAAAGTCGTCAAGACTATGCGAGGAGAAGCACGACTTACCGAGTCCAATACAGCTGAAATGCTGCGTGAAGTTCGCGTTGCACTACTTGAGGCAGATGTGGCTTTGCCTGCTGTTCGTGAATTTATAAGTAGGGTCAAAGAAAAAGCATTAGGTGAGGAAGTCATAGGCTCTCTTACGCCAGGGCAGGCACTGGTTGGGGTGGTGCACAAAGAGCTCGCCAAACTCATGGGTGCCGATTTAAGCGTGGAAGCCAGACAGCTTTCTTTCGCAACTCAACCTCCGGCAATCATACTCATGGCTGGCTTACAAGGCGCCGGTAAAACCACCACGGTTGCTAAACTCGCCAAATACCTCAAAGAGCAGAAGAAGAAAAAAGTTCTTACTGTATCTACGGACGTCTACCGCCCTGCCGCCATCAGTCAGCTACAAACTGTAACGGCCCAGGTAGGTGCCGATTTCTTTCCCTCTGAGTCTACGAACCAGCCTGTCGCAATCGCACTGGCAGCTCTGGATCACGCTAAAAAACATCACCATGACGTACTCATTATCGATACTGCCGGCCGTCTGGGCATCGATGACGCGATGATGCAGGAAATCACTGCGCTGCATACCGCACTCAATCCGATTGAAACGCTATTTGTTGTCGACGCCATGCTGGGCCAGGATGCAGTAAACACCGCTCGCGCGTTTAATGAGGCACTGCCACTGACTGGCATTGTTTTAACAAAGCTTGATGGTGATGCGCGTGGCGGAGCAGCGCTCTCAGTACGCCACATAACTGGCAAACCCGTTAAGTTTGCAGGTGTGGCAGAAAAACTCGATGGTCTGGAGCCCTTCGACCCTGAGCGCATGGCTAATCGTATCTTGGGTATGGGTGACATCCTGGCGCTCGTTGAAGAGGCTCGCAAGGGTATGGATGTGGCAGCCGCTGAAGATCTGGCCAACAAAATCAAAGGCGGTGGCAAATTCGATCTAAATGATTTCAAGGCACAGCTCTCGCAGATGAAAAAAATGGGAGGGCTATCCGGTTTGATGGATAAGCTACCGGCCCAACTTCAGCAAGCCGCTGCAGGAAAAAATGTCGATCAGGCCGAAAAACAGATACGCCGTATGGAAGGGATTATCAACTCCATGACGCTGCAGGAGCGCTCTAAGCCCGACCTTATTAAAGCCTCTCGAAAAAGACGCATCGCAACTGGTGCGGGCGTACAGGTACAAGAAGTCAATCGTATGCTCGCTCAGTTCGACCAAATGCAATCCATGATGAAAAAATTTAAGGGTGCTGGAATGATGAAAATGATGCGTAGCATGAAGGGCATGGTGCCCGGCTTGCGGTAGCAGAGAGACTCGCCTGCGCCCATAGACATTGCATAATCAGCGCGTAGCCAACCTAAAAGTACTGATGCTCTGGGGTTTCTATCGTATTTCAACCCTCACTTACCTGGCCTGCCTGAGCGCATAGGCACCGGCAATGAGTACGCAAGCCCAAATCTCTAATTCAAAAATTAATAGCTACCTCATGCTCTCATAGGAGAAAATCGAAAAAAACTGGCAAAAAACACTTGCGTCACAAGCAAAACCCTAAGACTATTGGCAGTGCGTAAACTTGCGCAACATTTAGTCAACACAGTATAGGAGGTTCATACATGGCTACAGCCAAAAAAGCGGCCGCCAAAAAAACCGCTGCAAAGAAACCCGCAGCTAAAAAGGCAGCCAAGAAGGCAC
>Ga0315899_10006575_pt1 | contig 12533 bp, 8 predicted proteins | sample LakEriMetagenome_2_FD_203518 | JGI IMG/M metagenome (GOLD analysis project Ga0315899, IMG submission 203518) | Freshwater fungal communities from buoy surface, Lake Erie, Ohio, United States - Buoy 4 MA112 | ecosystem: Environmental > Aquatic > Freshwater > Lake | place: USA: Lake Erie, Ohio... | reverse complement strand
GATTCCCGCACTACCCGATGGCTTCCAGGTGCTCTTCGGCCGCTTGGATAACGAGCGGGTCGCTCAGCAAGGCGGCGTGATTCAGAATCCGGAATTCCGTCAGGTTGACGTCACCGAAATCATGCGTTGCACCGCGTTGTCGCTGCACCGCCGACGGATGCTCAAGGGAGTCACCTCGCGGCTCGACCCGTTCAGCACCCGCTGTCTTGAGGTCCTGGAACCTTTGGAGCATGGCGACGGCAGCTTGCTGGGGGCGTGGAACGGGATTGCCCTGGGCATTGCCTTGGCCAGCCTCGAAGACTTCGACAAAGCCCAGCAGGTCCTCGTCCGCTCGCTGCAGTTCAATGGCGGGATGGACCATCCGCTCACGCCGGTTGGTCTCCTGGAACTGGCAATCATCAAGTATCAACTGGGCGATTTGAGCGAGGCCGCCAACTATGCTCTGGAGGCGTCTTACTCGGCCGCCATCTATCGGCAATACGATCTGGTCGACGAGGCCCTTTCGCTCGGCTCGACGATTCACCTGGCTCAGCAGCGGACTCCCTATCCGCCGCTGGTCAATGCGATTTCCTGGCTCGGCCGGGAGCGGGCCCGATTCGCCCAGACCTCGCTGACCATCCGCCTCGCCGAATGCTACTCCGAAGCGGGAGACTCGGTCAGTTCTGCGCGACTGCTGGCCGAAGTCAGCCGCGTGGCGGGAAGGCTGAGCAGCACGCTCGCCGGCCGACTCGGTTATCTGGTCGCGCTCAACCTGTTTCTGGAGGGAAACTTCGACGCGGGACGCTTGCAGCTGGCTGAAGCGATGACCCTCTTTCAGAGCAGTTCGCGCTGGCTCTATCAACTCGGGCTCGCGGACACGCTGACCCTGAGCAAAAAGATCTCCGACCGCCAGTCTGATTTGCTGTATGGACTTCTGCTGCGCGATCCGCTGGACAGTGAATGGCAGACCGAGCCGATCGAAGCGATGAGTTTTCTGACCTCCAATCATCTGGGGCCGATGGAGCGTTGGTTTACGATTGCAATTACCAATCGGGATTTCGAGCATGCGATTGAGATTGCCGAACTTCTCCGCCGGCATCGGTTTTTTGCCATGCTGCCTCTGGCCGGGAGACAATTGGCCTTCCGCTGGCTGATGCACGCACCTCAAGAGTCGGTATCCGAGGCGGTGATCAACCGAAGGACCGATTTTCTCACCCGCTTCCCCGCATACAAGCAACTCTGCGACCGGGCTGATCAATTGCAGCAGCAACTGCTGGCACTGCCGATGCTCACCGATCCAGATACCGACCAGCGCAAGGAGCAAATGGCGGCGTTTGTCGAGCTGATGAAAATCTCACAGGCCCAGGAGGCGGGACTGGGAAGCTTTGCCCTCCGCCGGGAGGCAGCTTCGATGAGTTTCCCCCCGGTCATCTCGGCGACCAGCATGCGGAGTGAGATTCAAGCCAACCAGCTGGTGATCTACACAGTTGCTGCGGGCGAAACCGTGTACTTTTTCGCAATCGACATTCAAGGCGCCAAGCTGCTTTCGTTTCAGCCCCTGAAAAAGGTTGCTGGCGAGATCAACCAGCTGATGAAGGACGCCAACCTCAGCGAGCGGGGCTTTGACCCCAAGCTGATTGCCGAACAGAATTGGCAGGAGACTGCTTACAAGGTCGGCGCCAATTGGTTGCCGCAACTCGACCTCTCGCCGTTGGGCGAGGAGAGCGAGATCATTATCATCCCCGATGGCATTCTCTGGTACGTTCCTTTCGAACTGCTGCGCTTTGGAGCGGCTCCCGACACTGCCCAATCGCTGTTTGACCTGGGGGCAATCCGCTACTCCCCCACGCTCGCGCTCGCCCTTCAGGCACAACGGCCTTACAAGCAGTGGAGCCGAACGGCTGTCTTTTCCGGCCCGCTGAGCAATCGTTTCGAAGCCGAATGGACGGCGGCTCAAGTGACTGACTATCAGAAGGTCTCGCCCTCGATCGTCAATATCTCCGAGCGGCTCGACATCCCCACAAATCTCTTCAATACCGTGCTCGATCAGGTGGTGGTCTGGACGGAGTCGGCCCGAGTGGAAAAAAGCGGCCCCTTCGGCGTGGTCCCCGCGGAGAAGGACCGGGGCAAGAATGGAAGCAATCTGGCCGGCTGGATGTCGTTGCCTTACGCCGGCGCCGAGCATGTGGTGCTCCCCTGTTTTGCCGGTGCAGCAGATAACGGAGTCCGGGGTAATGCCGACGGGTATGAGTTCTTCGTCGTCGCCTGCGCGATGCTCTCTTCGGGAACCCGGACGATGCTCATCAGTCGCTGGAATGTCGGCGGGGAAAGCGTCCTGAAGGCGACGCGAAAGTACCTCGATGATGTCGCAGCAGATTACGCCCCCAGTCGCGCCTGGCACCGCGCCGCTCAGTCTCTCCAGCAGACACCGCTGGACTGGAACCGGGAAACGCGACTGAAGCCGATGAACACTCCTCCCGAATTGACCGGCGCCCATCCAGTGTTCTGGTCCGGTTACATGTTGCTCGATGTCCCTACCAAGCACACCTACCGCAACGGCCGCGAAGAGGCCGAAGCCGGACCGCTGCCTGAGAACGCTCCTCCCCCCGGTGATGCCCCAGCGGGAAAAAAACAGGATGCACCGGGCGCTCCTGAACCGGGCGTTCCGCCGGGAGATCAACTCCCCGGAGAAGGTGATGGAGAACCCGCGGCCGACGAAGCCGAGGAGATGCTCCCAGACGCCGGCGCACCCGAAGCGCCATCAGAAAAAGGCAAACAGCAGCCTGAAGCGAACGCGCCGCCATCGCCGGTCAAGCCAAGCGAACCGCCCGCAGCGCCCCCCGGCAAAAAGGGTGGCGGCGAAAAGAGTGGTGGCAAAAAGGGTGGCGGCGGGTAACCGGGACCAGGCTCCGGCTACGGCAACGGCAACCGTCGGCTTAACTCGCCGGGGCTCGCCGCTGCTCGCAATCGCCCCCCTCGCAATCGAAGCCGCCTCCGCCGGGACCGTTTTACTGGCCCTTGGCGAATCGCTCGATTCGGGCGACTGCCTCGGCCGTATTCTCCCGGCTGTTAAAGGCGCTCAGGCGGATGTAGCCCTCACCGGCCGCCCCGAAACCGCTGCCGGGCGTGCAGACCACGTGACACTGCTTGAGCAGCGTATCGAAGAACTCCCAGCTGCTCGCTCCAGCGGGCGTCCGCACCCACACGTAGGGGGCATGCACGCCGCCGTACGCAGTCAGCCCTGCAGCAGCGAGTCCATCGCGGAGCACGCGGGCGTTCTCCATGTAGAACCGCACCAGCCCCCGGACCTGCTCGCGTCCAGCGGGGGTGTAAATTGCGGCTGCTCCGCGCTGAACTGGGTACGAAACGCCATTGAACTTCGTCGTGTGCCTTCGCAACCAAAGCGGCTGGAGCGGGCGCACCTCACCGCCGCGAGTCGTTGCCTCAAGTTCTTTCGGGACCACGGTGAAGGCGCAGCGGACGCCAGTAAAGCCAGCCGTTTTGCTGAAGCTCCGCATCTCAATCGCGACTTTCCGCGCTCCCGGAATCTCATAGATGGAGCGGGGTAACGAGGCGTCGGAAATAAAGGCCTCGTAAGCCGCATCAAACAGAATCAGGCTGCGGTTCGCTTGCGCGTACTCTACCCACCGCGTCAACGCAGTTCGATCGAGCACTGTGCCCGTTGGATTATTGGGCGAGCAAAGGTAAATCACGTCAACCGGCTCGGCTGGCAGTGGCGGCGAGAAGCCGTTGGCGGCCGTCATCGGCAGGTAAACCAGGCCAGCGAACTGTCCATTCGAGGCAACAGTTCCGGTATTGCCGGCCATCACGTTGGTGTCGACATAGACCGGATAGACCGGGTCCGTGATCGCAATCCGGTTGTCGTTGCCCAGGATGTCGAGCAAGCTGCCACAATCGCATTTCGAACCATCGGAGACAAAGACTTCGTCGGCGGCAACTTCGACCCCGTGATCGCGGTAGTCATGCTGGGCAATTGCAGCCCGCAAAAACTCATAGCCCTGCTCGGGTCCGTAGCCGCGAAACGTCTCACGCTTTGCCAGTTCGTCGATCGCCGCGTGCATCGCCTCGATCACTGCCGGGGGCAGAGGTTCGGTCACATCACCAATCCCCATCCGAATAATCCTGGCAGCGGGATTGCTGGCGGCAAACGCAGTCACCCGGCGGCCGATCTCCGGGAACAGATACCCCGCCTGCAATTTCAGAAAATTCTCGTTCAATCGCGCCATCGCGTCTCCAACTCCATCAAAGTTAACTCGGTCAAGTCACTGCCAAACCGGATACCTGGGTCCGCTGTTCGCAACGCCCCCCGGCTCCGCACCCGATTCAGCCGTTGCCACGTTTTCAGGCCATGAGCAGCACGGCAAACGTAGTCACCATAAAATTGTTCAGGGCGTGCATGAAGATGGGAGCGATCAAGGAATCGCGCCACTGCCGGACCAGTGAAAATCCGATCGCCAGCGTGGTCAGGACTGGGATTCCAAACGCGCCTTGGGGGTGGATCGCGGCAAAAACCAGAGAATTGAGCAACGCTGAAATCGCCACGCTGGCAAACCGTCCAAGCCCAGCCGAACGATCGCGCAGACTGCGGAACAGCACTCCGCGAAACATGGTTTCTTCGACAATCGGTGCCGCCACACAAGTCGCAAGATAAATCAGGCCGATGACGATCCAATCACCGGATGCGATGTAACCAATAATGGGGTGGATCGGCGCCGAGCTTCCAGCCAGTTCGTGCTCGCCACGGTCCGCCATGATCAACCCAGCCACGACCAACGTCGCCAACAACGCCAGTCCCATCAGCGGCGTGCAACTGGCGTACCCGGCCAAGCCGGCAAACACGTCGGAGATCGGGCGGGGGGTCGTCCAGCCAATATCCTCACGAACCTGGGCAAAGCTGACTCCCCGAAAAACGGGCCAGGCGAGCGCCAGCAAGGAGACGAAGAAAATGGTTGGCAAGGCGGCCATCTGGAAATGCAATCCCAGCGGGAACTGTTGCAGCAATGCGCCCAAGGCAAATTGGGCCATGAAGAAACCGACCAGCCAGATCGCGAACGTTTCTGCGTAGATCGGTCCGCGTCCAACCCGGTCGGGCATCCAACTCTGCAGGCGGCCAAGGACGAGCATCATCAAAAAAACCAGCAGTCCAAAACAGCCCGCCAAAACAAACGCCAGGCCGACTCCCATCGCGCTGAACAGCACGACCGTCCCTTTCGCAGCTTGATTCCGAACCTCGGCCCGGCCCGCCCCCGGCAACTCTTCGGGATTCAAGGCGAGGCGCCCAAACCAACGCAACTGCTTCGTGAGATACTCTTTTTCCTCAGCGGTCAGCGCATCTTCGGCGAGCGCCCCGTTCTCAAGTCGCGCCTCGAGCAGTTTCTGCACCACTCCACGCAGCTTTTGTTGCCGCTCATTGGGCTGATAGCCTTCTCGTTCAACCAGTTCGTCGATTCGCTCCAGTTGATGCAAACCCGCTTCCGGACCATCAAATTCATTGAGCGCCAACGCCTGGCAGTAGCGCTGCTCCAGCGGCCCGGAATCAAGTTGGCCCAGCATGTCCTCCAAGTTGCCCTGTTGCTGGAACTGCGGAGCCAGTTCCTGGGAAAAGTACAGCATCTTCCCCAGGATCTCGGCATTGGTCACTTCGGTTACAGGCTGTTCCCAATCTCGCTCCGCCAGTTCGGGCCGGAGAAACACATTCGAAATGAACAGCAAACCCGTAAGCCCAAAGATCGCCAACCATGCCAGAAGTTCACCCGCCGAAAATGGCAACGGCAGCAACGCCCCGGCCGCTGGGGACGCCCCGGCCGCCGGGGACGACTCGGCCGCTGGGGACGACTCGGCTGGTTCTTTTGGGTAAGCAGAAGTCACGGGCAATTCAGGAGCGGGCCGGTACTGCGGTTGCTGCCAAGGTGGGGGTGAATTGGGATCGAAGCTCACAAAGGCTCCTGCTCTTGAATGAAAGGCAGCGAACGACCGTCCTGCCGCGTCAAATCAGCATACAAAACTCACCGCCTCATGACGACCGCTCAACCAGCTTCCGGGCAGTTCCAACCACATCGTCGAGCATCGATTCCGTCAATCGACCCGTGAACGTGTTTTGTTGACTGGGGTGGTAAGAGCCCAGGACCCAGCGCGGTCCGGGGAGTTCGACGCGGGCGCCATGGCCGAAAGCCGGTCGAGCCCCACTGTGCAGATTCTGTTCGACGGCAAACCGCCAGATTGCTGTCCAGGCCAACTGGCCGAGACAGAGAATTACCCGGGGATTGGCCAATTCAAGAGTCCGCAGCAGAAAGGGCCGGCAATTGCCCAACTCCTCGGGGCTTGGTCGATTGTCGGGCGGAGCACAGTGGCAGATGTTGGTGATCACGCAGTCCCGCAACACCATGCCATCGTCTCGAGTTTCCCAAGTGGCCTGGTTTGCAAAGCCTGCCCGATGCAGTGCCCGAAACAGCCACTCGCCACTCCGGTCGCCCGTGAACATCCGCCCGGTGCGATTCGCCCCATGCGCCCCCGGAGCCAAGCCGACAACCAATAACCCCCCCGTGGCGATCCCAAAATTCGGCACCGGTGCGGCCCAGTAGGTTGCCTCGCGATAGGCCCGGCGCTTTTCGCGTCCCACATCGCTGCAGTAATTCCGCAGCCGCGGACAAGCGGCGCAGGCGACCACATCTTGGGCGAGTTGCTGCCAAGCTTTCGGAGCGGCAGCAGCAGGCTGTTTTTTTGGAGACATCGGGAATCGCTTTTAACAGCCGCTCAAACCGGAAAACTCAATTCCCTTCCGCCTCGCCCGTGTTCGCCTGGCCCGTGTTCGCCTGGCCCGTGTTCGCCTGGCCCGTGTTCGACACGCCCCGTTCCGTCAACTCGTGGTACAGCAGCAACAGGCCAGAAACCAGCGCGGGGAGGAGATAGTAAATCACGCGAAACATCACAATCGCACAGACGACGGCGACCTTTACCGATTGGTCGGCCGAATCATCACCCGTGCTGTCGAGCAAGTGCAAGAGAATCGTGTCTAGCACGCCAACCCCACCCGGGACATGCAGCGTCACCGTGACGACCATTCCCGCCATGTAGGCCACCAGCACATTGGGGTAGGAAGCAACTCCTTCGGGCAGGAGCAGATAGAGGACGTAGGAAGCCAGCGCAAAATCGAGCGCCGAGATTGTCAGCTGCAGACAAGACAGCCCCAAGGGAGGCAACTGGTATAAATTCCCGCCCAGCTTGATCGGCTTGCGATAGACCGCGGTCAATGTCAGGTACAGGGCCACTCCGGAGAGGAAGAACCAGCCGAACACCTTGGGCGGGAAATAGAACGCCTCGGCGTACTGCTGGGGTAACTCCACGGGGAGCATTACGAACGCAATGCCGGCCAGAAGAAACATCCCGGACCAGAACGTGACTGAAAGGAACGAGATAAAGGCGACGACCTCGATCAGCGAAAATCCCCAGCGGGAGTAGAGCCGATAACGCAACGCCGTACCGCCAATCAGCCAGCCAAACACATTGCTCAAGGCGTAACCGATGACCGCCCCCATCATCACTTTGCGAACCGGCAACTGCTTGCGAAGATACCGGACCGCCAACAGGTCATAGCCGGTCAGGACAATGAAATTGAGGATCGTCACCAGTACGGCAAGGGTGATATTCCACGGGGGGATGGTCTGCAGCCCTTCGAGCACCTGGGACCAAGTGATGGCCTTGAGCTTCTTGCTCAGCAAGTTCGTTGCGAACAGGACCACAAGAGCAATCAGGGCGTACTTCCCGATTTCCTTGGAGAGGTGCAAGCCCCTCGCGGCTGTCTTGTTCTTTTCCGGTGAACGCTGCAGTTCACTTTCCAGGTCGGTCATGAGTCGGCGAAGCACCTGCACAGGGAATAAGTCGATTCCCGGCAGGGGTTGGACCGGCCGGTTCACCGAAAATCTGCCCCGGTCAGTCGCTGACCAGGTCCAGAAGTGAGTCCTTGAATGTATCGGATCGGGGGAAAACGCACAAAGCAACCCTCGGAAGGCGGAGTCTGGAAAGACTGAATTCCCGGCGGAGACGGAGTTTATCCTGCAAAAACCTGACTTTCTGCCCGAATTCGCAGGCTCCGAGTTGGGGCTGCCCCAGCCGGGGAAAATCGCTACGCTTCCGCCCCGCCCCCGATGGCTCGTTGCGAACTGCCGGGGCGATTTCCCGTTGGAGTTGCAGTCAGCCGAGGATTTTGGGCATGAGCCGATCACGAATTATCGAGCTTTCTCGTCGCCACTTTCTGGCTGGGCTGCTGCCTGCCTGGTTGGGTCTCCAAGCTTGCGGGTGCCGTTCGGCTCCCGTTACCGGGCGGAAACAGCTGGTTGTGGTCCCGGAAGGGAAGGAACTTGCGCTGGGAGCCGAGGCCTTTCAGCAGACCCTGAGCGAGTCCAAACGCTCGGAAAATGGAGCCGCTGCCGAAATTGTTCGTCGGGTCGGCCAGCGAATTGCCGATGTCGCGCAGAGGAACGACTATCAATGGGAATTTGAGCTTATCGCCAGCCCGGAGCAAAACGCGTTTTGCTTGCCCGGGGGTAAAGTCGCCGTCTACGAGGGAATCCTCCCTGTTTGCCAGAATGAGGCCGGACTGGCAGTCGTGATGTCCCATGAGGTCGCGCACGCCTTGGCTCGTCACGGCGGCGAAAGAATGAGCCAGAACTTTGCCGTGGAGGGTGTCCGTCAAGTCACTGACCTCGTCACCAAATGGAAGGTGCCCGACAAGAACGCCGCGATTTTGCGAGCATATGGGGTCGCCAGCAACGTTGGCTTCCTTCTCCCCTACAGCCGGAAGCAAGAGGCCGAAGCCGACCACATTGGCATCCTGATGATGGCTCAAGCCGGCTATGACCCCGCCGCCGCCCCTGACTTCTGGACTCGCTTTGGTTCGGCCAAAAGCGGCGATTCAACCCCGGAGTTTCTTTCAACCCACCCCTCCGACGCGCGGCGGGCGGAGAATCTGCAGAAGTTGATTCCTGAGGCCGGCCAACACTACACACAGGCGGCGCAAAAGTTCGGTGCGGGCGAATCCTTGCCGATCTAAGGCGGCTCGGTCCAAGGACCTCCGGCAACCTCCGCGGGGTTGACGTTGGCTCATTGAGCGGAACAGGTGAGTTCTGCCGCTCTCCATCCGGAGCAGCTTCTTCAGCCGGCAAAGTTTGCCAGCTGGCTGAAAAATTGCTGCAAAAACTCTCGGCTCGGGTGACTGTATTTGGCTTTCGGTTGAATTAAGATACCGGCTAAATACAAGGTGAACGGCGGCTGATTGACCAGCCCCGCAACGCAACCCCCGCAACGCAGCCCCCGGGATGGGAGAACAAAATGAGTAATCAGCAGCATTGGGGAACCCGACTGGGCGTGATTCTGGCCGTGGCCGGGTCCGCCGTCGGTCTTGGGAATTTTCTTCGCTTCCCCGGCCAGGCGGCTGCCAATGGCGGTGGCGCGTTTCTGATTCCCTACTTCATCGCCCTGCTTCTGCTCGGCATCCCGATTGGCTGGGCAGAGTGGACCATGGCCCGCTACGGCGGACGCAAAGGACTGCATTCCGGCCCAGCAATCATGGGCGTCGCCGGAAAAGGTTCCTTCGGCCGATATATCGGCATCCTCAGCGTGCTGATTCCGCTCGCCGTGTCGTTTTATTACACCTTTATTGAAGCCTGGTGCCTCGGTTACGCCTGGCACTATCTGATGGGTGGGATTGGACTCGACCCTGCCCAACCGGCGACCCACGCTGCGACCGCCAAGACCTTTTTTGAAAACTATACCGGCCTGAATGAAAACGGTGATATCTTCGGTCCTTCGATCGAGACGCTTTACTTCTGGCTAATCACGGTCGCAGTGAATATTTTCCTGGTCTACCGCGGGCTCTCCGGCGGCATTGAAAAATTCTGCTCACTGGCGATGCCCGCAATGGCGGTCTGTGCGTTCATCGTACTGATTCGCGTGCTCACACTCGGAACTCCAGACCCGCTGAAGCCCGATCAAAACGTCTTGACTGGACTGGGTTACATGTGGAACCCGAACTTCAGCGAGTTGCTCGATCCGCAAACCTGGCTCGCAGCAGCGGGGCAGATCTTTTTCAGCCTCTCCGTCGGTTTCGGTGTGATCCTGAACTACGCCTCTTACTTGAGGAAGAAAGACGATATCGCCCTGTCGGGGCTGACCGCAGCCGCAACGAATGAGTTTTTCGAAGTCGGCTTCGGCGGCATCATCACCCTGACCGCTTCCGTTGTTTTCCTCGGCGTCTCGGGAACCATCGCCGCCGTTTCGGGCGGTACCTTCGGACTCGGCTTTCAGACGCTGCCAGTCGTGTTCGCTCAGATGGGACCGGCCGGCAATTTCATCGGCTTTGTCTGGTTCTTCATGCTCTTTCTCGCGGCGATCACCAGTTCGATCTCGATGTACCAGCCCACGCTTGCCTTCTTTGAGGAAAGCCTGGGAATCAGTCGCAAACGCGGCACGACTTTCCTCGTGACGATCGCGATGATTGGCTCGTTCCTGGTGATGTATTACAGCAAGGGCCTCGAGTTTCTCAGTACGATTGACGACTGGGTCGGGACGTTGCTGATTTTTGTGCTGGCAGGTGTGCAGATCTTTTTCTTCAGCTGGATTTTTGGGCTGGAGCGCGGTTGGGAGGAATTGCATGCAGGGTCGCGAATCCGACTGCCCTCATTCTTTAAAATCGTGTTGAAGTGGATCGCTCCAATCTATCTGCTGATAATCTTCATTGCCTTCTGTTATCAAAACCTGCCCAAGTGGATCGGGAATGTGAGCAACAGCCCGACCCAGCAAGGCGCGTTGTTGCTGATTGGTGTGGTCGCCCTGATTCTGATCGGCTGCGTCTACATCGGCGAGCGTCGTTGGCGGGCCGAGGGCTTGGACATCGACGATGATAAACCGCTGGTCGATTAAGGCTCTTTCCGCTGGCGGAATTGCACCAGGTTTGTTCAAACGATTTTTAAAAAAGGAGCATTCGATGCTCGCGATCCCGTTCACCGCGTTCGGCATGCTTGCTCAAGAAGCCGCAGCCACGGCGCCGGCCCGAGTCGCCGAGACCATCCAGCCGTTGGGATGGTTGTTTCTGATCGTCTCTGTCGGTTTTGTCGTTCTGCTGACGCTCTGGTGCTACACGAGAATCCTCACTCTTCCAACCGACCCGGCCGAAGTCGCCGAAGGAGACTAGGGCGAGTTTGGCCGCTTGCGCCCAAATTTCCAATTAGTATTTAGTAAGGCCCCGGTCCTGGGGTGGAACGTCCCTACGGTTCAGCGAAGGGGCGTGTTGAAACTCGAGTTGGCGACGCGTGTCCGAGCCGCCGAACCGGGGGCTGGCGCGAGGACCCGGCTGAGGAGCCCTCTGTCTTTCTACTGCTCTAGATTCTCCTGCTCTCGCGCAGCGCGGGGGCTGGCGCGAGGACCCGGCTGAGGAAAACCGGGGGCTGGCGCGAAGACCCGGCTGACTAAAGCCAAGAGAAAAGCCTCCATTGAGACCCACCCCCTTTACTCGGGCGATACCTTTGACCATCAAACCCTGCCCCAAAAAATTAGCTCTCCCCTACTCCCCCCTTATTTTTCTCATATTCGGTTGCTAAAATTGTCGAAATTGCGGTTCACCTGATAAACCGTCGCATTTTCCACGATTTTCTACCCCATGCCTGCCCAACTCGAGAAATCTGACCAGCCCCTGCTGGAGCTACTCCGGGAAACCGGCGGACTCAGCATCCAAGAGCTGATGGATCGCCTCTCGGTCACGGCTACTGCCGTCCGCCAGCGGCTCGATCGGCTCTGCGCCGCGGGACTCGTGGAAAAAGAGGAGATCCGAGCCGCCAACCGCGGTCGCCCTTCGCACCTCTACCGGGTCTCGGAAAGTGGCCTGCGCTCGCTCGATGGAACGATGGTCGACCTGGCGCGAATCGTCTGGGACGAAATTCAGGCAATCGACGACCACTCGGTCCGCAACTATTTGCTGAACCGAATCTCCCAGCGTTTGGCGGCGCATTACAGTCCAGCGCCTGGTGACAACAACTCGAACAAAGACCTCTCGACGCGGCTGGAAAAACTCGCCGAAACGCTCCGCGCTCGACAGTTCCCGGTGGTTGTCCAGCAGGACCCCGGGACGATGTTACCGATCCTCAAGATCAACGGTTGTCCCTATCCGGAGCTTTCCGGCCGAAGCCATGACATTTGCGAGGTCGAAGAAGCGATGTTTTCCGAGCTATTGGGACAACGGGTAAAGCTGCGGCACTGCCGCTGCGACTCGCCCGATGGCGGCTGCGTTTTTGATGTGGTGGCCAACTCAACCCGCGCCGCCTCTGGGGCTGAATCAGCCTCCTGACTCCCCAACTGACTCCCCAACTGACTCCCCAACTGACAACTGACAACTGACAACTGACAACTGACAACTGACAACCTCAAACAAAGACAAACACGGTTACAGCCATGAACGACGTCCTGGAAATTCGCAATCTGCATGTCGAGATCGAAGGCAAGAAGATTCTCCGCGGAGTCAACCTGACCCTGCGTCGCGGTGA
>Ga0315899_10006570_pt1 | contig 12534 bp, 11 predicted proteins | sample LakEriMetagenome_2_FD_203518 | JGI IMG/M metagenome (GOLD analysis project Ga0315899, IMG submission 203518) | Freshwater fungal communities from buoy surface, Lake Erie, Ohio, United States - Buoy 4 MA112 | ecosystem: Environmental > Aquatic > Freshwater > Lake | place: USA: Lake Erie, Ohio... | reverse complement strand
GCGCTGATTCACAAGCCCAATGGCATCCTGCTCGTCACCGGCCCAACCGGCTCGGGCAAGACGACCACGCTCTATGCCGCCCTCTCGCGACTGAACGATGCCACGCGCAACATCATGACCGTTGAAGATCCGATCGAGTATTACTTGGACGGTGTCGGTCAGACCCAGGTCAACGCCAAGGTCGATATGAGCTTCGCTCGTGGACTACGCGCGATTCTGCGACAAGATCCGGATATCGTGATGGTCGGTGAAATTCGCGATCTCGAAACCGCGCAGATCGCCGTACAAGCCTCGCTCACCGGTCACCTCGTGCTCTCCACCCTGCACACCAACACGGCGGTCGGCGCGATCACTCGGTTGCGCGATATGGGTATCGAGCCTTTTCTCCTCGCTTCGAGTCTCATCGGCATCGTCGCGCAGCGACTCGTTCGCACGCTCGACCGCGAGCACTGCGAAGCCTACGAGGCCTCCGACGTCGAACGTCGCATGCTGAACATCGCACCGGACGCACCATCCGTCCGATTGCATAAGCCCGGACGCGAGGGTGCGGGCTACAAAGGTCGTACTGGTATCTATGAACTCGTGCTGATCGACGATGCGATGCGCACACTGATCCACGATGGCGCGGCCGAGAGCGAACTCGAGCGCCACGCGCGCCTCGCCACCCCGTCGATCCGCGACGATGGTCGTCGCAAGGTACTCTCGGGTGAAACGACGCTCGAGGAAGTGTTGCGCGTTACGCGCGAAGACTGACGGCGCAATCCGCATGGCCGCTTTCGAATACACTGCTTTGAATGCCGACGGCCGCGAGGTGCGCGGCGTGCAGGAGGGCGAAAGCCCGCGCCATGTGCGGCAATTGTTGCGTGATCAACAATTGTTGCCGATGCAGGTCTCTTTGGTGACGAGCGGCCATGTTGCCAAAGGCGCCATCGGAAAACGCGCCTCGCCGCGAAGCAATCGCATCAGCAACGCCGAGCTGGCCTTGCTCACACGACAGCTCGCCACCCTCGTCAAGGCCGCTCTACCGCTCGAAGACGCGCTGCGCGCCGTGTCGGAGCAATCGGAAAAACCTGCCGTGCAAAAGATCGTCACAGCCGTACGCGCCCGGGTGACGGAAGGTCTCACGCTGGCCTCGGCGCTCGGCGAATTTCCGCGCGTCTTCCCCGAGATCTATCGCGCTACGGTAGCCGCCGGCGAGCAATCGGGCCGGCTCGATGTGGTGCTCGAACGACTTGCCGATTACACCGAGAGTCGTGATCAACTTCGACAACGGATCATCGGTGCCCTGCTTTATCCGATCGTACTGACGATCATGTGTATCGCCATCATCTCGGGCCTGTTGACTTACGTCGTCCCCAAAGTCGTCGAGGTCTTCGAATCAGGCCAAAATGCGCTGCCGTGGATGACGCAAGTTTTGCTGTTCGTCAGTGATGGGCTGCGCGATTACGGTTTGTGGCTGCTGCTCGGGCTGGCCGTAGCCGGCGTACTCTTCAAGCGATGGTTGCGAGCACCCGAGGCACGCTATCGGTTCGATGGCTGGATGCTGCATCTGCCACTTGCAGGCAAGCTGATCCGCGGTTTCGATACCGCGAGGTTCACCCGCACCTTGAGCATCCTCACCGGCAGCGCCGTACCCGTACTCGAAGGTTTACGGATCGCCGGAGCCGTGATGTCCAACCGACCGATGCGCGCCGCAGTCGAGGAGGCGGCCGAGCGCATCCGCGAAGGCGCCCCCATCGGGCGCTCGCTCGCAGCAAGCAAGCTCTTCCCCCCGATGACGGTCCACCTGATCTCGAGCGGCGAGGCCAGCGGGCGCCTCGAGGAAATGCTCGATCGGGCGGCCACTAATCAGGAGCGGGAATTGGATGGTCTGTTGACCGCCTTGGTCGGTCTGCTCGGCCCCCTCATGATCGTCGGGATGGGGGTGTTCGTACTCGCCATCGTCTTTGCCATGCTGATGCCCATCTTCGAAATGAACACATTGGTGCGCTAACGCTCACTGTCACCCCGTTGCAAGCCGCGCGGCGTCGCAATACATTTTGCGCGTCTGGGGTTGGGTGGCAGTGGTGCCATGAACGAGAGACCGGAGCAAGACGACTACGAGGATGACGAGGCCCTCGAATCGGGCGAGGACTTCGATCAGGTCATCCGAGATTTCGAACAGGGGCGACGCCGCGGAGGGCCGAAGCCATCGGGCGACCCTGCCTGGCGAAAACTCGAGCGCCTGCGTGAAGAGAAGCGAACCGCCGAACTCACCAGCGACTTCGATGATTACGACATCGGTATGGAAGCGAAGCCCCGCAAAGTTAAGCGCTGAGCCTTAGCCACCATCGCTTCAGCGAAAGTCTCGCGAACGAGTCATGAGCCGCCCAAGCCAAGGCGAGCGATCGTATAAGCGCTCGACGATCACGTGCAGCACCTCACCTTCGCGCTGCAGATAACCTTCCGCTTCGAGCAGGCGCGAGTGCAGTAGTTCACGCCGGTATTGCTCCCCAATGCGCTTCCAGACGATGAGATTGATGTAGCCAGTGTCATCCTCGAGCGTGACGAAGGTCACGCCACTCGCGGTACCCGGACGCTGTCGCATCGTCACCAAGCCCGCAACCGAGACGGGACCCTCATGCGGCAGGCTCAACAGTTGTGATGCAGTGCACACCTCACGAGGCGAAAACAGCGAGCGCAGCAAAGCCAGCGGATGTCGCCCCAGGGTCAAGCCAATCGAGCGATAGTCAGCTACCAGATTCTGCCCTTCCGTCGGCACCGGCAGCAGCGGCAAAGCCGTCTCCTCGGCACAGGGTGCCAAAGGAAGTTCGACTTCCGTGCCTGCCACCGACCAGAAAGCCTGGTGACGATTACCCGTCAAGTTCGCACAAGCCCCCGCCGCAGCGAGCGCCTCGAGGTCACCGCGATCGAGTCCGGCGTGTCGTACGAGATCCTGCAAGCTGCCGATACGATCGCGTACGGCCACCACCCTGTCGGCACCTGCTCTCGTCAAAGAATGTACGAGCCGCAGACCTAGCCGGATCGCGGGCCTGCCGGTCAGAGTGGCCTCGAGCGTGCAATCCCAATCGCTCACCAAGACATCGACCGCGCGAACCTCGACACCATGCTCACGCGCATCTCGCACCAACTGCGACGGCGAATAAAAGCCCATGGGCTGACTGTTGAGTAGCGCTGCCGTGAACGCCGCAGGCTCATGACATTTGAGCCAAGCAGACACGTAAACCAACAGAGCGAAACTCGCCGCATGCGATTCGGGAAACCCATACTCACCGAAACCTTGGATCTGCGCGAATACCCGTTGCGCGAAAGTTTCCGTGTAGCCGCGCACGCGCATACCTTGAATCAATCGTTCCTCGAAGTGCCCAAGACCGCCGCGACGCTTCCACGCCGCCATCGCACGACGCAGTTGATCCGCCTCACCGGGCGAGAAGCCAGCCGCGACAATCGCAATCTGCATGACCTGTTCTTGGAAGATCGGCACACCGAGCGTACGTTCTAAAACGCCTTTGACCGCCTCACTCGGATAGTCGATGACTTCCTCACCGCGCCGCCGTCGCAGGTACGGATGCACCATGTCGCCCTGAATGGGGCCAGGGCGCACGATCGCCACTTCGATCACGAGATCGTAGAAACAACGTGGTCGCAATCGCGGCAACATGTTCATCTGCGCACGCGACTCGATTTGGAATACGCCCACCGAATCGGCTCGACAGAGCATGTCGTAAACTTCAGGATCTTCCGCCGGGATCTTCGAGAGCGTCAGTGGCTCACCGCCACGCTCGCAACGCCATGCCGAAATAAGATCGATCGCCCGACGGATCGCCGTCAACATCCCAAGCGCTAGCACATCCACCTTGAGCAGCCCGAGCGCATCGAGATCGTCCTTGTCCCACTGAATGACGGTGCGATCCGGCATGCTCGCGTTCTCGATCGGCACGAGCTCCTCGAGCGAGTCGCGCGCAATCACGAAGCCACCGACGTGCTGCGACAAATGACGCGGGAAGCCGAGCAGCTCTTCGGTCAACTCGAACAACAAACGCAAGCGATGACGATCGATATTGACTGCCTGTGCGGGCAGTTCCAAGCGCTCGATGTCGATGGATCGATCCCAACGACTCGCTGATTTGGCGAGGCTTTCGATCACGATCGGATCGAATCCGAGTGCTCGCCCGAGATCACGCAAAGTGCTGCGAGGTCGATAGCTGATGACCGTAGCTGCGAGTGCAGCGCGATGTCGGCCGTACTTCGAATAGAGATACTGGATGACCTCCTCACGCCGCTCGTGCTCGAAATCGACGTCGATATCCGGTGGCTCATTGCGCTCGCGCGAGATGAATCGTTCGAACAATACCGACATACGCGAGGGGTCGACTTCCGTGATGCCTAGGCAATAACAGACAACGGAGTTGGCCGCCGAACCTCGTCCTTGGCAGAAAATGCCGCGCTGCCTGGCGAAATCGACGATGTCGTATACGGTCAGAAAGTAAGGTTCGTAGCCGAGCTCGGCGATCAGTGCGAGCTCATGCTCGATGAGTTGCTGTACCGGCGCCGGCGTGTGATCCCAACGCTTTGATGCACCACGTTCGACCAATGTGCGTAGCCAAGAAGCAGGCGTATACGACTCTGGGACGAGTTCACGTGGATACTCATAACGCAGCTCATCGAGCGAAAAACGGCAGCGCTTTGCGATCGTGATGGTTTCTTGCAGAAGTTCCGGTGGATAAAGCCGCGCAAGACGCGCTCGCTCGCGCAGATGCCGTTCGCCGCTCGGTAACAACGCAAGGCCTGCTGCATCGACGGTGGTGCGTAACCGAATGGCTGTCAACGCATCGTGCAAGCGTCGTCGCTCACGACGGTGCATGCAAACACCGCCCGCGGCCACCAACGGCAAACCGCTGCGCGTAGACAAGGCGGTAGCGGCCTGCAGATGTCGTCGCTCCGTGCCATCACGCAGCAACTCGACGGCGAGCCACACCGAGCCAGCGTAGTGCTGTTGCAGCTCACTTGCGAAAGTTTTGCTGCTCTCTTTTTGCGACTCGGATTGCAACTCGGACCACGTAGGCGCCCACAACAAAGAAACGTGGGACGGCTCGAGTAGCTCAAAGAGATCGCTGCTGCTTAAACGATATTCACCCTTCGGCGCCTGTCTTCGCGCACGCGTGATCAGTCGACACAAACCGCCATAGCCCGATCGATCGTTCGCGAGGGCCACCACCAGAGGTCCCTCGCTCAAACGCAGCTCGCTGCCGACGATCAACCGTGTCGGCGTGTCGCGTAGCGCCGTGTGCGCCCGCACCACCCCAGCCATTGAACACTCATCGGTGATCGCTAACGCCGCGTACCCAAGTTCCACCGCGCGCGCCGCTAGCTCTTGCGGCTGCGATGCACCGCGCAAAAAGCTGAAACTGCTCAGGCAGTGCAATTCGGCGTAATCGGGCGATTTCATGGCTGGACTTCGTAATACTGTTTATTTATACAGTATTGAGTCACTACAGCCAAGCCTTTTACAGCGATGACAAAAGGCACACATTTATCTACGATCTAGTGAGTGCAACCTGATGTTCCGATCCTTCGAATGGAGTCAACGGAAAAACATCTGGCTCCTAGCAAACAGACACATTTGCTTCGAACAGATCGTTTCAGCCATTGAAACAGGGAACCTACTCGATATCGTCGAACACCCGAAACCCGAGAAGTACGCGCGTCAAAGAATCATGATTATTGAGATTAACGGTTACGCCTATCTCGTACCCTTCATAGAACAAATAGATCATTATTTTTTAAAAACCATCATTCCTAGTCGAAAGGCGACCCGGCGATATCTCAAGGAATCAAAGTCATGAATTCCAGATCAAAGACGAAACTCACATCGAGCGAGAAACGAATCTTGACGGCTTACAATCGCGATGAGTTCAAGTCCATCCAAAGTCCTGAACAGCTGGAGAATGTACGTTCAGCCGCGCGGGCAACCACACTTAAAGATCAGCGAATCAATATTCGAATGTCTTCAGATGATCTGGACGACATACGCGAAATCGCTCGTGAAGAAGGTCTCCCATACCAAAGTCTGATAGCCAGCATCCTGCACAAGTACGTGACAGGAAGATTGATAGAGCGCAAACGAGATCGAAAAACTCTTAAGCGCGCACGTTAGCCAAACACCCCATGCCAGTACCACGCATGGGGTGCAGAGCGCTCGCGATAAATCCAAAGGCGACTGCCGTCGCGATGACGAGCGATGTAGTAATCACGCGCAACGTCGGCACCGTCCCACCATCCAGTCTCGATACGCTCAGGGCCCTCGAGCAACTGCAGTTGTGATAGCGAGCAAGGCAGGACTCGCGGTTGCTGCAGCAACCATAAAGGGCGCCGAGTGACGAGGCTGCTTGCAGTGCTGCTAGTTGCAGTACTGGTGAAATCATCCGCAGCACTTTTGCCCGATCGAGATGTATAGCTTGGCGTACGCGGCTCTGCGACACGCCAAGCCCGCTCGGGTCGATGCTCGGGCACGAGACAAAGACCGTAGACCGCCTCATCGCCCAAGCGCGCGCGCAGACGCTCAACCAAGGCAGGTACTTCACCCGTCATACCGGCGCCCTGCTCACCGGCACGCCAGAGTGATGCGCTGCAAGCGATACGAGGTCGCAATGCCCCTGAGCGCAACTCGCACAGCGTGACTGCCGCCGGCAAAGCGCAACGCGACAACTGCAAAGATAACAACTCGCGACAGGCAGAGGTCTGCCACTGCATCGAGGCAAATCGCAGCGTCACTCGCGTGGTCGGCACGGGCGCTCGATGATGCAACCGCAATTGCAGCGACTCGAGGCCCGCTTGTCGTAAGCAGAGAAATCGTTCGAGATCGGCAAGCAAAGGTTCTAGATAAGCCAATACGGCAGCTTGAGTCCGTAATTCGAAATCCGGTTCACGACGAGCGTGAAAACGCTCGCGCACTCGATGGGGTCTGCGCAGATCGGCAGTGGCACCAGTCAAGCGATCGAGCATCTGCAAGGCAGGTTGTCCGAATCGACGCGCAAAACCCGCTCGTGGCAAACGCAACAAGGCGCCTATCGTTCGCACACCGATCGACTCGAGGCGCTCAACTTGCGCATAGGGCCAACGCAATACGGCGATCGGCAATGGCGACAATAGACCCACCAATCGCTCTCGACTCGAGACGAGCAGGTTTTGCTTGGCTCTAGCTAACGCCAGTGCTGCCAACGGTGTCGGTGCCAGTGCCCAATCGACGGGTACAGACACGGCATGCGCACGCGCCACGATTTGCCGACACAAGACACGCGCACCGCCGAAGAGACGAAAGCTGCCACGCACTTCGAGAACGACCGCATCGGGCTCTTCGATGCTGACGCGTGGCGTGTAGTTCATGGCCAAAGCAGACAGTCGTTCGAGTGCATCTGATTGGAGTGCACCTGATTGGATGTCGGCACACTGCAACGCTAACCACGATTCCGCAGGTGTATTCTCGAAGGGCAAATCGACAACAGGCGGCTCGACGAAAAGCGGCTCAGTCCGATATGCCGGCGCTGCGGATGCCGCCGTCGATCGCTCGGCTGGTAACGCCGTGCCACGTGAACGCGAGACCGTCGCTGCGCGCCGTGTCGTGGCAAACGCACGCCGGGTCGAAGAGACTCGCTCACGCCTGGCCATGGTTCCAATACACCGTGAAGGCATGCCGCCTTCCACCGCGACTCTTGAGCAGTTGCAGACGCGCACCGGGCTTAGGTTCATCCGCCGGCAAAGACTCGCACGCAATGCGCAACTCGGCTGCAGACGAACGCGTAGCCTCACTCAACGGGCGGAACAAAAACGCCGGCGCCCCGCCCCGTTGGGTCGCCAACTGCAGGCGACGCAAAGCGCTGCCTGAGGGCACAGTACCCGGCCAGCCGAGCACGAGCGCACAGCCACCGGAGACCAACGTTTGCTCGAGTGCCCACAGTGCTTGGCTCGTCCGAATGATGAGTTGCTGCGCGAGCGGCACACCGGCTGCCACAAGTGCAGGTGCATAGGGCTCAAAGGGCGGCGCGATCCAAGCGGTCCAACGAGGCGGTGTCATTTGACCAACCCGTACGAGCAAAGGCACGAGCAGCTGCATCTCACCAATGCCGTTTTGAGTCGTGAGGATTTCGATGAGTCCGGCAGCGGGCCAACCGCCGCCGGGCAGCGCAGCGTCGAGCTCAGCGTAGCCCGTGCTGAGCGTAGCGACGCGTGCAGCGTTGCGACCGGACCAGATGGCCGGATGTTCGAGCAGCGACTCGAGTGCGAGACTCGGAACGCTGTCTGGAGTCGAGGGAGCCATGGAAGCAACGCGCTCGCGGATGGAAACGAGAAGAATGACTCACGATGCAGAATCGGCTGCCGATGTCACTGCCGGTGCGCTACGCAAGGAGCGCGGCTGCGAAAACCAGCTGCGTCTCTCACATCCACAGGGACACTGGAAGCGCCGCAAACTCGTACGCGGCGTTGCAACGGCAGCCTTCACCGTCACCTTGTGATGACGATTCGATTTCTTTGGCGCAAGCGCATCCGCTGCGCCCGGCGAAGGGAGCAGTTCGAAGACAGACATGGAAACCTCCGGACGAGCCGGTGAGAGTGCGAGTTACATGAGACCGGCGGGCGTCGCCTTGCCGGCGGTGGCACCGCGGCGCAGCACACCCACGACCACCCCTTCGATGATCAGCGGCTCTTCACGCAGGTTGACGCGGATGGGCTCGAAGTCGGCGTTCTCAGGCAGCAGCCACACCGTCGGACCTTCCTGCTTGTAACGCTTGACCGTCACCTCGTTCTCGAGACGCGCGACGATGATCTGACGATTGCGCACCTCGGGAGTGCGGTGCACCGCCACCAGGTCGCCATCGAGGATGCCGGCGTCTTTCATGGACATGCCGGTGACCTTGAGCAGGTAATGGGGACGGGGCGAGAAAATGTCGGGATCGATGTTGAAGCGCGCTTCGATGTTCTCTTCTGCGAGAATGGGCTTACCCGCGGCGACGCGGCCGATGAGTGGCAAGCCGAGTTGCTCGCGTAGGATGTCCTTCAGTTGGATGCCACGCGAGGTGCCCGGCACGAGCGCAATCACCCCTTTGCGGGCGAGTGCGCGCAGATGCTCCTCTGCGGCGTTGGCGGACTTGAACCCGAGCTCTTGCGCGATTTCTGCCCGCGTGGGCGGCATGCCGGTTTCGGCAATAGCTCTTTGGATCAGACGGAGGATTTCAGTTTGGCGTGGCGTGAGATCTGACATGGAACACCTCTACCTCTGTTGATCCATACAGTACCTGTGAATTCATCCAGTCGCAAGCCCCCTGCCGCCGATTTCGATGCGCTCATCATCGGCGCCGGTCACAACGGCCTCGTCTGCGCCTGCTACCTGGCGCGCGCCGGTCTGCGGGTCGGCGTATTCGAGCGCCGCTCCCTAGTCGGTGGCGCGGCGGTCACCGAAGAGTTCGTACCCGGCTTTCGCAACTCGACGGCGAGCTACACCGTCAGCCTGCTCGAAGCGACGGTGATACGCGATCTGCGTCTAGCCGAACACGGCCTGCGCATCGTCGAGCGGCCGATGCAGAACTTCCTGCCACTACCCGATGGCGATTCATTCAGTGCCGGCCCCGAGGCTGCAGCCACGTTGGCGGAGGTGCGTCGCTACAGCGCCCGCGATGCCGACAGACTCCCCGCCTTTCACGCGATGCTCGATCGCGCCGTCACGCTGCTGCGTGAACAACTGACGCGCACGCCACCCACCGACCTGCGTCGCACCGGGGACCTTTGGGAACTGCTGCGCTTCGGTCGACAGTTCCGCGCCCTGCCGCTCGCGCAACAGCGCGAGCTGCACGAAATCTTCACGCGTAGTGCAGGCGAGATCCTCGATCATTGGTTCGAAACGCCCGCGCTCAAAGCCTTGTTCGGTTTCGATTCGATCGTCGGTAACTATGCGAGTCCGTACACGCCGGGCAGCGGCTATGTCTTGCTGCATCATGCGTTCGGCGAAGTAAACGGTAAGCGCGGCCTCTGGGGTCATGCCATCGGCGGCATGGGCGCCATCACACAAGCTCTCGCTGCCGAGGCGCGGCGTCTTGGCGTACATATCGAGTGCGATGCGCCGGTCGCCAAGATCATCACCACACGCGCCAGTGGACGCAGCCAGACTCAAGCGACGGCGAGCGGCATCAAACTCGTCGATGGTCGCATCTTCGGTGCGCCACGCATCGTCGGTAATCTCGGTCCCAAGCCACTGTTCCTGAATTTATTGCCTGCAGAAGATCTACCAGAGGATTTTCGCTCGCATATCGAACGATGGCGCACGGCTTCCGCCACTTTCCGCATGAACGTGGCGCTCAGCGAATTGCCGCGTTTCGACGTACGCCGTTCGCGCAGCGATGACACCCACCTCGGTGCCGGCATCATCATTGCGCCCTCACTCGATTACATGGATCGTGCTTATGCCGATGCAAGACTCACCGGTTGCGCACGTGAACCGATCGTCGAAATGCTGATCCCCTCGACACTCGATGACACGCTTACGCCCCGTGGTGCGCATGTCGCGAGCCTCTTCTGCCAGCACTTCGACTACAACCTGCCAGGCACTCTCGATGCGCCACGCAGTTGGGAAGACGCCACGGAGAAACAAGCCGCGATCGATTCGATCATCGATACGGTCAATGCCGTCGCCCCCAACTTCCGTCGCAGCATCGTGGGAGTTCTTGCACTCTCGCCTCTCGATCTCGAGCAGCGTTTCGCACTAGCCGGTGGCGATATCTTCCACGGCTCACTCGGACTCGACCAGCTGTGGGCTGCACGCCCGGCGCTCGGCTATGGCAATTACCGCACACCCGTACGCGGCTTATATCTCTGCGGCTCTGGCGCACATCCGGGCGGCGGCGTCACCGGGTTGCCGGGCTCGAATGCCGCACGTGAAATTCTCCGCGATCGCCGTAAATAGTCCTCGTCGATAATCTTTGAACGGACCACCCATGCGCATCATGCACACCCTGTTCTCACGCGGCTTCGCCGGCACCGAAAGAGCCACGGCGGAGATGTGCAATGCCTGTGCAGGGGAACACGAGGTCACGCTCGTATTGCAGAAACAGCATCGCGCTACGAATGGGGTTTCGATCCGCGATCACCTGGATGATCGCGTACGCGTCGTCGAGGTGAGTCGCTGGTTTCCCGCTTGGGGGCTCGCCCGCGCCATCCGCGATCATCGACCGGAGATCATCCACACCCATTTGCGCAAGAGCACGCGACTCGTCGCACGCTTGAAACCACCCTGCGCCACCATTGCCACCTTGCACATGTGGGTAAATGGTCCGCAGTTTCTCGAGATGGACGGTCTGATCGTCATCGCCCAATGGCAGAAGAGAGATCTTGCGCGTTATCGTGGTCGCATCTTCGACATCAACGAATCTTTGATCCCCACGCCAAGAGTGGCTGCCGAGCAGCGCCGTCACCTTCGCGAGCTGGCTGGCGCGGGAGAAACCGAGTTTCTGATCGGCGGCGTCGGTCGACTCGCCAAATCAAAGGGCTTCGACACTCTCATCCGCGCCTTCGAGCAGGCTGCCATTCCCGATGCCAAGCTCGCGATCATCGGTGATGGTCGTGAACGCAAACGCTTGGAGAAACTCGCCCAGAGCGATCGAGTCCGCTTTCTCGGCTTCCGCCCCGACGCCAAGGCGCTCTATCAGGCTTTCGATTTGTTCGTGAGCCCCTCGCGCAGCGAACCGCTCGGGCGTGTCTTGTTCGAAGCGATCGATGCGGGCACGCCGGTTCTGGCAACAGCCACTCAGGGACCGTCGGAAATCTTGGTACGCTACCCGGGCACGTTGGTACCCATCGATGATGTGAATGCGATGAGCATGGCACTTCGATCACTGGCTACGCAGAGACCGGCACGAGTGGATCACGACTTGTCTGCCTACCATCTGGAGAACGTCGTACGCGAAACGCTGCAAGCGTATCGCGAACTCATCGAAGCGCGAGGTAACGCCCCAGCCGCTCGATGATGCCCGGCAGCGCGTCGTGCAGTGCTAGGGTGTGTCGATGCGATGCCAGGTCGGATCTGACCCCTTGATCGATCAGTACACGCTCGCAGGTTTCAACGACGTCATCGGGCTTCGGCGAAAGCACCACGCCTTGCGCGGCGCAGCGTGCGATTCGTTCCGCTTGATCGCCGGCAATCGGGATGGCGATGCACGGCTTGTCGAGGGCCAGCGCCTGCAACAAGGTGTCGCCGCCGTTCACGAGCACGGCTCTCGAGCGCGCGAGTAACGCGTGCAACGCACCGCCTGGCACACTGCGGACCGTTCTGAAGTGGCTGGTTTGCGGCAACTCCCCCGCGAACGAAGGCCCGGCGACGAAGATCACGCGATGACCTCGTGCGGCCAGAGCCGCACCCCACTCCGCAAATCGCGCCGGGGTCATGCTGGCATCGTGAAACTGACTGCCACCGCCCGGGACGATCACGATATCCGGCACCCCAAAATCGGCGAGCAAGTCATCGGCCGCAGACTCATCCGCCGGTGC